>Ga0316202_10001943_pt1 | contig 14497 bp, 12 predicted proteins | sample 3monrhotite_MG_FD_204934 | JGI IMG/M metagenome (GOLD analysis project Ga0316202, IMG submission 204934) | Microbial mat bacterial communities from mineral coupon in-situ incubated in ocean water Damariscotta River, Maine, United States -... | ecosystem: Environmental > Aquatic > Marine >... | reverse complement strand
TCTTAAAGTTGGACTTTAAGACATTCTCGCAATTAGTGTACCAAAATACCGGCGCTAGCTTACAGTTTTTAACTGCTACTGATGCTAATAGGAAGAAGTTTTTAACAGACTTATTCGGTATTGATGAGTACGAAAAATACTACGAAATATTCAAGAGCGCTTCTAAGGATATATCGAACAATGTGATTCGTCTTAAAGCAGACGTAGACAGAATACAAAGTTGGTTAGATAGAAATAATCTCGATAGTACTATCACCCAACCTTTGTTAGATCCACCAAAAATATCGGAAACAGACGAAGAACATTTGCGTCATTTACGAAAAAATTTGGAACATATCTCGCAAAATAACAAAAAAATTCGAGAAAATAATACTTACAAAAACTTATTGTCTAAGATATCTGTCTCAGACTTTAGTTTAGTAGGAGAGGAAGAGAAAGGAATACAGTCATACGACAAATTGATGTCAGAAGTAGGAGCCAATCAACACGAAGTTAGAGAAGCTGCTAAAGAGATTGCTCATCTGAGCAGTCTAGATAAAGAATGTCCAACATGTCAGCAGGAAGTCAATCAAACTCTTATCACAAGCCTAAAAAGCCAAAGCCAAAAACGAAGCCAAGAGGCAGAGGAGGCCGTAAGAAGTCTACAGGTTAGAATTGATAAGATTAAGGAAGTTAACTCTGAGATAACAAAGAAGAAAGCAAAGAAAAAAGAGTTCGAAGAGTTACTTAGTAAATACGATTCGACTATTGACACTGAGTTACTAGATGCAGATAAGATTTCTCACGACATACAAGAGACTGCTAATAAGATAGATACTCTAAAAGCTGATATAGATAATATACACTCAGAAAATGAAAAAAGAAGAGTACATAATACAAAAATTAGTATTTTTTTGGAGCAGTCGGAGAAACTAAAGTCTGACTTAAGTACTGCGACAGATTCTTTGCTTGTAGAGGAGAAAAAGCTCTCTAATTTGGATATACTAAAGCGAGCTTTTTCTACAAATGGGCTACTAGCTTATAAACTAGAGAACCTTGTAAAAGAGTTGGAAGATCTGACTAACACTTACCTATCGGAGCTAAGTGACGGTAGATTCGGTCTTTCCTTCATAGTAGAGAAAGATAAGTTGAATGTATCTTTGTCTGATAACGGAAACGCCGTAGATATTCTAGCACTCAGCAGTGGAGAATTAGCAAGAGTAAATACTGCTACTCTACTATCTATAAGAAGGTTAATGAGTAGTATTTCTAAGAGTAGGCTAAATGTTTTATTTTTGGATGAAGTTATAAACGTTATAGACGAGTTAGGCAGGGAAAAGTTAGTAGAAGTTTTACTATCGGAAGAGGAGTTGAATACCTATATGGTATCCCATGGATGGACTCACCCTCTATTAGATAAGATTGAAGTGATTAAACACAAAAATATAAGTAGGTTAGAAACATGATGAGAGAGAAGATTTTATCGGCAGCAGAAAGTTATTTTCTTGGAAAAATAGATTTTCATAGAGTAAACCTAGAAGTTTATCTCGAAAACTCTGCGGGTATCGGGGAGCATTCAGATATTATGGGTGCAGTAGAAAGTGAGCTAGCGAAAATTGCGGAGTTTGAAGAAAAGCTCTCTGTTCTGAGGAACTTAGATGACGCATAACGTTTATTGCGCTAAGTACTGGTGTCCTTTTAGGAAATCATACTTTAGATGGGTAGAGTATATTTCCTACTATAAGGAATATAATAATGGTGGACTCTAGAGCTAAGGGAGCAGAAGGGGAGCGACAGGTAAGAGAGCTTCTAAAAAAGCACACCAAGCTTCCTTTTGAGAGGGTGCCTATGTCAGGCGCCCTTCCTTACATGAAAGGAGACTTATTTATACCAGATACTACCATGAACTACTGTATAGAGGTTAAATTCTATAAGAACTCACATTTTGATGATAAGATACTCACTAATAAATCCAATGAGTTTATTGGCTGGTGGGATCAAGCAGTATCTCAAGGGGATTTAACCTCTAAGAAGCCGTTGTTATTCTTTAAGTATAACAGATCAAAGATATTTGTAGCTACCACAGACAGGCCATCAAAGGTTGATAAATATTTTTATATATCACATCTAAGATGTTATGTGATGATAGCAGATGAGTGGCTAACCTATGAAACCCCGAGATTTATAAATAATGGCAATACAGTTTAACAATTTAAAGAAACCTAGCGAAAAACGTGTGATAGTTATAGACGCGTTAAATTTGGGGTTTAGATGGAAACATCAAGGAAAAGTAAGTTTTACAGATGAATATGTAAGAACTGTAAATTCGTTAGCCGACTCTTACAACTGTGGTACAATTATCATAGCGGGAGATAAAGGCAGCAGTTCTTACAGAAAAGAAATTTATCCAGAATACAAGCTAAATAGAAAAGAGAAATACGAAAAGCAAAGTGACCAAGAAAAAGAGGCTTTTCAAGTATTCTTTGAGGAAATGAAAAATGTTATGAAGTACTTTTCCGAAAAGGAGATAGTACTACAGTACAGCGGAGTAGAGGCAGATGATATAGCTGGATACCTCGCTAGTGAAGCAGATGTTGAGCATATGTGGTTAGTTAGTTCTGATAGAGACTGGGATCTGCTCGTGTCCCCTACGGTGTCTAGATTCTCCTATATTAATAGAAAAGAATCTACATTTAATACTTGGACTGATACGAGAGACTTCTCTATAGAGGATTATATAACGATAAAATGCTTAATGGGAGATAAGGGAGATAATATACCTGGAATTCCGGGTATTGGAGAAAAACGAGCCACTTCCCTAGTAAAAGAGTATGGAAATGTATTTGATATATATGACTCGTGTCCTATAGATAGTAAGTATAAATTCATACAGATGTTAAATGACAACAAAGAAGTTCTACTAAGAAACTTTGAGCTTATGGATCTAAAAACATATGCAACAGAAGCAATAGGACAGGAAAATATTCAAGACATTAAGAATAAATGTGCTAATATTTTAAGAGGGTAATAAGTGGAAATTTTATATTCTAGAGATAAGTATCTTTCGGAGTTTAGTATAAAAACTTTAGAAGATAGATACTTAGTAGACGGAGAGACCTCTCCTCAAGATGCCTTTGTTCGTGCGGCTAAAGCATTTGCAGATAATGACGCCCATGCTCAAAGGCTTTATGACTATGCAAGTAAGCTGTGGTTTATGTTCTCTACCCCTATTCTATCGAATGGAGGAACAAAGAGAGGTATGCCTATAAGCTGCTTTTTAAACTATGTTGACGATAGTAGAGAAGGTATAACTGACCATTACACTGAAAATGCATATCTGTCTTCTGTGGGAGGGGGAGTAGGTGGTTGTTGGAACGAGGTCAGGAGTGTAGGCTCAAAAACGAGCAATGGCTCCGAAAGTACGGGAGTAATTCCGTTTCTAAAAGTGGTGGATGCTGAAATGTTGGCATTCTCCCAAGGTGTAACACGAAGAGGAAGCTATGCAGCATATCTTGACATCTCTCACCCGGAAATTGAAGAGTTTTTGGATATTCGTAAACCTACAGGCGGTGATATTAACAGAAAGTCTGTTAATCTTCATCATGGCATCCTTGTATCTGATAAATTCATGGAATTAATTGAGAATGCTACAAGACACAAAGGTTTTGACGATTCCTGGGATCTAGTAGACCCCCATTCTCATAAAGTAGTAAAAACTGTTTCTGCAAAGACACTTTGGGTGAAGCTTATACAAAATCGAGTAGAAACAGGCGAGCCTTATATTATGTTTAAGGATACTGTAGATAGAAGTGTTCCAGAGTTTCAACAAAAACTAGGGTTGAGTGTTCACCATTCCAATCTATGCTCTGAAATTACGCTTCCTACAGATAAAGACCGCACTGCGGTATGCTGTTTGTCGAGTGTAAACTTAGAAGAGTATGATGAGTGGAAAAGTGATCCAAAGTTTATACCGGATCTAGTTCGTATGTTAGACAATGTTATTGAGTATTTTGTTCAACATGCCCCAGATCAGCTATCTCGTGCTAAATTTAGTGCTATGAGAGAGCGCAGTTTAGGATTAGGTGCTATGGGATTTCACGCCCATCTTCAACGCCACAGCATTCCGTTTGAAAGTGCTATGGCAAAGAGCAGGAACATGCAAATGTTTCAGCATATTAAATCGGAGGCAGTACGTGCAACAAGAGAGCTTGCTGAAGAAAGAGGCGAGTGCCCTGACGGAGAAGGTTATGGTGTGCGTAACGCTCACCTTTTGGCTATTGCTCCTAACGCCAGTAGCAGTATTATCTGTGGTAATACTTCTCCTTCAATTGAGCCTTATAGGGCTAACGCTTTTACTCAAAAAACTAAAAGTGGTTCTAGTTTACTTAAAAACGAGTATCTTGAAAATGTATTACAAGATCTAGGACAGGACACAGATGAAGTCTGGAAGAGTATCGTAACAAACGGTGGCTCAGTACAGCATTTAGACTTTCTAGGTGATTGGGATAAGGATGTTTTCAAAACGGCTGTTGAACTGGATCAACGCTGGGTAATTGATATGGCGGGGGATAGACAGGAATACATCTGTCAGAGCCAGTCTCTAAATGTATTTTTTCCTGCAAACGTCTCTAAACAAGAACTTCACGCCACTCATATGATGGCCTGGAAAAGAGGAGTGAAAACTCTTTACTATCTACGCAGCGAAGCGTATAAGAGAGCAGAAAACGTCTCAGACGAAGCTCTGCGAAGACAAATCTTTGAAAGTATTGACGATGATGGTTGTTTTGCTTGTGAAGGCTAAATTTTGGACTATTTGGAAATATACAATAGGCAGTTTTTCCGATGAAAAAACAGCAGAGCATGATAATATAGTAGCAATTCTTAGAACTGCTATAGTAATAGTCAACTTTATGACCTGTTTTTTCATTATGGCAAACGTGGTACACAATTGGTGAACATATGAATTTATTAACAGAAAGAGAATACTATAAACCCTTTAACTATCCTTGGGCTTTTGAGCACTACAAGTCTCAGCAGCATATGCATTGGCTTCCTGATGAAGTCAATCTGGCGGATGATTTAAAGGATTATAGAGAAAAAATGAGTGATGGAAACCGAAGACTGCTTTCAAGCATCTTCCGTTTCTTTACTCAAGCAGATGTAGATGTGTGCTGTGGATACGCAAAACACTATTTGCCTACATTTAAGCAGCCAGAGGTTCGAATGATGTTGTCGGCCTTCGCCGCAATGGAAGCAGTGCATCAAGAAGCATACTCGTTACTTCTCGAAACTCTAGGGTTTGGGGATGATGAGTATCAAAAGTTTTTTGAACATAAGGCAATGCTTGATAAGCATGAGCATCTAAGTAACTTTGGAATGGATACACCGATGGATATTGCAAAAACTATGGCTATCTATTCCGGATTTACCGAGGGAGTACAGTTATTTAGTAGCTTTGCTATTCTACTAAACTTTCCTCGACATAACTTGATGAAAGGTATGGGACAGATTGTTACATGGTCAATTCGCGATGAGACCCTTCATGTTGAAGGAATGTCACAACTATTCCGAACATTTATTAAAGAAAATCCAGACCTATGGAATGACGATTTAAAGTATGAAATTTACTGTGCTGCGGAGCGAACTGTAGAGTTAGAAGATGCATTTATTGATCTTTGCTTTGAAGGCGCAGACGTGCCTGAGCTAACAGCGGAAGAAGTAAAGTCTTACATTAGATATATTGCAGATCGCAGATTGCTAGGTCTAGGTATGAAGAAAATTTTTTCAAGTGAAGAAAATCCTCTACCTTGGTTAGACTATATGTTGAATGGCGTTGAGCACGCTAACTTTTTTGAAAATCGCGCTACTGAGTACTCCCGAGCGAGTACCACAGGCAATTGGCAAGATATATTCAAGTAGAAAGGGCCCGAAAGGGCCTTTTTTATTTTAATTAACATACTATCCTCCTAAGTTTGACTAGTGCTAGCAAACGCTATAACACTAACTAGATCTCCTACAGATGTTCCGGTATTATCATTTGCAAAAGGAAACTTTTGTATTTCATTTTTTACACCCGGAAGATCAGGAGTTCCTAGCCCTCCAATGGAATACCCACTTACACCGGATGATACTCCAGAGCCATTGAAAACTCCTAAAAATAGGTCCTGGGTATATGTAGCATCTCCATCACTACTGTATGAAAACTTATTTATTTTTTTATGAGAAGCTTGGGAAGCTGGCAAAGAGTTCAAGGAGAAAGCATACCCATTGTCTAAAGTATTTGCTCCCGATGCGCTTGTAACTGATACTGTAAGATTTCCAACATCTGTAGCTGTGCCTCCAGCAGAAAAAGGTATCTTATCTATAATATTATTGAAAGTAGTCGTATTTCTTCCTCCAGCAAAATATGAGGCCAGTTCGGAAGAATTTCCTCCATTTGCTTCTGAATATCTCCCCGCACTTAGATCTCCATTATCGCTTGAATTTGAATTCGAAGCAAAAGGAAATTTTTGATGAATACTCTGAGTAGCACTGTAAGGTGCTCCCCCCAGTCCTCCGCTACAGTATCCATCCGTGCGAGAACTCGTACCAAACCCAAACCAGATGCCAGGGGACAAGTCGCCTGTATCTATCGCTGTATAGGGAGATGTAAAGGCGTATTTGTATATCTCACTTCTATTCGAGCCAGCACCTGGCTCCCTATAGCCACCGCTTACATAGCCGTGGTCTTCGGAAGTTGAAGATGCGCCGGCGGCTCTCTTTCCGTCCCCGTACCCAGTAGTCATATCCCCAACATTTGTAGCATTTTCATCTGATGTTAGAGAAAAAGAATCAATTTTGCCTGAAACACCTTCAGGAGACAGACCGGGCGCACTGCCCCCAACTACAAAGCCAGTGCTCTGGCCTTGTACGATAAGAGTCGTAACAACTGCAGCATCTCCATCTATAAATTCAAGGCTGTTGTAGGCTGTAGACCCGTCTCCAACCTTGATCTTTGAAGTATCCGTCTCTAGAGAAAATTCTCCTGATCCTAAAGTAGGATCTTCTGTTTGAAAGTTACTCGCAGTATCTCTACGAATTTTTATTTGATTTGGCATAATAAACTCCTTTAGTTTTGGTTGCCTGAAGACCTAGTTACTGTACTAATAACATCCCCTACATCTGTTCCTGTTGAATTATTTGCAAAAGGAAATTTTTGAATTTCATTAGTTAAAGCAAAAGTGGTATAAGAAGGTGGAGCAGGAGAACCTTTTCTACCTGCCGATACATACCCATGAGTAGTAGAAGAGGAGCCTGAGGTTAGCCACACTCCGGAGAACAAGTCTTGAGTATCTACAGAATCTCCATCTGAAGCGTATGAAAACTTTTCCACTCTATTTAATAAAGTTTCCGCAACGCCACTAGGGGCATATACGCCTGTAATATACCCACTATCCGAACTATTTGTATTTACACAATCATTTATCGTCGTGGTCGAATCGCCGACATCCGTAGCGGTGCCTCCTGCTGCAAAAGGTATTTTACTTATAGTGTTCGTATTAGGAGCTGGCCCACCCGGGTCCGTATATCCCCCCGGAAAATAGGAGGCAACACTAGAGGAGTTTCCTGACGATCCGATGTTAATTCTTCCAAGACTCAGGTCTCCATCATCTGTAGCATCTCCATCGCTTGCAAAAGCATATTTATCATGAGTTGTAAGATATACAGCATTCGATCTTCTTCCTCCCGAAGCATATCCGTGACTAGGAGAGCTTGTTCCATAACCCCTTGCTAGGTTAGCTGTTAAGTTCCCTACATCCGTGGTTGAAACGGGAGAAGAAAATCCAAATTTATATATAGTATTATAGTAAGTTGAACCACCATCAAAACCCCCTGCTACGTAAGCATGAGTAGTAGAGGTGCCTGGATGCGCAAATATTCTTCCTTGAGTTATATCCCCTATATCGGTGGCATCACCGTCCGAGGTAAACGAATATCTTTGAACATCTGTTAAGGCTGTACCGGACTGAGGACCGCTATTTACTCCTCCAATAGTGTAACCGTAATTAGATCCTTGTACGATAAGAGCTAACGGCTCTACGGAATCTGATAAATAGGTTAAGAATTTCCAAGCGGTAGTACCATCTCCGATTTTTAGCTTACCAGTATCGGTTTCCATACCAAGCTCACCCTCGGCGAGTGTAGGATCTGTGCTAGTCCATAGAGCTGCTGTATCTCTTCTTATTTGTACTTGTTCTGGCATAGTATACTCCCTTTATTTTCCTAGAAACCTATGCTGTAAATATGTAGGCAGCGCCTTCGCCTTCAACGCCTTTGCCGCATATAATGGCTATACCATCGCTGCTAATTGCTACAGCACTCCCAAATTCGTCACTAACCGCTCTAGCTGAGTCAGTCGGAACTATTTTTGACTCTTCTGACCAAGTAGTCCCGTCCCTTGTGAAAACATAAGCAGCTCCAGCATTAGTGTAGTCTGTGTCTTCACGAAAGGCTCCTATTATAGCTAGGTCTCCTGTTATATCTAATGCAACAGCTATTCCAAAGCTATCGTAGTTCTGTTTGTCGGAAGCTTGTATTTTTTGTTGTTGAGACCAAGTAGTACCTGAACGAGTAAATATATATGCAGCACCAACACTTGGGCCCCCTGAGTCCTCATCAGCAGCTCCAACAATGACTGTATCACCATTATCCGAAATATCTACATCACTTCCAAAAGCATCATAGTCTTGCAAGTCTGAAGATACTATCTTAGCTTGTTGAGACCAAGTAGTGCCGGAACGAGTAAAAACATATGCTGCGCCTCCCCCAGATTTTTGTCTAGCAGAGATAATAGCATCGTTTCCATTGCTTGATACGGCTATATGCTCCCCCAAAGAATCGTATTGTGCTCGATCAGAGTGCTGTATAAAAGCTTGCTGAGACCAAGTAGTTCCTGACCTAGTAAATGCATAAACAGCTCCCGTTGCATCAGCTCCAGTATCTTCGCCGGATGCACCTATTAGTACTGTATTGCCATCAGTAGAGATACCAACTCCTCTTCCAAAAGAATCGTACTGTCCTGGGTTAGAAGCAACTAATTTAGCTTGCTGGGACCATGTAGTTCCTGAGCGAGTAAATATATATGCAGCACCCGCACTTGTATAACCGGTATCGTCGCCGGGAGAGGATATTACAAGAGTATTTCCGTCTCCAGAGATGGAGGTTGATGCTCCTGATTGATCCCCCGCTGCTACGTCGGACGGCTGTAGTTTAGCTTCCTGAGACCATGTAGTGCCTGAACGTGTAAAGATATATGTAGATCCAGCAGTAGCTCCCCCTGTACCTTCTACCTGCGCCCCAACTACTACTGTATTACCATCTGTAGATATGTGAACACTTGCCCCAAACTGGTCTCCAGTCTCTATATCAGAAGATTGTATCTTAGCTTCCTGGGTGACAGAGGACCAATCTGGAGGCGGCAAAGGCGCAGTAGTGGCTAAATAGGTTAACGATTTCCAAGAGCTAGTACCATCTCCGATTTTTAGCTTACCAGTATCAGTTTCCATGCCAAACTCACCTTCAGCTAGTGTAGGATCTAATACGTCCCATATAGCTTCGGTATCTTTTCTTAGTTGAATTGACATTAATTTTTCCTACAGTTCGACTTAGCCTTTAGATGCTACAAAATTATCATACCAAGTTTCCACTTGATTAGTTACTTGTTCGGCAGTCATTTCTTCTCCAGGCCCTATAGCACCGTTTACTTCTACCTCAGCTCTATACGGTGTTGCAGAATGTATAGATAAAGCTCTTGAAACTACTTCAGCTTTTGTAAGTTCTGTAACTGTATCTGGAATCCAGTACTCTCTATCGGCTTCTGCAGTACACCATCCGAGCATGGTATGATTAGACTGATTTCTCCAGTAACCTCCATCCTCGACGAAAGTGGGCGTCTCTAAGAACCCTTTTTGTGCTTTATGTAATTTATATTCAATTACAGGCATTTTTATCTCCTATTTAAATCTATCTGAGCCGTGTACCCAAATTACTATAGCCCATCTATCTCCTTCCGTAACCTCTGTTACAGTATGTGATAAGTAACTGGGAAATACATTTATTGATCCTTGTTCGAAAGATCCCACTCGTATATTCCCATCGTTTACTAATAATTCACCTCCTTTGTAAGAGGCTTCCTCGCTCAATTGAACTGATACAGATAGTTTTCTATTAGTAGAGTCTCCAATCCCTGTATCTAAGTGCCAATTATAATGGCTTTTATTACTAGATGAATAATGAAGTAATTCAAGGCCGTGTACTATTCCTGTTAAACCAAATTTAAATTTTTCAGAATTTAATCTAGACACTGCTTGAGTAATTTTTTCAAAAATCCAAAAATATTCGGGTGTTGGAGGTATGGTGTACCTATTCACCTCCCTTACTTCAGGAACGTATGCGTCCTGAACTGAAGAACCTACCCTAGCTTTATCAGAATACGTTTTCGATGAAATGTCTATAATTTTTAAACACTCTTCCTTCGTAAACCTTAAATCACTAACTTCCAGTGTAGGGTGATAGGAGTCACACTGAGAAATCATAGTATTAAAATATACATGAGGCCTATTTTTTTGTTCGATAATATCTAGCTTTTTAGCCGCTAGAGAATCTCTTCCATCAAAAGCATGATCTTTAAAAGGTCCTTCTGCATCTACAAAATGAAAAAAAGCTTGTGTTTGCCAGTTTCCTTTGTATGATTCTCTATAGTGCTCAATCTCACACCCTTTATAAACTACTGCATCTCCTTTTTCTATAATAATATTACTAGAGTCTCCCATCACTATAGGCCATATAATGGAGGAAGAGTCATGGTCTAATGTTACTGTTAGACTTATTTCACAAGAAGGCCTATCTTTATGTTTATGAAGTATTTCTCCTTTTTGATAAAGTCTTGCGTAACAATATGTTGGTAATACTTTTATACCTATAGTATCGGATAGTCTTGAGGCTAAATTACCAAGTACTTCTTCGAATTTTTCATCTCCATATACTGAGTAAGAAGAAGGACACTGATCATCTTGCACAAGCTCGTTTCGACTGTGTAATTCAAATAAATGATTACTTAATTTTTTACAAACATCTTCTGATAAAACTCCTTGCGTATATATGTACTTATTTTTTTCTAGTTTTTGACCCGCTTCTGTTAATACGTTATTCACTATCTTCTAAGCCTTTGTTGGTTAATAGTGCTACTTTCTTATCATAAGAGTAATTAGATACAGGATTAGGGTCAAAACCCATCATCTCCATTCTCTGTAAATCAACTTTTTCTATGTCTATTAGATCGTTAACAATATCGCTAACAAAATCCTGTAGTCCTTTTGTACTCCAAGAATCTTCAATCTCTTTTTGCAAATACTGTCTTATCAAAAGCTGCATTTTACCTGGATTTACTCCAATTTGTTCTAAGTATTCTTGCTCTCCCTTCGTAATAGAGCCGGACTGTCTTACGTCTCGAACACACTGAACAATGCTTCTTTTTAAGTGATTTTTAGATTCTTCTTGCTCAAAATCGTTTTCTGAAAAATCCGATACTTTATTCTTCAGTTGTTCATATAGATCATTAAGTGCCAGAATATCTTTCATTGCACCTTCAATGTAAAGCATTCCTTCAGCCATTGCTTCTTTTTGCTGAGTAAGTTTGATTTTAAGTTTAACTTCTTTCCAGTAATCTAAGCCACCTTTTTCTAGCTTTTCCTCAATTTGTCTAATTTTAACTTCATTTTTTATTTGACGCCACTTTGCTTCGTTTAGAGCGTTCTTTTTATTATTTATCTCTGCCCCAATCTGTCTCATATTTTTATAAGGACTATGATAGTGCAAATTTAAATGCTTCCAATCCCACTGAGAGTGGCTGTGATTCCAGATATTTTGTAATTCTCTAGAGTTCTCTATAGCTTTATCCACTAGCTGAGTATTTTCAGCTAAACTTTTGCTTCCAAAACTTTCGGTTTTTGCTATTGTGCCTCTGCCAAATACCGCTGACATAGGGACTGTGTATTCTGTACCATCTACCGTAGATAGATCTTTTCTTATCTGCTCATAAATAGCAAGTTCATTTTTATCGGTCATTTTAATCTCTTTTTATTAAATTATTAAATTTTATACTTGTCCACTAACGCCCTCATAGGTAGTAGTAGCTAAGTCACCTACATCAGTAGCATCCGCTCCCGATCCAGTAGTAGCAAATTTTTGGATAGTATTTACAGTAGTTGGGGTTCTACCCCCCGCATGATACCCATGAGTAGTAGAAGAGGAATCTGCCGAATCGTGTAGATTTGATGTCAAGTTAGCAACATCGGTAGTGCCCGAAGAATCTGATGCAAAAGGAAAGCTTTGTATAACATTTACTTCAGGTGGATATCCTCCAACAAAAAATCCATGTGTAGGGCCGTAATTTCCCCTATAGTTTCTTTTATCTGCAGTCAACATATCTCCACCAGTATCGGTAGCTGTTCCTTCTGAGGCAAAAGTAAATTTCTGTATCATATTTGCACCGTAGGTACCCCCTCCTAAATATACGGTTGTAGGGTTCATAACTGTTCCAAAATGACCATTATCGTAGGGACTTTGATCTACCATATCTCCAACATTGGTCATAGTTCCTTCTGAAGCAAAGGGGAAGGCACTAATTTTTCCATCGTAACCTCCTACAATGGGATCGGTTCCTCCTATAAAATAACCTTTTTCTGTGCTCATCGCACCTCCGCCTGCTACATGCTTTCTAGTAGCAACTACGTCTCCACTAGTTGCATTTGACGCGGATGCAGAGCTAAATTTATTTACAGTTTTGTTGCCTGGAGTTGTTTGAGGCCAGCTTCCAAGACTTACATATACATTCGAGTTTATTACATCAGATATTCCAGGACAATTTTGACTAGGTACTACCGCAGTTAGGTCACCCCAGTCTGAAGCATTTCCATCACTCGTAAAGCTAAATGACTCTATAGCATTCTGCCCAGAAGCCCCAGTATACCCTCCGCCAGAAAAACCTCTAGTAGTTCCTTGAACCGGGAGTATAGCATACGGGCCTGCATTTATACTTAGATACCCAAGACTTGTCCACGAATTAGACCCGTCTCCCATCTTTATTTTATAAGTATCTGTTTCTATTCCTAACTCCCCGATCAGTAGAGTAGGATCATTACTAGTCCAGTTACTTGAGGTATCTCTCCTAAATTGAATAGTAGCCATTATGCAGTTCCCCCATCTACTATCTGTGCTGTTGCATAAGTGGAGCTAGCTGATCCCCCATCTATTGATGTAATTCCGGAGGGGCCTGTAGATCCAGCAGGGCCAGTTGTTCCTGTGCCACCAGCACCTGTAACACCTTGAGCGCCTGTGGCACCATCAGCACCTGTAACACCTTGAATGCCTTGAGCACCTGTAACACCTTGAATGCCTTGAATGCCTTGAATGCCTGTTGCGCCATCAGCTCCGGTAGCACCATTAGCACCTTGAATGCCTTGAGCACCTGTAGCGCCATCAGCACCAGCAGCACCCTCAGTACCTGTAACACCTTGAATGCCTTGAATGCCTTGAATGCCTGTTGCGCCATCAGCTCCGGTAGCACCTTGAATGCCTGTAACACCTTGAATGCCTTGAATGCCTTGAGCACCTGTAGCGCCATCAGCACCAGCAGCACCTTGAATGCCTGTAACACCTTGAATGCCTTGAATGCCTTGAATGCCTTGAGCACCTGTAGCGCCATCAGCTCCGGTAGCGCCTGTAGCACCGACCGCTCCGTCAGCACCTGTAACACCTTGAATGCCTTGAATGCCTTGAATGCCTTGAGCACCTGTAGCGCCATCAGCACCTGTGGCACCAGTAATACCTTGAATGCCTTGAATGCCTTGAGCGCCTGTAGCACCCTCAGCTCCGTCAGCACCAGCAACGCCTGTGACACCTTGAATGCCTTGAGCACCTGTAGCACCATTAGCACCAGCAACGCCTGTAACACCTTGAGCGCCTGTGGCACCATCAGCACCTGTAACACCTTGAATGCCTTGAGCACCGTCAGCCCCAGTAATACCTTGAATACCTTGAGCACCATTAGCACCAGTAATACCTTGAACACCATCAGAGCCTGTAATACCTTGAGCGCCTGTGGCACCAGTAATACCTTGAATGCCTTGAATGCCTTGAGCACCGTCAGCACCAGTAATACCTTGAATGCCTTGAGCACCGTCAGCACCAGTAATACCTTGAATGCCTTGAGCACCGTCAGCACCTGTAACACCTTGAATGCCTTGAGCACCTGTAGCGCCAGTAATACCTTGAATGCCTTGAGCACCTGTAGCACCGTCAGCCCCAGTAATGCCTTGAATACCTGTAGCACCTGTAGCACCTGTAGCACCGTCAGCCCCAGTAATGCCTTGAATACCTTGAGCACCTGTAGCACCTGTAGCGCCATCAGCGCCATCAGCGCCATCAGCACCTGTAACGCCAGTAATACCTTGAATGCCTTGAGCACCTGTAGCACCTT
>Ga0316202_10001942_pt1 | contig 14506 bp, 13 predicted proteins | sample 3monrhotite_MG_FD_204934 | JGI IMG/M metagenome (GOLD analysis project Ga0316202, IMG submission 204934) | Microbial mat bacterial communities from mineral coupon in-situ incubated in ocean water Damariscotta River, Maine, United States -... | ecosystem: Environmental > Aquatic > Marine >... | reverse complement strand
ATGCCGATATCTTCTACCGTGTGGTGGGCATCTATATCAAGATCACCCTTGGCATGAATGGTTAAATCAACCAGTCCGTGGCGGGCAATCTGTTCGAGCATATGATCAAGGAAAGGAATGCCGGAATTCAGCTCAGCGATACCTGAGCCATCAAGGTTAATAGAGAGGCTGATTTGTGTCTCTTTGGTGTTGCGTTCAATACTTGCTACTCGAGTCATGCTGAAGCTCCATTGATTATTTCATCCATTGCAGCCAACACTGCATCGTTTTCATCCCGGCAGCCAATCGTGATACGCAAACAGTTGCTCAGTAAACCACCAGCGCCATGCATGTTTTTGATCAGGATGCCACGCGTTTTAAGTTGATCAAAGACGGCATTGGCATCAGTCAGATGAATCAGGATGAAGTTTGCCTGTGAGGGGAATGTTTTCACCCCTTTGAATGTTTGCAGTGCTTTGGACATGCGTTCACGTTCTGCTTTGATTTCGGTGGCCTGCGTTTCAAACAGATCAAAATGATCCAGTAAAAAGGAGGCCGCGGCTTGTGTTAGTGCATTGATATTGTACGGCATGCGCACTTTGTTCAGGTGGGCTATGGTTTCTGCTTCACCAATGACATAACCCAGGCGCAAACCAGCCCAGCCTAATTTTGAAAATGTGCGCAAAACCAAAACATTGGAAGCGATAAGGTGAGTATGGCTGCGTTCAGCGAATGGGCCATACGCTTCATCAATGACCAGCAACCCATCAAACCCATTGGCAATTCTGGTGATGGTCTCTTCCGGCCAGAGGTTGCCAGTCGGATTGTTCGGGCAGGCAAGAAATGCAATTTCTGCTTTTTCACGACCGCATACCTGCAAAAACTGATCGGCATTCAGGCTGAAATCTTTGGCGAGAGGTACGGTGGCGACAGGGCGTTTGAACCAGCGTGAAATCAGATCATACATCACAAAAGTGGGGGCCGGTACCACACAGGTGCCGGGATCAATAGCCATGATAATCATTTGAATGATTTCATCAGAGCCATTGCCAAGCAGGATCTGATCCGCATTCACACCTGCGTGATGTGCAATTTTCGCTCGCAATTCAGCCATGTCGGCATCCGGATAACGGTTGATCTCAATCGAGCTTAGACACGCATCCCAGGGTGTTTTTAAAGAGTCAGGCAGCTGGAATGGGTTTTCCATCGCATCAAGTTTGATCATGCCAGTACTGTCCGGTACGTGATATGCGGATAAGGATTTAATGTCTTTTCTGATCAATGTGTTCTCACCCGCGCACTGCATTTTCCGCCGCACACTGCTGTGGGGGTGCTGCCACTTGATAGATATTCGATCTCTATTTTCATGCTTTATCTTTTAGTCGTAGCTCAAGTGTTAAGGCATGCGCTTGCAACCCTTCACGATGGGCCAGGTGTGCTGCGGCAGGGCCTATTTTTGCTACGGCTTCACGGGTGGCGCGAATGACGCTGGTGCGTTTCTGGAAGTCGTACACACCCAATGGAGAGGAGAAGCGTGCTGTACGATTGGTCGGTAGTACATGGTTAGGACCAGCAATATAATCACCGAGTGCTTCTGGTACAAAGTGACCGATAAAAATAGCACCGGCATGTCGGATAGCAGGTAAGATGACATCAGGCTCTTCCAGAGCGAGTTCCAGATGTTCAGGTGCAATGATATTCACCACGTCAGCAGCTTCATCCAGATTCTGCACATGGATCAGGGCGCCATGTGTTTCGACTGAAGCGCGAGCAATAGCTGCACGCGGCAACACGCTGAGATGTGCTTCAATGGAGTCAGCAACCTGATTTAACAGATGTTTGTCCGTAGAGATTAAAATACTTTGCGCTGCTTCATCATGCTCAGCCTGAGAGAGGAAATCAGCTGCAATCCAGGCTGGATTTCCACCGTCGGCAACGATTACGATTTCAGAAGGGCCTGCAATCATATCAATACCGCAGGTGCCAAAGACCTGTCGTTTGGCTGCCGCGACATATTTGTTGCCAGGGCCTACAATTTTATCGACAGCCGGAATGGTCTCTGTGCCGTAAGCCAGTGCTGCAACAGCCTGAGCACCACCGACAGCAAAACCACGCTGTACACCGGAAACATAAGCCGCAGCCAGAACCAGTTCGTTAATTTCACCATTTGGGGTTGGAACCACCATGATGACCTCATCAACACCGGCCACTTCAGCAGGTACGGCATTCATCAATACGGAGGAGGGGTATGCTGCTTTACCACCGGGTACATACAGGCCGACACGATCAAGCGGTGTTACTTTTTGACCCAGTGTCATACCAATATCATCGGTGTATTCCCAGTCATCCTGTTGCTGATGCTGGTGATAATCACGAATGCGGTTGGCTGCAAGTGTAAGAGAATCACGATCCATATCTGAGACAGCATTCCATGCCTGCTGCATGCGTTCTCGTGTGATTTCAATGGTGCCACCATCACAAGCCCAGCCATCAAAACGCTCGGTGTAATCACATAGCGCTGCGTTGCCGCGTTTCTTTACATCAGCAAGAATGCCAGCAACAAGCCCCTGTACATCATCACCGGTATCGGCTTCCCTGCAGAGTAAATCATCAAGTTGTTTGGCAAAGTCACTGTGTTGTGAGTCCAGTCTGAGAATGTTGCTCATGTCTATTTCCCCTCTCCCTTACGTGTTTTAGACGCTGTTTCGTGCGCGTTCAGTCAGCTCTACAGCCTGACGCAGTGATTCAATAATAGGTTGAATAGTGCGTTTGCGTGTAGCAAAGCTGGCCGGGTTTACAATCAGACGACTGGAGATGTCGCACATTGTTGTCTCTTCGATCAGGCCGTTGGCTTTTAAGGTGCCACCGGTTTCAACCAGATCGACAATACGATCTGCCATGCCAACTAAAGGTGCCAGCTCCATCGAACCGTAGAGATGAATGATTTCAGCCTGTACGCCCTGCGCTAGAAAATATTCAGAAGCCAGTTTGTCATACTTGGTGGCAACACGAATACGACTACCGCGTTCCGGTGTGCCTGCTTCAACCAGATCTTTTGGCCCACATACACAAAGGCGGCAGCGGCCGATTTTCAGATCCAGTGGTTCATATACATGGGGACGATATTCCAGCAGTGAATCGCGACCGGCAATGCCCAGATCAGCAGCACCCTGCTCAACATAGGTGCAAACATCGGCAGCACGGATAATGAGAAAACGTACTTTCTCACCATGGCAATCACCATCAACCATCAGTTTACGGGTGGTTTGTACGTCTTCAGCTGGATTCAGTCCTGCAGCCTGCAGTAGCGGCAGGGTTTGCTCCAGAATGCGACCTTTTGACAGGGCAATAGTTAAAGGTCTTGAATCAGACATCGGCTTGTACTCCCTTCATCCAGTTTTCACTGGCACTGTGGCGTTCAATACGCGCACCAAGTTTACTTAATTTTTCTTCAATACGTTCATAACCACGGTCAATATGATAAACGCGGGAGATGACGGTTTCACCTTCGGCAGCAAGACCTGCCAACACAAGAGAAGCTGAAGCACGCAGATCCGTTGCCATCACCGGTGCTGCAGAGATACGTTCACAGCCAGTTACCAGCGCTGTATTACCATCAAGACGAATCTCAGCACCCATGCGGGCAAGTTCCTGCACATGCATGAAACGGTTTTCAAAAATGGTCTCTTTTACCACGCTGGTACCATCGGCTAATGTCATCAAAGCCATGAACTGGGCTTGCAGATCGGTGGGGAAACCGGGGTGGGGCAGGGTGTGGATATCCACTGATTTTAATCGTCCCTGAGCTTTGCAACGAATGAAATCATCACCAGACTCAACCAGGGCTCCGGCTTCTTTGACACGAGCCAAAAAGGCTTCGAGAAGATCCGGAACAATGCCGGTCACGGTCACGTCACCGCCGGTAATCAGGCCTGCTGAAAGATAGGTGGCAGCTTCAATTCTGTCGGCAATGGTGGTCATTTCACCACCATGCAGGCGATCAACACCTTCAATAACAATACGATTGTTACCGTCACCTTCAATTTTGGCACCGAGTGCGCGCAGAGATTCAGCCAGATTTACGATCTCAGGTTCGCGGGCGGCATTGTCTAATATAGTAACACCTTTCGCCAGCACAGCAGCCATCATCAGGTTTTCAGTACCAGTTACGGTAACCTGATCAAAAACAATATGTGCACCCTGCAATTTACCATCAACCTTGGCGATGATATCGCCCTGTTCCACTTCAAATGTTGCCCCCATGGCTTCCAGGCCTTTGAGATGCATATCAATTGGACGTGCTCCAATAGCACAGCCACCGGGCAGGCTTACCCTGGCATGACCAAAACGCGTTAACAGTGGCCCCAGCACGAGCGATGAAGCTCGCATGGTTTTGACCAGTTCATATGGCGCTTCGGATTTGTTGGCATTGCGGGTGTCGACATGCAGGCAGTGTTGATCGTCGTAGGCGACATCAGCTCCTTGCCACGCCAAGAGTGTCATCATCGTTGAAATGTCACGCAAATGCGGGATGCGATGATATACTACTGGTCCATCGACCAGGATTGCGGCGGCAAGAAGTGGCAGCGCCGCATTTTTTGCGCCGCTGGCTTCGATGGTGCCTGAAAGTGCCACGCCGCCCTGAATAATGATTTTGTCCATGATTACCTACCGTCTAAAGATGGCAACGCTAACGGCTGAAAGCTGGCCAAACAATGCCTGTGAATCAGAATATAGCAGCAGTATGCATTGTGGTTTTATATTTGTGATATGTTATATGAAATAGTGCTTATTTATTGTGCCAATATTTCACCGTATGCTTGTGCATATGGAGCTGAGATGGGCTGGTATCGTAATGTGGTATGGGCGGAATATAAAGTTGACACGGCAAGCTGCTGCAATTAGAAATGCACCTGTTGCCGGTATTGTCTTCCGGCTTTTCGATCTCCCCTTAGGACTTATTGTCAGCTTTAACTGTCGGCTTATCCAACACCCAATTTGTCCATCATTGTATCGTTATTAGAATACCTGGAGTATTTTTATGTCTCAAACAACAGAACCAACACAGGATGTGGTGGCATCAAACGCTGCCGATGCTGTTGCAGAAGTGAAACCGCGTCGCCGTGGTCGGCCACCTAAATCAGCAGCTGAAAAAGCTGCTACATTAGCTGCAAAAGAAAAAGTTGCGAAGGATGTCGCATCTGATGAAAAGCCGGTTGTGAAAAAACGGGCGGCAAGAAAACCTGCGAAAGCCAAAGTATCGACGAATGAGACTGTCGAAACCAAGGTCAATAGTGCAGCCAAAGATGTAGAAAAAGAAGCTAGACAAGAGGCTGTAAAAACTACTCCGAAAAAAACTATTCCTGAAGCACCAAAAGAAACCGTCAAAGAAACGGTCAAAGACGTTACCAAGACACCAGTCAAAGATGCTACAAAAGTGGCTGCTAAAGAGAGTTCAAACGAAGCCGCGAAACCTGAAGCAAAACCTCGCCGTCGGGTCAGGCCGCAAAAGGCAGATCAGGCTGATAATGCATCGAAATCTGCTGAGCCAAGACAGCACAAAGATGGCGCGGATCATCATGCGAAAGATGAAAATCAGCACGGTTCATCAGATCAGCAGGCTCGTAAAAATCGCTGGAAAAAGGGCGATCGTAATAACAATAACAATAGTGATCGCACTAACAATAGTAACAAGCAGCGTGGTGGTCGCCGTGAAGAGGTGGAAGAGAAAATCTCTGATGAGATGCAGGGTGTTTCACTGCATCTGAAAGAAATTTCATCCAAGACTCCGATGGAACTTGTGGAACTGGCAGACTCTTATGGTCTTGAGAATGTAGCGGGTCTACGTAAACAGGAGCAAGTATCGGCTATTCTGCGTGCGCATGGTTTGCGTTGCGGTACGATCTACAGTGAAGGTGTGTTGGAAATCCTACCGGATGGTTTTGGTTTCCTGCGTTCAGCTGATGATAATTATCTCTCAGGCCCTGATGATGTGTATGTGTCATCGCACCAGATTCGTCGTTATTTCCTGCGGAAGGGTGATACCGTATCCGGTGAAATTCGCCCTCCGCGCCGTGGTGAAAAGTATTTTGCCCTCAAGAGTGTTGAGACCAGTAATGGTGAATCACCTGAAGTGGCTCGTACCAAGGTGTTGTTTGATAACCTAACGCCATTATATCCTGATGAACGATTGCATATGGAGATTGAAAATCCGACCAAGAAAGATATTACCGGTCGCATTATCGATATTGTGTCCCCGATTGGTAAAGGCCAGCGTGCACTGCTGGTAGCACCTCCTCGAACTGGTAAAACAGTCATGATGCAGTCGATTGCGCATTCGATTGAAGCCAATCACCCTGAAGCTGTGCTGATGGTGTTGTTGATTGATGAACGTCCGGAAGAAGTGACCGATATGAAACGTTCTGTGAGAGGGGAGGTTATCTCATCCACCTTTGACGAACCTGCCCAGCGCCATGTTCAGGTGTCTGAAATGGTGATTGAGAAAGCCAAGCGCCTGGTTGAGCATGGTAAAGATGTAATCATCCTGCTTGATTCCATTACCCGTCTGGCACGTGCGTATAACACGGTTGTCCCATCCTCCGGCAAGATTCTAACCGGTGGTGTGGATGCGAATGCTCTGCATAGACCAAAACGTTTCTTTGGTGCGGCACGAAATATTGAGGATGGTGGTTCATTAACCATTATTGCGACTGCGCTGGTTGATACCGGTTCGAAGATGGATGAAGTGATTTTCGAAGAGTTCAAAGGTACCGGTAATATGGAGATCAGGCTTGATCGTAAACTCACGGATAAACGTGTGTTCCCATCGATTGATATTGCGCCATCGGGTACGCGTAAGGAAGAGCTACTTACGCCACGCGATGATCTGCAGAAGGTGTGGATTTTGCGTAAGATTCTCTCGCCGATGCATGCTGTTGATGCGATGGAATTCCTTATCGATAAATTGAGCCCAACCAAGAATAACGCCGAGTTCTTTGATCGCATGAATCAGTAAAATTACTGCAAACAAAAAAAGGCCGGGCTATAAGCCCGGCCTTTTTTTTGCGATGAACATAGCTGTTCTTCTATGGCATGGAGCTGAAATAAACCTACTCCTATGCTTGATATGAATGGCTGCTTGTGGGCGGAAGCAGTCATTCGATAACCCTCGTATTTAGTGAAAGAGGGGCCTTGGATTATATACCCAGGGAATCCGGAAGGTGATGGAAGTGGGGGATATGGTAGTCCCAGTAACCGGCATTTTCATGGGTGATCCAGACCGTTTTGCAGCCCAGTTCTTTGGCTACTTGCAGATTATCCGCCATATCATCTACCACCAGCGTTCGTGCAGGTGTTGCGCCTTCCTTATCGATCAGCATGGCCAGCGTTTCTTTGCAAGGTTTGGGCAGGTAGTTATTAAAACGGATATCGTAGATGGCTGAAAAGTGGTGAGCAATTCCTAGTACATCGAGAATACGCTCTGCATGTTCAAGGATACCGTTGGTGTGGATCACTTTGCGTCCGGGCAGTCTCGCTAAGGCATCATCAAGTTGATCATCAGGTTTGAGTATCTCATGGGCATCAATGTCGTGCACATCGTGCAGAAATGCTTCGGCCTCCATACCGTGATGTAACATCATGCCTCTGAGCGTGGTGCCGTACTCTTTCCAGTATTTTACACGCAAGCGATCGGCTTCTTTTGGGTCTACATTCAGTTCTTTGGCTACAAAAGCGGTCATGCGCTTGTCCATGCGGGCAAACACACCCGAATCAGCGGCATAGAGGGTGTTGTCGAGGTCAATCACGGCTAAATCAAAAGGCATGCGCGCATACTACTGACAACTGTATCAAAAATACTATGGATGAGCTGAAAAACAGTGTTCTTAGCATGATATGGTTCTACAGCCTGTGCTTATTTCCCCAGAGATTGAAGGCTTGATTGTGTTCAGTGATTCATGATCATGCATTGTGTATGGGAGAAAATATGACAGATATATGCCCGATAGTTGTGGAAGTGAAAGCTGAATATTCCGAGGAACACTCTCAGCCTGAGCAGAATCGCTTTGTATTTATCTACGATATTCATATCCGAAATATTGGAGATCAGGCAGCACAATTGCTCACACGTCATTGGTTGATCACCGATGGCAATGGTTTGATTGAAGAGGTGATGGGCGATGGTGTAATCGGTGAACAGCCGGTGATATCTCCAGGGGGAGATCATCGTTATAACAGCTTCTGCGTATTGGAAACCCCGGTGGGTTATATGCAGGGCAGTTATCAAATGCTCTCTGAAGGTGGAGAAACCTTCGAGGCACCGGTGCAGGCATTTACACTGGCAGCACCGGGAGCATTGAACTGAACAGGTGAAACTTCAGCAGTGAAATATCCCATTTTATATAGTTTTCGACGATGCCCTTATGCCATGCGGGCGCGTATGGCTCTGTATCATGCCGGCATTGCGTGCGAACTGCGTGAAATAGTACTTAAAGATAAACCGGCCGCGATGTTGGAGATATCTGCAAAAGCCACAGTGCCGGTGTTGCAACTGACTGATGGCCGTGTGATTGATGAGAGTCTGGATATTATGGTCTGGGCCTTGCAAGCAGACGATGCATGGATGCATGCAGACAGGCACGCAATGCTTGATCTGATTAATGGCAATGACGTTGATTTTAAAATGCATCTGGACCGTTATAAATATCCGCAACGTTTTGTGGATAGTGGTGATGCTGAAGATGTTCATGACGCGCATCATTTTCATGCCGCTTGTGAATTTCTTACTCAGCTTGAAGAAAAACTGAAAAAAACAACTTATCTGTTTGGGGATAGACCCTGTATTGCTGATGTCGCAATATTCCCGTTTGTGCGTCAATTTGCAGCTGTAGATAGATCGCGATTTGAATTGCTCTCATTTGATCATCTGAACAGATGGTTAAACCGGTGGCTGGTAGATACTACTTTTCAACAGATTATGTTGAAGCGAACTCCCTGGCGATCGGGTGATGGATCGATATCCTTTTTGCACAACGACGAAGTTTTAGGCATATGATGAGTTAGATAAATCAGGGTGATATGTACGCTGAACAGAATGAAAGCTTGATACCGACCGGCCGGTCTGTAACGCTCTCGTCTTTATATTATGATTCGATGAGGTGTTATGCATACAAAATCATCTGCTGATGAGACACGCCAGCGCATTTTATACATAGCCGCCGAAGAAATTCATCTGCATGGATTTCAATCATGCAATATCAGTGCAATCATCAAAAAAGCAGCTGTCTCCAAAGGTGCTCTTTACCATCATTTTGCCAACAAACAGGCACTGGGTTATGCAGTGGTTGATGAAGTTTTTGTTCCTCAGATGCTGGCGATGTGGGAGCCAGTATTTAACTCCGATGATCCTGTATTAGCCATGATTGTACTGTTCCGGCATACACTGAGTAGCACAGATTGTGCATGTATCTCCCGAGGTTGCCCGATGAATAATCTGGCGCAGGAGATGTCTCCAGTCGATGAGGGTTTTCGTTTGCGTATCAGTAATGCAATGGTCTGCTGGCAGGATGGAATAGAGAAGTCATTGATACGAGGACAGAATCATGGTCGGGTAAATGCAGGTATCGATGCCAGGCAGACTGCGCTTTTTTTGATTGCTACTATTGAGGGGGCTTATGGCCTGGCCAAAAATGCTCAGAATATTGAAGTGTTGTCTGCCTGTGTTGATGGACTGATCAATTACCTGGAAGGCGTGATTGGGGTCAAAGTATGAATACCAACCATGATTGGGCAGAACGCTATGCAAGCTGGATCATACGCTGGCGCTGGCCTGTTATTCTGATGGCGATCCTGTTGGGTTTAGTGGCAGCAAGTGGTGGTCGTTTTCTGGCTTTTAATAGTGATTACCGTGTCTTTTTCAGTGATGATAATCCACAGTTAATAGCCTTTGAACAGCTGCAGCGCACCTATACGAAAACTGATAATATCCAGTTTGTGGTTGAAGCCCTGCATGGTGATACCATTAGCCCCGAAGTGCTGGAAGCTGTTGAGACCATTACCCAAAAAGCATGGTTGTTACCGTTTGCACTGCGGGTGGATTCAGTTACGAACTTCCAGCATACCACGGCCACAGAGGATGACCTCATTGTAGCTGACCTGGTTGAGCAGGGTGGAAAAATGTTACCCGACCAGCTCGAGTATGTGCGCGGTGTGGCCCAGAACGAACCATCATTAAAAACCATGATGATTTCACCCGATAGTGCGGTGATGGGCATTAACGTGACATTTCAGATGCCTGAAAAAGAGATGGATGAAGTATCGAAGGCAGCCAATGGTGCGCGCGTGCTGGCCAAAGAGATCGAAGCGGCCTATCCGGTGAAAATATATCTTAATGGCATGGCCATGATGAATAACGCATTCATGGAATCGAGTATCAATGATATGGGTTCGCTGGTTCCAGCTATGTATGTGATCATTATTATGGTGATGCTGTTTCTGGTGCGTTCTGTTACAGCCACTATTGCTACAGTCATGGTTCTGCTCTTCTCCGTCATGACAGGTATGGGGTTGGCTGGCTGGATGGGTATTAAATTAACGCCGCCATCATCTGCCGCAACCACGATCATTATGACACTGGCGGTGGCGGATTCGATTCATATTATTATCTCCATGCTGGCCGGAATGCGGCAGGGCGTGGAGAAACGTTTAGCCATTGTTGATAGTCTGCGTATCAATTTCATGCCGGTATTTTTGACCAGTATCACTACAGCGATTGGTTTTTTGTCGATGAATGCCAGTGATTCACCTCCATTCCATGATCTGGGCAATATCACTGCCATGGGGGTAATGGCCGCATTTATTTTCTCGATTACGCTGTTACCTGCACTGTTGGCCGTGTTGCCTGTCAAAGCGCGTTCGGGCACCTCCTTTCTGGGCAGGCGTATGGAGTGGTTCTCCAATATGGTGGTTGCCAATCAGCGCTTGGTATTAGTAAGCTCTGTAGTGATCTCACTCCTTGTGCTGGCTATGATTCCACGCAATGAATTGAATGAGAATTTTGTCGAATACTTTGATACCAGTACTACCTACAGAGCCGATGTCGATTTTACATCTGAACATTTGACCGGGCTGTATCAGCTGCAGTACTCGTTGCCATCAGGCAGTAGTAATGGTGTGAGTGATCCGCTGTTTCTTAATCAGGCCAAAGGTTTTGTTGATTGGTTGCGTGCACAGCCGGAAGTGCAGCATGTGCGTTCGATTACCGATACTTTTCAGCGCTTGAACATGAACTTGCACGGTGATGATCCGGCCTTTTACAAGCTGCCCGAGCAGCGTGATCTGGCGGCACAGTATCTACTGTTGTATGAACTATCGTTGCCCTATGGGCTGGATATGAATAATCAGCTGGATGTGGATAAATCATCTACCCAGGTGATTGCTACACTGGAAAATCTGACTACACGTGAACTTCGTGATATAGCCCAGCGTGGAGAGCTGTGGCTGAAAGATCATGCGCCGAGCTTGCAGACCACAGGCATCGGTCCTGCCATCATGTTTGCCTATATCAGTGAACGCAATATTAAGAGCATGCTGTGGGCAACGGTTGTTGCACTGCTATTGATTTCGTTACTGGTTGGGCTTGCCTTGCGCAGCTTTAAGCTCGGAGTGGTGAGTCTGTTGCCCAATCTGCTGCCGGCCGGCCTGGCATTTGGTATCTGGGGTGTTGTCGTTGGTGAAGTGAATATGGCGGCTGCCATGGTGACCGGTATGTCGCTGGGTATTGTGGTGGATGATACGATTCATTTCCTGAGTAAATATATGCGTGCCAGACGGGAGAAAGGTATGGATGCGGAAGCAGCAGTGCACTACGCTTTTTCCACTGTGGGGGTTGCGATCATGGTGACAACGATGATTTTACTGGCTGGTTTTATGGTTTTGGCGCAATCCACCTTTGCGTTGAATTCGCAAATGGCAATGTTGACATCCATTGCCATTACCATGGCGCTGGTGGCGGATTTTTTATTGTTGCCGGTACTGTTGATGCGCATGGATAAATCGAATTGGCAGTGTCGGCATGCGGCCATGCCAAGAGAATGAGTAGGACGATGAATAAGAGAGGAGTTTGAGAATGAAATCAGATGATAAACTGCTTCGATGGTTATTGACCGGAATAGGAATGAGTCTATCGATGGGGCTGTTTGCTGTATCAATCGCATGGGCAGATGAATCCGCAGACAAAGGATTGAATATCGCCACAGAAGCTGATCGTAGAGATGTAGGTTTTGGTGATTTCAGAGTGAGTCTGAAGATGGTACTGCGCAACAGATATGATCAGGAGAGCATCCGTTTGATGCGCAATACTACACGCGAGCAACAAGGTGATGGTGATAAAACGTTGATCGTGTTTGATAATCCGCGTGATGTGAAAGGCACTGCTTTTTTATCGCATACCCATAAATTGGATGCTGATGATCAATGGCTGTTTCTGCCGGCTCTAAAACGGGTGAAACGTATCTCTTCGAGCAATAAGTCCGGCCCGTTTATGGGGAGTGAATTTGCTTATGAAGACATTGCCTCTCAAGAGCTGGAGAAATACAGCTATCGTTATATTGCTGATGAGCAATTTGACGGGCGTGATCATTTCAAGGTTGAACTTACCCCGACCAATGCAAAATCTGGCTATCACCATCAGATGGTATGGTTTGATAAAGATGAATACCGGGTCTGGAAGATCGATTTTTATGACCGTAAAAACAGCCTGTTAAAAACGCTGACCTATCAGGGGTATAAACAGTACCTGAACAGATACTGGCGTGCAGAGACGATGAGCATGGTTAATCATCAGACTGGAAAGTCTACCGTTCTGACTTTCACTGATTATGTTTTTGCTATTGGTACTACAGATAGTGATTTTACCTCCAGCAGACTGAAACGGGCTCGGTGAATTTTCATCATTCATTATACACGCTGATTGTAGTCACTATCGGCGTTTTGGCGCATGCAAACACCAGTTGGGCTGGAGATTGGGATGTGGCCGGTCAAGCCTCGCTGGAATTGCGTTATTTCCCGTATACGGCAGTGCATGCCAATCAGAGAAATATTACGGTTTCTCCCTCTGGCACCATAGAGCCCGAATTGGTCTATGAATGGAATGGCGGCAGAGATCGATTTACACTCACTCCCTTTGCCCGCTTTGATACTGATGATCATCGTCGTACCCATGCCGACCTGCGTGAAGTCAACTGGCTGCATGTCGGATCAGACTGGGATCTGCTTATCGGCATTGGCAAAGTGTTCTGGGGTGTAACCGAGTCGGTACATCTGGTGGATATCGTCAATCAGACCGATGCTGTGGAAGATATCTCCGGTGAAAAAAAACTGGGTCAGCCGATGATAAATTTTACCATCGAAAAACAGTGGGGTGTATTCAATGTGATTGCTTTGCCGGGTTTCAGAACGCGCACTTTTACTTCTGACAGTGCCCGCCTGCATGGGCCGCTCCCGGTCGATTGGTCAAATGAAACTTATGAGTCGAGCCGAGGTCAACGTCATATTGATTGGGCTGTGCGTTGGTCAAGATCATTCGGTGATATCGATATCGCTATTTCACATTTTCAGGGCACCAGCCGCGAAGCACTGCTGACACTTCATAACAGGGGTGGGGTGCCGGTGATTGTGCCGCATTACAGTCAGATCGGACAGACTGGCTTTGAGCTACAATGGACGACTGAAAACACCCTATGGAAAGCTGAAGCCATGAGCAGATCAGGCCATGGAAAACGTTTTTATGCTACGGCATCTGGTTTTGAGCATACGCTCTACGATGTGGGCGAGAGTGGTGTGGATGTGGGGCTATTGATGGAGTATCTCAGTGATAACAGGGATGTCCGTTTTGCACCGGCCAGTGGGGCAGATAATGATATGTTTGCCGGTGCCCGGTTTGTACTCAATGACACTCAGGATACGAGTGCTCTGGTGGGCGGGATATATGATCTGCAAAACCATGCTGTATTCGTTAATCTCGAAGCAGAACGTCGTATCACTGATCATCTTAAAGTAGAAATTAATGCCCGTTTTTTTGTCAATGTGCCTGATAATGATCTATTCGCACTGATCCGTAGTGATGATTATGTGGAAATGAAGCTGAACTGTTTTTTCTAGAGGATACTCTAAAAAGTCAGAGTATCCTGCGGGGCAGGGATGCCCGCCAATATCCAACACTGTGAGTGCTTGGTGTTCATGCCTAACATCCATTTCTGGCCGCCTTCGGGCGTAACCCGTGCAATATTGCTCGCCTGCAATCTTGTGTAAGCAAAGGAAGAACCGCATTTTTGCTTTTGTCTGCTGAATAATTTCAAGACGAAGTTATTCAGATACCCCTGGATTCACCCAGCTTGAATCGTGCAAGCGATGGTTGTTCTATCGAGACTCATCTCCCGAGCTCATCATGAGATCAATCGATGCGATGCTTAAGACGCAGTCATGGCAAGGCAAAAGACAAGTTGATGATGGGGCGATATGAAAGCTTTTG
>Ga0316202_10001941_pt1 | contig 14507 bp, 19 predicted proteins | sample 3monrhotite_MG_FD_204934 | JGI IMG/M metagenome (GOLD analysis project Ga0316202, IMG submission 204934) | Microbial mat bacterial communities from mineral coupon in-situ incubated in ocean water Damariscotta River, Maine, United States -... | ecosystem: Environmental > Aquatic > Marine >... | reverse complement strand
ATAGTTCATCAAACTTTAATACATCTGCAAGGACTGTTTCTGACCGCATGGTTGGATCAGGTATAATTTCATATGAGTCAGATGTACCCTCTATAAGATTCCTACGTTTAAAGTAGGGAAGTAAATCAACATCTTTTGTGGGTATTTCAAATCTTGGAGTATTAGATTCGTCTAAAAACACGCCATTACTTTTTTTAAAGAGGTACTCTTCACGTTCTTTTGGTGTATCAAATTCTAAATCATCTGCTTTTTCTACCTCTTCAGTAAATTTAGAAAACCGTTTTTGTGCATTTCTTCCAGTGGTACTACCAAATATACCAAGCACAGTTTCACCAGCTTTAGCTGAACTGACAGCCACCATACCAGCAGGTGCTACAGCCCCTGTAAAGGCAAGAGGATCGAACCTAGCTACCTCACCGTCAGGTCTGTTCACAGACGAATACCCAGCCGACATACCCATTGCTGCAGCCATCTGATCTTCTAGGAACTTACTACCACCTTCTACTGCTGCAGCAGGTGCAGCCTTTAGAGCCTCTACAGTATCTTCCTGTGTCTGTTTATCAAATAATAATTTCTTACCGTAGTCAAGTACAGATTTAGCACCTCTTACTATAGGTGCATAGCTAAAGTCAGTTTCAACTGGCCCATACTCACCGGGAGTTTTGACTGTCATAGTCTCGCCGGGAATAGAATCCATACCTAAATCTTCTAAAGGTACTTGCTTTTCTTCTGGTGCTTTGATAACTTCTCTACGCTGTGGGGCATACAGATTACGTACAGTACCAATTAAGCCAGCCTCTTCTTCTGATGGCAAGCCATATTCGTACACAGGATCATCTACTTCATTGTCATCTATTTCTTTTAAAGACGTATCTAGATATGACTGCACAGCTTTCATTATTGAATACCTCTTTCTGCAATAGGTAGTGCCTCACGCAACGCCCATAGGAGTGCATTAACTCTTCTGCCACCTATGTCAACTGACATATCTTTATCTTCCCCTATAGTTCTACCTTCAAAACCATCATAGCTTTGATACACTTCATTAATTCTATTTTTTACTTTTTTTGATAAACTATCCCACTTAGCTATTTCAACTCTGCTATAAGGCAATCCTCTACGCCTAGCCTGTGCCTGTAGACGTAACTTTGCCGCATTTTGCGCTTTTGTTTTTATTACACTTGCTGTTTTTTCTAGCATATTCTGTTGAAAAGCCCTTGGTGCATTTTGATATTCAGGAGTATTTATAACTTTACGCAGTCTTTCATTTAAATTATTAGGACCACCTGCACGAGATAGTTCTTGCCTAGTATAAAAATCTATTTTATCATCTTTATCTCTTTTATACATATCTGTATAAGACATACCTAGTCTTGACATTTCTTTCATAACTGTAGTTTTACGTATAGTAGTAGCACCAAATAGTTGTTTTTCTATTGGGTTTATAGCACGTAGTGTTCCTGTTTTAAGAGGAGAGGAAGCAGGTGTGTCGTAGTCTTCATCCGCAAGAAGGCCAGCAGACCAAGAAGATAAAGGAAAGTCAGGCAGATTTCTAGTTGCCTTTTTATATACGTAGTCAAAAAAGTTTTCATCGCCTGTAGAAGTAGTTGGTATATCTCTTGAACGAGGATCAAACTGACCATAAACATCCTTTGCTATTCCTGCTGGAATAGTAAAACGACCCAAAAAGTTACCCAAACCTTCTGCTATATTTTTAGTGTTACCACTTTTAATACCATCTTCAAATACTCTATCAAGCATAGCTATACCCATACCAGTTCTAAATGTAGAACCAAGTGTTGCTTGTAGTAGTGCTTGTGAATAGTACTTGCCCATAGACTGAGGCAGCTTAGAAAAAGTATCTGTTTGTGCGCGATATATCATATCTGCTATAAGCATAAATGGGGCCATAGGTCCGTAGATTGCCCGTCCATCAATATAATCATCTCCACCCTTGTGTATTTCGTACCATTCTGCGCCATCGCCCTGCTTTGCTCTCCACGCATATGCTGTTGTAAGCATGGCTGCACCAGCTAGTTGTTTTGGTATACGTTCTCTAGCAATAGATGGATTAGCAACTACATCTAACATACCTATAAGTGGCATATGTTGATATTGAAACTTTAATTGGTTAGCTACGAATCTAGGAAATGGCATCCATGCGGATATAGCAATAGGGTATTTATCATTAGCCCGGATAAATCCTCTAGCAGTAGTACTAAATATATCTTTACCTTTCATACCTGATTGATAGGTAAATTCATATGCATCTTTTACTGCAGCCTGATATATATCTTCAGGTATATCTCCAAAAGAACCGTCTTTAATTACGTCATAAAGATTCATACCTTTATCTGACAACCTGCGTTTTAGTGATGCAGCTAAAACACCTTGCTTAAATATATTATCAGATGATGTATTTAGTATCTGTAATTTTCTTCCAAATTTAGCTAACTTAGTTTCTGCATCTGTAGCTGCTGATAAATCTGCCGCATCTCTGAAAAGTCTTTTTGCTTCTTCTGGCATGTTCTCTTCAAATAAAGTCCGTACAACTCTACTCTCTTGTGGATTAAACATGTATTTTGCAACATCTAAGGAACCATCAAACAAATTTCTTTTAGGCGCAAAGTAACCTTTAGTGTTTGAATCTACAAAAGACTGAACTAAGTTATCCATTGTTCTTGTTGCCGCATCTACACCTATACGAAATCCACCGCCTATGGTGTTTCTCATGGTAGTTGCTGGTTGTAATGTCATAGCACCAACACCAAATTTATCTATATCCTTTACGCCCTGAAAAAACTTTTCCCTTAACTGGCTATTACCTATTATATCTTCTGCTTCTTTACGTGTTATACTAGATACAGAGTCTTGACTAAGATCATCTAAATCATCAAGTAACTTATTTATTTTAGCATACTCTTCTGGTTTAGCCTTCTTTAACGCTTTTGATAACTGTCCTTGAATACCTAGAATACGACCAGCCTGTGAAACTTCAGCTAAATATACCAGAGAAAATTGGTCCATATTCAAATTATGTTCTCGTAAAATATCACCAATTCCAAGGTTTTCTAACTCTCCATTACGCATAGCATCATATAATTTTGTGGTTATACGATCACCCATTACCTTTACATCACCAACTTCTTTTCCGGCAGGTATAGTATCTCCTTGTTTATACAAAACATCGTCAACAATATTTAATTTATCTTTTACTCTAATGGCAGCAGCCATGATATTTTCAAACACTTCAGAACCAAGGGACGCTTCAAGTGTTTCACTTGGGTTTAAATCTTTTTTTAGTCTGCGACCTTCTGCTACTTTAGCTGGGTCTAAAGCGTTTAATGTATTTCTTACAGAATTAATTTTTTCTTTATCTACTGTTTTTAGGGTTTGTTTTGATTTTTCTGCAGCTATTTTTGCTTTTTTTGCTGCACCTATTCTAGCTGCTTCAAGTAGTTCGTTTGCATTTTCTGCGCGGGACAATGCCCCCTTTCCAGTAAGCATACCAGCACCAGCACCTAACCCACCAAATACACCGCCGCCTATACCACTAGCAATACCTGTAGTCACTGTTCTACCACCTGTAAACTCTTCTTGTTGTCCCGTAGTTACACGAGTAGCTTCTTGGGCAACACCTTGACCAAAACCTACAGCGGCTTCTGGTATAGCGGCACGTACAGCCGATTGACCAATATTACCTAAAACTTTACGGACACCTAACTTAGCAGCTTGTGTACCTGCTACAGCAGCAGCCTTGCCTGTGCCACCTGTAATAAGACCTAGGTAGGTAGATGGTGCTGTTAGCAAACCCATGGCGTAGTCACCTAACATACGCCCTGTATCTGTATCGTCTACTTTATCATATGCGTCTATTAGTCTAGCAAAGGCTTCTTTATCTTCTTGTTTTGCATTTTGTGCATACTCAAGATCACGCAAAGTAGTTATTTCATTGACATCGTGATAACGCATATGTTCCATAAAATTATCGTACACGTCTTGACGGGTCATCTCACCACTAAGACCACCACGGTTTTCTAAAAAAGTAACGGCATCTGAGATAAATTCATCATCAGATGCCAGTGTTTCTTTATCTAGTTCATCAATTTCATTGTAGGCTTTGAACATTACATCCTCTATTAATTAGTAAGTACTATATTATTATCTTTAGTTTCCTTATTATATCCATACATATTAAGTACTCTTTTAATAAAATTGTCTATAGTTTCTTCTGTGAGATTGGAATTAGCATTAATCATAGCTTCACGTATTTGTTTTGCTATGGTACTAGCCATAACTGAATCCACAAGTTTTCCATCTTGAGGTTTTAGTTCTTCCTTTAGTGTTCTTTCTAACTCTGCAATACCTAAACCTTCCAGATTAAGTGGTCCTTTACCTTCTTGACTGTCATTACTTACTATTTCAGGTTCTGTTGAAATATATATATCATCAACTTTAGCAGTCTTAACCCACGAGTTTAGTTCATTTTCCATGTCTTGTAAGTCTTGGGTGTTAAATGCCCCATAGTCACCGCTCTCTTCTTTTTCTTTTCTTTTTTGTAAGGTAACTTCTCTTATTTTTTGATTTACTGCAGTTGCAATTTTATTGTCCGTAAACTTATATATAATATCTTCATCAAATAGACCGCCATAACCTGCAGATTCACTACTTTTAATTTGAGACCCAATACCAGATAATAGTTTAACATCCATTTGTGCGGCAGTATATGTGTCTTTAGTAGCACTAGCTGCAGCATTAGGGTCAAACAAACGTGTTTTTCCTTTAACTTGTATATCATCGTACACAATACTATCGGATGCAAGTGCTGCTAATTCACTCATAGAAACCCCAGTAGCAGTTGCTATAGCATTCATTCTTTCTGTTCTAACACTATCTAAGTTTCCACCCAGCAATCCTGTAAGACCACTGCCTCTTTGTCTGCCTGTAACTTGATCCATAGCATCTAATACAGGTGTACCTTTAGCTACTTTACCCATTACAAGGTCAAGAACTTGATCTTTAGTATATCCATGTGCTTCTTGACCCGGATCCATTATAACAATTTCTCTAGGGTTAACTTTAAAATTTTCGTAATTTTTTTGCATAGAGGCAATGTGATCTAAAACATTTTGTCCTGTACCTTCTGCCATTATAACAGCAACATCATCGCCCTCAAAATGTTTAGACAAAGAATCATACATTTTTTCTTTTTCTATTCTTTTTGATCTACGTTCTTGTGCTTTAGGTAAACCTAGTTGAGTAAGAATTTTAATTTCATCTTCTGTATTAGCAAGTGCTTCTTCACGTTCTTTATCTAGTATTTCAGATGCACGTTTAGCTGCACCACCAATAGCTGCCCCTAATCTAAAAGCCATCTATACTCTCCTTGCCATTAAGCCAGCAGGTTTTTCTTCTGGCATATCTTCTGTAACTTCTTCTTCTTCTTCTGGCGCAGATATTTCATCTGTTAACATAACACCTTTTTCTTTTTTGTCTTTAAGTTTTTTCATGTTAAGCGCAATCTCAGAAGGAGTAGAAACATCTGGATCATCTTCTTGACTTTCTGTTACAAAATCAATACCTGCTTTTTCGCCTATACCACTAATTACTTCTACAAGAGCAGGAGCAATTAACATACCAACATCTACACTATGCAATCCTTCCATAACACCGCCTAATTGCATTGTGTCTACAAGCGTATCTACAGGTACACCTAGTTCAAGAATGTCTAACATCTGATCTACTTGTTTATCTTGCGATATTTTATTTACATAAAATTCTAGTGCTTGTTCAGGGGTAGTAAACTGTGGTGGTCTTTGCCACGGTCTGTCACCTAATGGCGCAGTCATACCTTGACCCGGAATAGGTGCATCAAGTATAGGTGCTGGTGCATTTTTATTTTGCATTATGCCATTGCCTTTCGTACTGCTTCTCTTAACTGTACAGATATATGTTGATTGCTTTCTATTTTACCAGAAGTAGGTTTATTAAGCAACCCTTTTGATGGTGTAGCAATAGGTTTTGCCTTACTTTCTTTATCAGAAAGAAACTTAGTATTTGCATTCGCTAAACGTGTAAGATTTTTATGACTCATTTTACTACCTTAAAAAACCACCAGAACCTAAACCAATTTTAAGAATGTCTGTTACAAAACCACCAACTGCAGCACTTGATTCATAGTCACCCTTAATTTTTTGTACGTCTTTACTTGCATCAGCATTAATGTGTGCTACTGCTAATTGCATAGCACGTTGTGCTTCATTCTCTGCAGTGTTCCATGCCCATTCCATTGTATCAGAATAGTAAGACCACATATTATTATATGCAGTATCGGATATACCAAGTATAGCTGCTGCATTAATTTCATTAGCACGGTTAACTGCGGCAGTATCTGCTGTAGCTATCTGCCTACGCCATTGTGCATTTGACTGTGCAATCACTGTCTGGTTCTGTGAGTTGAACTGGTCACGCTGATTATTCATTTCAGCATTAAAACGATTAACTGTATTAGCCTGACCTGCATTAAATTGTGACTGTGCATTCTGTTGTGTAGCATTATACTGTGATGTCTGCTGGGCTAGATTAGCAAAGAATTGATCAACTTGATTTTGACTGGTAGCATTAAACTGTGCTGCAGCATTGGTAGCAGCTTGGTCAGTAAACAAAGATTGTGTGCGTTGCTGTGCCTTTAACAACTCTGTCTGCTGTTGATTAGATAAGTTAGCCATGTCAGTCTGCAGGAATGTCTGTGCATTGTTTACTGCAGCTTGCTGACGATTGTTGAGGTTAGATGAATCCATCTGTGCCAGTGCAGCAGCTTCTGCCATTGTCATTGCCTGTGAGTTAGACAGGTTGTTCAGGTTCATAGTGTTAGTAGCACGTGAGTTTTCTAGCTGTACCTGTTGTTCAGCAGTAAAGTTCATGTTAGCAATGTCACCAATACGTGCAGAGTTTTGTACACGTGCTTGGAAGGCTTGGTCAAACTCCTGACCCATGAATGTGGCACGTTGCTGTGCAGAAAGCATAGCACGTTGCTGACGATTAGATAGGTTCTGTGCCTCAAACTGTGCGGTAACAGCAGCATCAGCCTGTGCAATAGGCAGTGCAGCTTCTAGTGTAGCCTGTACAATAGCCTGACCAGCAAGACTACTTGCACCTAGTCCACGTGCTGCCATAGCTGCTGTAGCATTACGCATAGCACCTGCTGCCCACGCTGGTGGGTTAGCTGCATCAAAGTTGGCTGTTAGAGAAGCAAGCTGACCCTGTACGGTAGCTTGTGTAGATGGTGTAGCTGTAGCTGCTTGTACCTGTTCAGTAAAGGTAGCAGCAGTCTGTGCATCAGCAGCACCATTGATAAGTTCACCTGCTTGTATGTTACGTTGTACAGGATTGTTGATAAGTGTAGCATTACCCTGTGCAGCAGATAGATTGCCTACGCTAGTGGCTGTTTGCTGGGCCGCTGTGACCTGCGCACGGGGGTCTACAGTAGCCTGTGCTGCCTGTGTAGCATTCATAGCTGCATCGACTGCTGGTGCGGCTGTAGCGGCCTCCATCACATTAGCTTGTGACTCTTGTTGTGGGGTAGATGTAGTTGTTCCAGCCATTGCTGTAGGCACTGCAACTGCACCTGTAAGTTGACCAGTACCCTGTGCAATGTCTTGACCCGGACCAGTTGGTGTCATAGCAGCTTGTGTTACACCGCCTTGAGGTAGTGCAGGATTAAACATACGTTGAGTTGTAGTGTCACCAATAGTAGCAGGTGAAGTTTGTGGAGCAGCAGGTGTAGGGGCTTGTTGTGCTGTGGAAGGACCACGTGCAAGTGCTGCATCAATAGCTGCTTGTTCAGCGGGTGACTTCATGTCCCTTTGCATTAGACGACTTTGTGCTTGTTCATAAGTCATGCCGCTGTAGTCTGGAGGTGGTGCAGGTCTACCAGTAAGAGAGTACGTACCTTCTGGCCCATACGCAGGTGGAACAGATGCTTCCATACCCGGAAACACATCACCAGTTTCACCGGGCAATAAACCCGGCCCACCTGTATATGGATTACTTTTTTGTACAGGACCACCGGGTCCAATAGTACCAATTGGACTGCCAAGAAAGCCGCGCCCAGAATAATCCGTGCTATCAATATTGTTGCCAATCACAGCGGGTTGACCACGAGTGGGTAATAGACCACCACCGGGTTTCGCTGCTTCACCACCTTGTTGCATCTTCACAACACCACCACGTGCCATCTTCTGTGCAGCCATGTTATACGTATTCATCTGTTGCATACGCTGTGGGTCTTGCTCAATGTAATTCTGGAACTGGTTCATGTCACCAGTATATCCCATAGCACTTGCAATCTTATTCATTGCTGAAGGTTTAAACGCTTTGAACTGCATCATATTAATTCATTCCCATAAATACAGTAACTACCATAGCCACTACCATAACTGTACTGCCCATAATCATTGCTTCTAAACGCCACATGCGTTTGTCCAGACCATCCAACTTACCATGCACCAACTCACGAAACATAGCGCACTCTTTTTCATGTGCGTCCAGTTCCATCTGTACTTTCAATGCAGGTTCTACTATTTGTTGCTGCTCAACTTTCATTAGTCAGCATCCGCAATGGTCAACTCGCCAGCAGCTACCTGACGCATGATTTCTGCGTAGTGGCGGTTGCCGGTGGCTTCTACACTAACGTGCATGATTTTGCCATCGACTATAAATTCAATGGTTACGTTTTTGCCGTTATCCGCAAGATATTTTGCGGCTGTAATATTCATCTCATTCATGCCTACAACTCCGCATCGCTTTCATAAAAAAATCCAAATCCCCAAATGGCAGAATTGCCGGGACCACAACCAATCATGCTAGTCCCCGTGACGACAAGGCCGACGCTTACGTTGTTAGTAGCTGTGCCAGCGTTGTCAAACGTAGTAACTTTGCCAGCGTTACCCACATCATCGTAAAAAGTGTTAGTAGGGTTTGTTCTTTTTTCTACACGCATAGTGTTCGTAATGTATCTTTGCCCACTAGTTTCCTCATCCATACCACGAACAGTTATCGCGATAATGCTGGGGTATGATACCGCTGTGCTGGGGGCAATACTGTAAGGGTAGCTTTTTTCATAATACCGCATACACCTCTGCAACTCATCGCTAAAGCTACGGTGTTCAAACGGCGTGGCCTGTTCGCCAACTTCTAGCTGGATGCCTGTGATGTACCAATTTCTATTTGCCGAACCTTGTATATTTACACCGCCGGTTGGGACTCTGTTAGTGCTACTTGACCAAGTAGAAGATAGGGAACCAATAAATGCGCTTCCCGAACCTAAATACCAACGCAAATACACACCAACGCCAGTGTCATCATTAAATCCATTTGATGTATCACCTGCAAATGTAAGTTCTTTACGCTCCCATGTGTTTGCAGTGTTTATACTATACGATGAAGCCGCTTGACGGGCACCATCTTCATTGTAAAGCCACAAACCAAAGTCTCCAGTTTCACTAGAACGTACATAAAAAGACACGGTAATTGTTTTTGCAGAGGATGTTCCATAGCCAAGCTGTTGCAAATCCTGTCCTTCTATTTTGTATTGTACCACAGTCTCGTCAGTTGAAGCAGGTGAAGCATCAGCAGTGTTACACACAAACTTAAAACTTTTTGCAAACCCATCAGGAGCATCTGTAGATTGAGAAACATCAAATGTCCCCATGTTTGTCGCATAAGCATTAATCCTATCTGCTCCGTATGCTTCGATTGTGTTTGTAAAACTCGTACCACGCTGTGCCACCTGCATAGCACCATTGATGATGAGGTTCCTGTTTGATAAAGCCGTCTGCGAACCAATCAGTGCGGCTAGTTCTGCTGCTTTACTCATGCTAGGTCTCCGTTTACAGATGAAGATAGAAATACTGCATCTGTCGCGCTTCCGTTTTCTATATGCTGAAATCTAAATAAAGAAGTAGTAGGGGCAGTTCCTTGATGGATATTATTTGCGGTATTTGTATTTGTCCCTTCATTTCTTGATGCTACAAGAACAACATAATTTGCATCACTCATCGCGCTAGTCATAGTGTGACTATAGTCGCCAGTACCGTTGTCTGTTGAACTTGCGGTATTGAAACTATCTCGCAAACCAAAACTGCTACCATTAAGATTTTGCCAAGCCTTCGCACTACCACCCGCCACAAAGCTAGTAGCAATGCTGTTGTTCCCATCGGCATCCTTCAGGGTGTTTACTCTAAGTTCGCTTGCCATTATGTTTCACCCACTTTCGTAAAGTACACCGCAGTCAGGTTTGAACCTGCTTCAACCTCTAAACTGCCAGAAAAGCTGCTCACATTAAACACCACCTTATGCGTTGATGTGTCTGTCACATCAAACAGTGTCTTCATAAACATTTGAACCTTGCCACCACCAGTCTCTGACTTACCCTGCCCAGATGATGAATATGTAGAGTTATCTGTTGTTACTTTAATGTCTGCTTGAATAGTTGCATCACTGCCGCCGCTTGACATACACACAGTAAACTCGACCACATAAATGCCTGTGCTTGGAAAGCTAAAGATGCCAGATGCCTCTGACATGCCTGTGCCAATTAATCCGGGGCTGTCTGTGTTCATTCTTGCCCAGCCGCTAGTGATGTCACCGCTGTTGCTGTGTGCGCTAGTCAGGTTCCAGACATCAATCATTGGGATGAAAGGAAAGCCAGCCCCAGCAGTAGTTTGAATTTCATCTACTTTAAGTATGCTTGCCATTATGCGAGGTCTCCGTGGGTTGAATAATGCACATAGACTGCATCTTTTGATGCCCCAATGACCGTTGCAGCGATTCTAGTGGCTGTCGTTGAAGGTGCAACATTTGCATTTCCAGAGGGGCTGAAGTTCATAATTACCACGCTTTGCGAAGGTGCAGAATCAGCTGAAGCAGAGCCATTAGAAACATAATCTGCGTTTGCCATAGCGTTACTTATGTTGACCGTGTACTCGCCAGTTCCTACATCTGTAATTGAGGCTGTGGAAAAACTATCGCGGATTGCCACAGTGCCACTACCGTTAAAATTAACCCAAGCCTTCGCCGCACTTTGCTTAGTCAGCGCAACAGGACCACTACCAGCCTTATCTGCAATAGTATCTACATTCAATACGCTGGTCATACGATACTCCAATATCCGTTAACAGTGACGGTGGCATTATCCTGTGTAATAGGCCCAGCAGATACACCGTTCTCGTCAGCATCAATCGTAATGTCTGCTGTGATACTCTGACCGTTCAAGCGGATGATGCTGTTGTTGCCCTTGAATGGGTAGCGTGTGTCACTCTCTGATTGTGTGTAGCTGTTAGCAACAGAAAACACATCATATGCTACCATCTCAACTACATCGTTTAGTGATGCACCTGTGACCAGCACGACTGTTGTACCTGTAGTGGCAGTGTAGTCTGTTCCGGGTTTAAGTAGTACACCGTTCTGATACACGTCCATGTACAGGCTGTCTTGATACGTCAGTACCTTAGAGTCAGAGTCACTACCACTGAAGCTAGTCTGCCCAGAGGTAGCCTGATATACAAAGCGGTTACGAACACCGTTCTGTGGGGATTTACCTATGTATGGCATTTATACCTCGTTTGCATCCATCGCAGTTTGATACGCAGTCTTCACACTATCGCTCCACACAGCATTACAAATGCCCTGCACCTCAGTGCTTTCGCCAGAGATGTCTGTGTCGCCCCAAGTGTCACCAGTCTTGGTGCTTGGCTGCAAAACGTGCCTGTGAAAGCTACGGCTAATCTCAACGCCATCACGCTTTATGACTGTTGCAGTGCGTACTTGAACCATTGAATATGGTTGAACGATTTCAATTTTGTCTTGAATTGTTTCTTCTGTTATTGCCATTTTTATCTCCTATGGATGGACTGTCTGCCATCACATCCAGTGATGGTAATTAAGTTTATGTTTTATAGGTTACACTAAAGATTAAACGATTGTTATTATTTACGTTTTCAATCGTTGACTGTTGATTACCAAGACTTAAAAAACTTGAACCTGTTGGTATAAGAAAATTCAAATATCGGCTACTATTATTCCAAGCAATACACGCACCAGTTTGAACACCATTGTTTTGAAATGGTAATCCATTAATTGTATGTGTGGGGCTTGTTACACCTGTGAAAGTAATATCACCCATAACCGTAACACTTCGTCCAATTTTTATGTAAATGCCTGACCCTGTGGGGCCTGTACCACCACCAGAAGTAGGTGTCCAAGTTCCCTCCTCGTAGTCATCTAAAGTATTAGCACTACCCGAACCACCAAGTTTGATGTCAGTAACTTGACCAATTCCAGAATTAATGATTTGAGTAAGTGCCATAACCTATCCCCTTATGCGTATGGGCTATCGCCAAGTACAGATGTATCCCAAGCTGCCTTGAGTGCCACAATGTCACTGGCACTATCAATAGCGGCAGCAGCAGGTGCATCACGAAGTGCATCCTTTGCAGCAGCAATAGCAGTTGTGCTAGTACCAGCTTCCAGTGCCTTCATTAGTTCCACGTCCTTTGCTTCAAGCAATGGCTTACGTGCTTCACGGATTTTGTCCTTGAAGATTGCTTTGGCTGCTGTCATGTCTTCTGAAATGACACTGCCACTCAATGACCATGCACCACGAAAGTGACGGTCAGCAGGGACAGTTGCAGTTGAAGCATCAATCTGATTCCCGTCCTTATCTACGATGTATGTTTGTGCCATTAGGTTATCTCCTCTTAGGCTGCTAAATCAGTGACGCTAAGTTCTTCAGTAATCTTCCAAGCATTGCGCCACTCACGTGAGCCGGGAAGCTGTTCTTTGTGGCAGATAACCATCTTTGGTTTATTGCCTTGATTCCAGTTCTGCCATACAGATGCAGGGCAGTCTTTCATAATTAAGTATTCAATAGCTTGCTCTTCTGTCATCGCATCGACAGGCTTAGTCTCATGCAATAGGTAGCCACGAGTGTGCTTCTTGAAGTCGGGCTGCGCTTCATCTTTGGCTAGTTCCCAGTACACTTCGACAGGAGGCAGGATACCTCCCTGTAGCGCACACGCCATCCAGTTAGGGTCAGGAACCAATATCTTTGCACATTCATCTACGTTGTCCTCATACACTACACGATAGTCAGACTGATGACCTTCTAGGTTTTCCTTTGCCCAGCATAGGCGGTCAAATAGGTGTGTGCCTTGAAACTGTGGTGTCTGCATCAGGCTAAATCTCCTTGAATTGAACTGCCACCATAAGGCGTGTCTGCATCCCCTGTGCTTCCTGTATTAATGTAACTTAATTGATGCTGTGTCGTGGTTATAGATGTTGAACCATCTGATGTATCAACGCCTCCACTTGAACCAGTGTTTGAAACAGTAGACTGCATTCTTAAAGCAATCGTTGCTAAATAGTCATTGTTAGAAAAAGCATTACTTACTGTAACTAAAGTTCGACCCGTACCAGAATCTGATATTGATGATACATTCAAACTTTCACGAATAGCTTGGGTGCTGGTTTGGTCTATATTTAACCAAGCCTTCGCACTGCCGTTCACAACGTAGTCTGTGGTTAATGACCCTGCGGTTGAATGGGTCAGTGTATCCGCTGCAATTGTTCCAGCCATTATGGTTTCTCCGGCCATACCACATCATCAAGCGATGTGTATGTGTTAGTTATGTCACGAAGGGCTTGGCGATACGCAGTTTGTTCTGCGGTCATTGTAAGGTCAGAGGATGCCCACCAATCAGTTCCAACTAATAGCCAGTTACGTTGCTGTCGTAGTAGACGCATTGGTGCTGCGGCTTGCAGTTCAGCAATCTTAGCATTGACCTCTGCTTCGGTTGGCTTGGTTTGGTTGTTGTCAAGCCATACAAGACTTTCATAAGTGCCTTCTGGCAAATTCCATTCAGCGTTTGGTCTTAATGCAATAAGTGCTTCAGAAACTCCAATCACGACCTAATCTCCTCAAGGATAATAAACGCATCGTTGTACTTATAATATGCAGTAGTAGATGACCCGACTTTAACCTGTGTTTTAAATGTTAATGCGGCAGTGCTTGGTGCTGTATAAACATAAGTTTGGATATGAGAGAACGGGTAAATCGCAGTGTCACCTAATTTACCTAGATTATCACCAGCGGCAAAAACTTCATCTAAAACAGTTGCGCCAACGAGTAACTGATAATAATACTGTAAGTCTTGGCCTGATGCAGCTTGATGTCTGTTGTTGTGAACAACGGTGACTTTAATTTTATTCCCTGCGGCTGTTGGAGTAATTGAGGCTGTTAGACCTGTATCAATGTAACTTGTTGATGTTGTTGATGTTCCCGTGCTTTTTGCAAGTTCAGCAGAAACAACCTGAACAATTAAGTCATCATCACCTCTAATCTGTACCATCTATTTATTCTCCGTAATGTTACCAGCCGCAGTCTTGCCAGTGAGTTTGTTTACTAGTATCTCACTCATGCTAGGTCTCCGTGAATAGCAGCACTGCCT
>Ga0316202_10001940_pt1 | contig 14510 bp, 17 predicted proteins | sample 3monrhotite_MG_FD_204934 | JGI IMG/M metagenome (GOLD analysis project Ga0316202, IMG submission 204934) | Microbial mat bacterial communities from mineral coupon in-situ incubated in ocean water Damariscotta River, Maine, United States -... | ecosystem: Environmental > Aquatic > Marine >... | reverse complement strand
CCTCAAGTTGAAGAGCCAGAGACAACTACATATTTAGACAGAAATCTGAACACCACATACGAAGCACCTGAAACATACAGTGCTGACTATAAAAACATTGTAGCAAGCTCATTAGACATATTACAGCGTGCAGAGCGTGGTGATTATGAAGAGCTGACTCCTGAACTAGTAGAGTCAGCAATAAATATAGTATTTAAACCCAGTCCAAATGATGATCGATCACACACTTTAATGACACAGGAAGAGGCAGAGGAATCAACAGCAACTAAGTTGTTTAGGTCTGTCATTCCTTACATAGAGCCTTTTGACTACCCTCGTGGTTTATCATGGTCTGCTCTCGGATATGCTAGTCAGTTTCTCCCTGATACAGATACATGGATTGGCCAGCAACTGCAAGATGCAGCAGGCATTGCAGGGTCTATTGGTGCTGAAAGCTTGAAAGCAAGTGTTGGTGCGATGCCACTATTATTGGGAGCCACAAATCTAACAGAAGATGTTGGCTTTGGTGATATGGTAGGGCGTAATCTTTATGATGCTGCCTCAAGTGGTCAACTTGCCAATGCGATAACAGAGTTTCATGGTGATGGTATACCATTTGTAGACCTAGGGTATAAGTTGCCAAACTTGACCGGTCCTAACATCATGAACATTGTGCTGCCTAAAGCCGAGGTAGCCAAACTAAGGGACAAAGCAAAATCAAGTGGTGCATCAGATGTTCAAATTGAGGCTTTAGATAAGCTTGCAACCAGTGATACATTTAGAACGATTGCTGGATTAGTACCAGAGATGTTTATTGATCCTCTGTGGTTAGCGGGTCCAGCAAAATTAGGTTCGGTAATCAATAAAGGTGGTAAAGCCATATTGATAGGTCCAGACTTAGGTGCGGCTGCAAAAGCAATATCTGGTTTTACAAATCAAAAAGTTGATGATGTATTGAAGATGGGTGTGGATGCTATTGAGGGGACACCTGGTGTTTTAGATGACTTTGCTGATGCAGCAACAGAGCTTTCCAATCGATCAGTAGCAATGAATGAAGCGGCAGATGCCTTGAGTGTTGCATCTAAAAGTCAAGAGACAGCAAAAAAGGCAGCACTTCAAGAGCTAACCACAGCAACCGAAAAGCTTACTCAGCAAGCAGCAGATATGAAGGTTGTTTTACAGTCAAAGAACGCTTCTGCTCAAATAGATAACATTGACCGCAACTTGGTTCAGCAACTTGATGCTTTAAAGCGTATAGCAGCGACCATAGAATCAACTGATGATGGCGCAAAGTTGTACTTAAAAACAAAAGCTAAAAGTTTACGATATGCATCAGCAAAATATGGAACAGATGCTGAGTCTATCAATAAATTTGTAACCATAGTTGAGAATGGTGGAACAGCAGCCCAGCGACAAGCACAGTTAAACAAAGGGTTTTCCTTTCATGTGCCATTGACGAGTAAGCAATGGACTGTAAATCCTACATCAATGTATTCATCTGGATTAAAACTAACCCCAAGACCTGGTGACACTGCACAATCTATCGCTGGATATGTCGGCTTAAACTTGATTGACTTGGCACGATTAAATAACTTTGACAATGTTGCAGACCTTGAAAAGGCTATAGAGGGTGGCAGTGAGATTATTTATCAACTCGGTTATCTGCCATCGTCTATAAAGAAGAATCTTGGGTTGTCTCTTTTACCTGAGGGAGTGGTAGCATCTTACTTGAAAGGGGCCGTGCCAACTTCGGTCGTGCAAGTACTTGGTGACTTTAGACGTTACATATCAACAAACAATGCAGCTAGAGTAGCAGAGTTAAAAAGTTCAAACAGACCAATTACTAGGCGAGATGAGCTTGCTCTTTATCTTAATAAGATAATAGGACAAAAAGTAAATAGATCAGTTGACGCTTTTTATCAACTTTTTGCTTCACGATTTACGCAGCCGTTGATGGCAAGTCAATCACTTGCTCGAGCAATGCGATTCTTTGAAAATAGGAGCCTTACAGCTGTAAGGGCTTTAATGACTCCGAATGAAACTGCTTTGATTCGGTTGCAGACTGTTGCTCCAGATTTGTGGAATGCATACCAAGATTCCGTGACCTCTTATCTTAGAGCAGTATCAGCAGATAATCAGCGCATTTCAGCTTTTATGAATGGAATCAATAGACAAGCTAACGAGATTGCTTTGGCGCGTACAGCTGCTACAGGAGGCGAGGAGGTTACTGGTGTTGAAATTATGGAAGAGGTCATGCATGCCATTGAGTCTGGTCAGAATGCCGGTTTAAATACTGCTGAAACTGCTTTAAAGAATGCATTACTCACTGAGATACAGAAAGTATCAGATGCTCATCCAGTGGAAAGAGAAGCTGTAAAGCAGTCGTTAATGGCAATGAATAGATTTATTACATCTGATCCGTTGACACTTGCAAATCAACTAGAAGAAGTCAAGAGATTGGAGCTTCTTTTAGAAGAGACATTTCAGCGTGGATTGACCGTTACAAAAGAAAAGACAGAAGAGTTAAGGTCTTTGCGTGACACTTTAGCTTCCATAAAAGTTAGAGGAGCAACATCAGAGGCGAAGCAATTCAAAAATGATTTACTGGCATCTCTTAAAAATGCTTTGGTGGAACTAAGGCAGGCACGTAAGTCTTTAAAAGAGCGTAAGATTGTTGATGGAAAGCTTGTTGATGTTACGAATCCTATGGTCAAACAAACGATAGACGATGTTCAGGATCGTGTTGTTGCACTTAGTGAAGAGCTATCAAAGCGTTCAGAAGATTTAGCAGCTACCAAAGGTGTTGTTGATGGCAAGGTAATGCTAACTGCACCAAGGTTTACAGTTCCAGTAGGTCGATCTACAGCGGCATACACCCGTCCATTATTGAGGTGGGAAATAAATCTATTTTCACAATTTAAATCATTGGTTGATGATCTTAATACTAGTAGAATAGAAGATGGCTTGGAAGCTATGACCAAAGAAGAAGTATTTAGAGGTGTCATGGCTATTTTCCAAGATTCGCCTGATGCTCTTAAAAGTCCTGACGCTTTCAGGGAGGTATCAGCTCGACTTGTAGGGGAGCAAGGCTACCGTGCTGTCCAAGCCAAACCGTTGACTGGAGAAAAGTCTATTCAGTTCGTTGATTTAGACAAACAGATTGATCAAATCCTAAAGAAGTCTCCTGAAGAAAGAACAGCAGACGATACTACAAACTTAGCTTTACTACGAGCACAACAAGACAAGTTGTATTTTGACCAGTGGACTCAACAAGGGGGATTTGTACCTCAAGCTATAGGTCGGAGGTTTGGAACACTACCCGAAGACATCAAAGAGATTACAGAAGCGATGTCTCAGATGTTCCAAAAGTATGAAGCACTGTATAAAAAATATGGAAGAGATTTCACCAAAGACCCATTTGAACGCATGCAGTTATGGGGTGTTGTTGGGTATGTACCTCACTTGAGAAAGGACTTTAAGAACCCTATAGACGATAAAGCCTTTGCAGACCTTTACAGTGCAGGTGGTTTAGATAGGCAGTTATCTTTAAACTTGGATCAATCAAAGCAGAGAAAGGTCAACGGTTTGATTGCAGAAATAAATGCATTACCAAAGGGAAACAATATTGATAACTGGTCATTTTCAGCGGACCCTCAGCTTCTGATTGCAAACTTCATGTCGGGTTCAAAATCATTAAATAACCAAGACTTCTTGGTAACCCTGTTGAAGGGAGGAGTAATCAGAACTTTTGGAACCATAGATGAGGCTGCAAAATCACAGTATATTCCTTTGTTCAACAATGGAGAATATACACGTGACATGCAGATTCTTTTATTAGGATCAGCAGAAGAAATATCAAAATTGATCAGAGGGAAAACAGGATTAGTTCAAGATTATGTCGATGAGTTTCAAAAAGCTTTAGACTTGGCAATAAAAAATAATACACGATTGGGACATGAAGTACGCCCACTTAAATCATGGACTGATGACATTTCAGAGATCCGTCAAACGGATACAGTAGATCAATCTCTGTCTGGTATAAATATACATTCGTTCTTAAGAGGAGAGGAAACATACAATCCGATCAATCGTCATGAAGAAATCGTTTCGGAACTGATGGAGTCTCGAAGGTTAGAAATATCACAAAAGATAGAAGAGGCACAAAAGCTGTTGAGTGAGGCTGATAAGCCTCTTAAGAAAACTCAAGAGCGTATTGCTAAACTACAGGAGAATTTGCTTGAAACATCAAAGTCTTTTGCAGCAGCACAACGTAAAGCAGAACGTAATGCATGGCAAGATGTGACGACAGAGATAAATGTTAGAGTTGCTAGAGCAAACAATGAGAAGGACTTCTCTTTTCGAGTTACATCTACTAGTGGTCGTCTACCAAATATATCTCCTAAAAGTCTTGAGTTATTTTTCGCCAAAGATCAGGAAATGTTTAGGTTGTACATACCAGCTACTGTGCAAGAAGCAATGTCCAGACAGTTTACTAATGTAGTGTATGGCGATGGTGAGATTGGAAAAGGAATTGAGGCATTTCGTAAGAACTTCTCAGACCCTGTTAACAATTGGTGGAAATCACGTGTAACTGTACTTTCTTTGGCGTTTACTACTCGTAACTTTATTGGTAATCTATTTAGTAATTCAATGAATATAGGTGTGCTTGGTGCTCTTGATCCTAAGACAAATGCACAAGCCTTTGCTTTAAGTTTTCTAGTTGATTATCATGCAAAGTATGGCAGCATTGACAATGCCCTAGCAGAGCTTTCTAAGCCGGATAAAATCAAAAGAGATAGACTGGTTCAATCGAAAGGAGTTGACACCAAAGCCCAACGCCTAAGAGAGGTCGCTGAGATAAAGACAACTGTCGCAGCCTCCCTTCGATATTTAGGCGCATCTAAGGGGTCTGATATAATTGATATAGGTGATGGCTTTCTAAGACCGTTGGATGATATACTGACAGACTTACAGAACCGAAATGTATTAAGTGGCTCTGGTACATATCGCATCGATGTAGACGAAATCGCATATGACATGCAACACATGGCTGCGTCAATGGGTGTCAAAGAATCTACAGGTAAAACCATCAAAGCACCAGTAGGCAGAGGAAACATATCCTCTTATGCAAATGCATTAGAAGATGCTGTATACGTAGGGTTACCTTTTATAATGGGCGCACCATTTGTCGGTGTACCAAAGTTTCTTGGATCAACCATTGCCAGAAGAACTGAAAATCAAGCTCGTGCTTTAAACTATCTTGGAAATATAAAGCAAGGTAAAACACCAGACGAAGCTGCTGACATGGTTGCTAAGTTTCTTTTTGATTATGGCGACCTAACAGTTGCCCAGAAGAAATGGTTGCGACCACTAATTCCATTCTTTACTTGGAACCAAAAAAATATATTGCTTCATCTTGAGTTGATGCAAAAGAACCCAACATACTACGCTCAGTTTTATAGATTCTTTTATGTGACCATGCCTGAAATTGTAGCAGCGCGAGACAGAGATTTAGGTACACAAGAAGGATCGGACTTACCAACAATAGATGTGAGAGAAGAAGCCAGAGAAAGGATAAAGACCGGACCTGGTTATAGAGCATTTAGAATCGGAGTAGAAATAGACAGAAGAAACAATATTGTTATCCAAGGTTTTGGATTACCCTTAGAGGGATTCGCACAAAATGTAGGTACAGCGAATGAGATAATTGATGCCACAATTGAATCAATAGCAGGCATGTTTCCTGGGGGAAAATCAGGAGACTTATCTAGACCGTTCAAGGCACTGTCTCCGTATATTTCTCAAACCCATGTTGGTATACGATCAGTTATTGAGTTGCTTGCTGATTATGATGTATTTCGTGAGCAATCTATGACTGAGGGTGGTAGCTACGATTATAAAAAGCAATACATACTAGCGAATGATTTTGGCAATCTTGTGCAACAACTAAGCTCATACAGTAATCCATCTATACCTGCGCAAGACATAGGGCGGGTTCCAGCTGCCGGAGCAGGCCATATGATGGCACAATATATAATCAATGCTTTAGATATGGTTCCTGTGCGAGATAAAGGTGGAAAAATACAATGGGAAATTCACAACCCTCGTTTAATCAAATCATTGATGGCATACAGAAAGACACCATATGAGCGTCTGTTAAGAGAAGCTGCCACAGCGGTTGATTTAAATGAGACAATGTATATGACACCGGAACTGGTTGAAGCTGGCCAGTCTAAACCATTTTTGGATAATGAGCTTGCCCGCAATGCTCGATACCTATTTGCATATTCTGGTATAAAGTTTAAACAAGATGCTCCGATGTATGCTCAACAAAAAAGGTATAGAGAAGAAGTTATCAGAACAATAATAGATTATCATAAATCAATGATACCAGAATAAAAGGAGATAAAACAATGGCTTACTCATCAACAGTAACGGTCAAAAAGATTAGTAGCGATACTGATTACCTAGTCACCATCGAAGAAACAGATGCAGCAGCAACTAGTGAATTTGAGATTACCGGACTTCCTTTTGCTGGAAGAATCCTACGATACACGAGTGTTCTTGCATCCGGAACAGGCACGACAGTTGATCCGATTGTCGGTTCAGTAACCAATCCGAGTGGCATTGCAGTGGTCCTTGAAAATGGAACAGCAGCAGCAACCATAGATGTCACTCCAGAGCCAGCAACATACTATGCAGCGGATAGGTTCTTTGTTCGCTCCAAAGTCGATGCAGGAACAGATAACGCAATCTCAACACGGATACTTATTCGTGGCACATTTGGGCGGTAGTCATGTCATTGATACGTCCAACAAGCAATCTTGCGAGAGGAAGTGGCATTGATCCAAGTCCTACTCCTGTAGCAGCATGGAAGTCTTTAGTAAACACAGACCTGTCATCGGACTCTGGTAGCTATGGATTCACATTAGCACCTGGACAGAATGGCTTTGGTAATCGAATAACCATTGACAGAGCGGCCAGTAGTGCATGGCTTGACAGAAGTGTATGCGCATTTGTTTATTATGATACAGGCATAAGCTTGACCGAACTTCAAAGCGATAAAGCTTTGGTGGTCAGCGTGCTACTAGAGTTTGATATACCAAGCACCAGTCCCATCCTTGGTGATGATTATGGATTCAACTTTGGTCCTGTTATCTCTAATTCAACTACTCTTTCTACTGGTGCAACTGGAGCATTTGGTGGTATCTCAGGTGATAATTTTGGTGGTGGTAGTCGTAAAATGATTGCTGTAAACGGCATAGGCAAAATAGGTAGTAATACATCGTTGGGCAGCATAACATTTCCCATCAGTGGGTATGACCAAAACAATGACACCATAAACGCGATACAATTAAGCTCTACTGGTCGTATTGGCACATCCAATAACTTTGGATTCAGTGGTAACGACCTAAGTATTGGCATCACAAAATCCGGAACAACAACATTTATTCATGCTGGAACAGCATACCAACAACTGTCAACTAATGCTGGTGGAGCTGGTAACCTTGTCGTCGGTGCGATGTTTGGTCAAAAACAAATCGGTGGTGCTGGTAGCGGGACCGATAAGACATTTGATTTTACATTTAAATATTTGGTGGAACGAACATAATGAGCTTATCAAGGCCAACAAATGGACAGTCCGCTGGGGGGCAAGATGTTGTTTCATTGCCTGTCAACGAAAATGTAACCAAGGGTGATGTGCTGCGTTCTAAAATTGCTGGCGCACATGGCATGCTGGAGAAAGCCAACGATACAGGTACACATTGTGTGGGTGTTGCAGCCCATACAGGCACTATAGGAACAGTCATAAACATATATCAATCAGGTCTTGCTACTGTAAATTTTGCAGTATCATTGACGAGTTCAGATGTAGGCAAACGTGTGTATGTAAGCTCAACTTCAGGACAAGCTACCCTCACAGCACCAACCGCATCAGGAACAACAGTTATAGAATTAGGGTATCTTCGTTCTGATTCTGGATCTGTTTTACTTGCACCAAAAACTATTATTCAAAACTCATAGGAGGCCAAATGGCAACTTACAATATTTTAGGGTACGACAGTACAAATAATCTTCCTATACTGCCTGCAAGCGGTGATGTATCTAATGTGCAAGGTGATCTTACTGTAGCAAATAACGCTACCATTACAGGTAATCTTACAGTAAATGGAACGACAACAACAGTTAATACAGAGATTACAACAGCAGATGATTACATACATTTAAACGGTTCATACACGAATACTGGTGCAGCAAAGGATGCTGGGTTTATTTTTACAGTAGAGCCGGATGGTACAGTGTTCACCACTACAGCGTTCGCAAGTGGTCATTCGGTTGCCTTAAATGCAAATCCAAGTTCAGCGTTTAGTGCTGGTGATATTGTACAAATCAGTGGCGCAACCTCACCAGAGAACAATGGATTATACGAGGCTTATTTATTTGATAGTCAACACATCCAATTCAGAACAGCTGGATCTATCAACAGTGCTCTAGCAGACATCTGCCAACCTGTTTCATTTACAAATGAGTCTGACACAGGTGCGACGGTTGTTAGAGTCAAGGTGATGCAGCTGAAGACAAAAGAGTCTTCAAATGATTTTGTTTATCGTTATGGATCTACTGCTGCAAATATGTCGGCTGACCAAACATTTGGTGGTGCTGTATCACTATCTAGTATCACTCCTGGATCAGGTAACTCTACACTGACAACTGCATCTGGTGACATCACAGTAGAGGTTGATACCAGTCAAGCGATGAAGTTTCAAATCAACGGCACTGACAAGCTGGTGTTTGATGCAGATAAAATAAAACTAAAATCAGGTGCTGAACTCTTTGTAGAATCAGAAGCGATCATAACAACCAGTTATAATTTTGCTGGTGGAAGCACAGTGTCAGTCTATGACCTGATATTTATAAACAATGCAAAACAGATGTCACCAGCTAGTGCAAGCTCTTCTATTGATGCTGTTAGGGGTCACCAAGTTGTTGGCGTTGCATTGGAAAGTGGAGCAGGAGGCGCAACTTCAATCGTTGGAAATATTTGTATTACACCAGGTCAGATCATGCCTTTGAACTTCGGTTCAGACTTAACAAGTGGTGACACAGGAAAAGCTGTATACTTAAGTACAACCAACGGACGAGCAACCTTAACTGCGCCATCGGCCACAGGAAATAAAGTTGTTCGAGTTGGTTATGTTTGGGATGGAAGCGCAAACATAGGAACGACTGGTATACATAGTGTTGTCTTTCAGCCTCAATTCATTACGGAAATAAGCTAATGACCATTTACATTGATGTGCAACACATGGGTGATCCAGTCAAGAAGGGTCGTATGGGTGCTTCGTTTGGTAGTAAGATCAGCCAAACGGAAGCATTCTACACATCACTGTATGCATTTTGGATGGGCATGCGATTACGTGAGTTAGGTCATGAGGTTATCAACATGAGTGATGGTCAGTACAGTGCGAGGCATGCTCGAGTAAATGAGTATGACAAGCGTAATGCTGGTGGTGACACCTCGGTATACATCGCCTGTCATATCAATGCAGGCAATCAAGGAAAATATTCTGCTCAGTTTTATGACCAGCGTAGCTCAAAAGGTTTGTACCTAGCCCAAGCCATAAACAATAAAGTTGGCAAAATACCGCAGTTGCGCATCACAAAAAACATCCCGTGCAATTCTGACGACTGGACAAAGAATGCATTCTATTGCATCAAAGGTGTTGGTCGTCCTGTTGCCATATGCGCAGAGCCATTATTTATCGACAACCCAGTTCATCAAGAGCTGTTAAATGTTGAGGGTATGTATATTCTTGGTGAAGCCATGGCAAATGGCATACATCAATTTTTGGAGGATCAATGACATCAACAGATATAGTAATGAACTTCTTAACTGGACCCATATCAGCTTTGGCTTTGGCTGTTGCGATACTGTGGGGGCTTAGTCGTTTCGCTGCCAAGTATTTACCACAGATTATTGAAAAGTATTTAAAGCAAATGGATGATCAAGTTGAGGCTCAACGTCAGATATGCCAACGTCTTGATGAAATGAAGGACAGTATTGGAGATCAGCATACTACTCAAACAGAAGCCATGCGTAAAGCAGTGAGTGGATTGCATGGTCGCCTGAATCCGATTGAGTCAGATGTAAAAGAGATCAAGGCAATGATGACTTTAAACAGAGAGGTGAGTGATGGCAGTAACCAATAACGAGCAGATGAGCGACTTCCCAGACTTGGTGATCGATACCAATGCTGGGTCAACAGCAGTACGCCATGTCTTTAGGCCAGCAGCAGTAGACACATCAACAGGTCTATCTCTTGAGGATATGCATGTGATCAACACTACAGCAGGTGCGGTTGCATCGACAGTGTACCTAAAGATTTACGACAGCTTTGATCCGGTGGTTGGCACGACAGATCCTGAGGTTATCATCATGGCTCCTCATGGAACAGCCACAACTGTCGATGTATCAGGAGGGATTGGCATAACAAACAATGTGTCCTATGCGGTAGTCCAAGAGGCTGGAACAGCGGGCACAACAACACCAGCTACGACAGTAGTTGTGCATCTGATTGGGAGTAGATAATGGCATTCGAAACATATGATATACATACACAACGCAGTACAGATCGCCACCAATCAGATCAGTGTGATGCTACTGCTAATAGCTTGCCTGTTGGCACTGCTGTTACTCTGGATGGGGTATTGATAAGCAACACATTAAATACTCATAAAGTATACGTAAAAATATGGGACAGTGCCGCACCTGTTGTTGGTACAGATGCTCCCAACTGCGTACTTGTTTGTGGCCCAACTTCGACAGTGGTATACACATTTTCTTTTGGGATTGCTTTTAGTAATTTTAGTTTTGCTTGTGTTCAGGAACCAGGTACATCTGGATTAACCAGTCCTCTCAATAATGTTTCTGTTAGCTGTTTGACGCACTAGGAGCACCAATGGCAAAGGGAAAGAATAAGCCAACGAATCCAGTGTTGTGGGCATCGGTTATTCGTCAGGCAAAGGATAAGTTTAAAGTTTATCCAAGTGCATATGCTAATGGATGGGCTGCAAAGCAATACAAAAAGCTTATGAAGAAGCGTGGTGCAAAAGCTCCATACTGGAAAGAAGAGTAATGGCAAAGAGTGATGGTCTAGGCAAGTGGTTCAAAGAGAACTGGGTTGACATCCGCACGGGAAAGCCATGTGGTAGACGCAAGGGAGAGAAGCGTGGGTATCCCAAGTGTCTGCCAGCAGCAAAGGCAGCACGCTTATCTAAGAGTGAGCGCACTGGAGCAGTGAGACGCAAGAAGATGGCAGAGAAGATGAAAGGGGAGAGTGCCGGTGGAAAAGCTCGTAAGCCAAAATATGCAAGAACTTTTGCAAAGAAGGGGAAGTGACATGTGGTCCATTGTACTGGCCAGCTTTCTAGGTGGTGGCCTCGTTACAGGTACTGTCATGTGGAAGATGCAAAGTAAAGCCAACCACACCAGTGAGATACTGACAGCAATAGGTGAGCTTGAGGATGAGTTTAGCAAGGCACAAGCTACCGCAGTAGTAAACTTGACTGAGCCTGATCTTCTGAGGGTTCCATGCTCATCGGAATACATCACATCGAATGGCGATCTGCTTTGTCGTGAGATGTTTTGTCGTATGAATCGTCAGGGTGGTGGGCAGAACTCTGGTGGTGGTGCTGGGGCAACAGAGCAAGATTGTTCATCGATCAGTGCAGCAGCAGTAAACAGTTTAAAGATAGAGACATGCATGCCTTACTGGGGTGAGGGTGCAGGATCAGACCAGAACAGTCAGTTCTGGCGATGTATGACAGCGTTTGGGCAGCAGCCCTAGGAGGCCACATGGCTGAGTATAAAGGTAAAAAGGTATCCTTGGGTAGCCCAAGGTCAATAAGAAAGGGAGAGGCTGGTCACGGTCGAAAGAAGCGTGTTGTATTTGTACGTGGTGACAACGGTAAAATCAAGCGTGTCATGTTTGGAGATCCGAATATGGAGATCAAACGAGATAACCCTAAGCGTCGATCCAACTTTAGAAATAGACACAACTGTGAATCTCCAGGGCCTAGAACAAAAGCTAGGTATTGGTCATGCAAGTTTTGGGAGAAGAGCAAGTCTGTTTCAGACTTAGTTGGCAAGAAGAAATAGATGTCAACCAAGACTCAACCAAAACCCAACCAAGACTCAACCACATTCAGCCACTTGGATGTAGGTCAAAGGTTGATTATCGTAGGATTGGCAACCAATCCTCAACCAAAAGGCGACCAAGATTCAGCCATACATACGCGCGTTATTAATTAAAGATAAAATAAATAAAACTAAAAACTAATATGGGCCGACCGAAGCCGACCCATGTGGTGGAGATACACAACGATTGTGTACGTTATAGTGGATACTTCCGAAGACCAAGCTCAAAGAAGCTTACTGATGGTATCAGTTCTTTGTATGCTCGTATCCAAGCTTTAGTTTCAGTTGGTTCATCCCATTCACAGATGCGCTCACCATTTGGATGACAGATTTTCCATCCATCATTCGATGGCAGACATACAATGTGTGGGTCTGATAAGTGTTTGCGGACTAAGCCCTTACATACAAATGTTTGGATGCCCATCTTGTAGAATGCATTTGCACTGGCTCCTCGTGTTAAGTCAACCAGTCGTTTGGTTGCAAGATACCACTTGTGATCTAGGCGACAGTAAACCATGCGAGGATTGATGTTACTGCGTTTTCGACCCCTAGCCTTACCTTGTATTATCTCACCGTAAGGAGAGACGTTGACATGCATGTCACAGCTTTTACGACTGCGTTTTCCATCATACAGCAAGTAGTCCTCTGGAAGCAGCCAGACTTTCACTTCTATGTACCCCAGCTTTCTTCTTGACTTGAGGCTTGCTATCGGCATACCCCGTGCAATGATTGTATCCCATGATTGATCGGTCTTACCGGTGGTACGGTAGACTCTGTTCGCTGAGACTATACCAGGTAGTTCCAAGTGAGAGGCCACTATTTGTAGCAGCCTCTCTTGGTCTAATTTAATCTGATCAGTTTGACGCATTGTCTTTCCTTATTCGGATTGAGTCATTTCGTTTCGCATATAGATACTCGTCAACATCTGTTAGACAGACGTTGTACTGAAGTGCTTCTATGAGGATGATGTCTGCAAGCTCTTGAATAGCTTCATCCGTTATGTCTGGATGAAGCTCTATGTCAATGATCGCTTGGATTAATTGTGGTGGTAATGGTTGGTCTACATTATCCAAAACAAACCTCCTATCGCTAAGAGGCATAGGAGCAATGTTGCTCCTCCTTCAATGTATTCTTTCATGTTATCTCCGTGTGTTGTTGTTATGCAATAAGGGCTTTTATTGAGCGAATATTGCTCTTCTTCCCGTCTTTCAAAATTTTGCAATCGTAGTAAACATTACGACAGCTTACATCTGTGCTTATTGAAATTGAGTATTCGACACCTTGAAAAACAAAAGTCATTTCAAATGACTTTTGTTTTTCCATCTGCCGTCGGCCACTAGCTGATGATGGGGGTGTCCAGAAATAAGAGCCTTTCATTGACTCGTGGATAGCAATTGCTATCCGCAGTTGTTTCTTGAGTGATGCGCTTCTGATCTTGTATTCTTTCATGTTATCTCCGTGTGTTGTTGTTTAAGAAAGGCAACTACCATTGCCTTTCCTTCCTTAAAAGATTGGCACTCAAATCTTTTGCATGCTTCTTTATTTTCGATATTTAAATAATGAAGCCACATATATTTAAGCTCCATTCGTTGACTGTAGTGGTATTCAACGAATGCTCCGTACCCCATCTTGGCATGATGAGTATTCGGTATCATAAGCTCATAATGAGCGACTTTTTTGTTAGGGGTTTGTAATTTATGCCATGTCCATGTAGCCATTGTTATCTCCGTGTGTGTTGTTAGAATGTGTCGTTCTTTTGAACTCTTCAGGAGCGGTTCACACCGCCCGACAGCGGCCCCGAAGGGCCTTATTATTTATTTGTTATTTTAAGCTTCTTCGCAGTAAAGATATACCAAGCCACGATATTTATATTGGTATTTAAGCCAGATCATTGCTTCAGCTTTAACAAGTGAAGGAATTACATAGACGCGATTATATGTGACGCCTTCAATAGTTACTTTGTAATGGTGATTATATTGTTTCATTGTTATCTCCGTGTGTTAGTGTTCAAATGATATGGTGTAGTAGTTCTCACCATAGTTGTAAGCATATGATTGATCCTCACCCAGGTTAGGTGGGTAAACTATATCTTCGATGTTTTCAACTTCCTCTCGATGTACGAGAATGTGGAGTGGATAATCAAATCCACTCTCTCGGTTACTCTCATACAAATCGCGAGATTGTATGTGACCATCAAAGTCAATGGTCAAGCTATGTGACGACGTCACTAGGTACAGTCGTCTAAGCTCGATCATACTGGAGACATCTATCTCCTCTCCAGTATGGTCACAGGTCGCAAATTCATATTGCATTGTTTCTCCCTATATTGTTA
>Ga0316202_10001939_pt1 | contig 14511 bp, 18 predicted proteins | sample 3monrhotite_MG_FD_204934 | JGI IMG/M metagenome (GOLD analysis project Ga0316202, IMG submission 204934) | Microbial mat bacterial communities from mineral coupon in-situ incubated in ocean water Damariscotta River, Maine, United States -... | ecosystem: Environmental > Aquatic > Marine >... | reverse complement strand
CAACGAGTTTAATCAAAGACTAGCAAACACACCTTGCGATAATCATTGTAAAAATGTAATTCAAATTTATTCATCATTTTTATTTAGAGTAAAACCATCAAGAAACTTTGGTTCTTTAGCAGATGAACAAAGCTTAGAGAACTTTTTAAAAGACGCAGACTTAGAGGGTAACAGTTTAAGTAATGTAGTTAAACAAGCACAAAATTATGCGTCAATCTATGGCCATTGTTTTATGATTTTAGATAAACCTAATATTCAAACAAGCACTAGAGCAGAAGAATTACAACAAGACATCAGACCTTATGTTTCAATCGTAACACCTGAGAATGTTTTAGATTGGAATTTTGAAAGACAACCTAACGGAAAGTATGAACTAAACTACTTAAAAATAAGAGAAGAAGTAGATCGTGAAAACGGAACATATATGAGAATTTGGTATCCTGATAGAATTGATACTTTGTATATGCCTGATAGAGAAGAACCACGAATAATAGATACTGTTGATAATCAGATTGGCAAAATACCAGCAGTTATTTTATACAATTCCAAAAGTCACAAGAGGGGAATTGGTCAATCTGACCTTACAGATATAGCTGACTTACAAAAATCTATTTACAATGAATACTCAGAAATGGAACAATTAATCAGATTAACAAACCACCCATCATTAGTTAAGACTCCAAGTGTTAATGCTTCTGCTGGTGCTGGTGCAGTTATAGAAATGCCTGATGAATTAGAACCAAATTTAAAACCTTATTTACTACAACCATCAGGGTCTAGCTTAACTTCAATAATGGACTCAATCGAAAGCAAAGTTAATTCAATAAATAGAATTGCACATATTGGTGCAGTAAGAACTACTAAAACAAATATCTCTAGTGGTGTAGCACTACAAACAGAATTTGAATTGTTAAATGCTAGACTATCTGAGAAAGCTGACAATTTAGAAATAGCAGAAGAACAACTATTTAGATTATATAGTATGTTTCAAGATACACCATTTGACGGAGAGATTAATTACCCTGATTCATTTAACATTAGAGATTATGCAACTGATTTATTATTCTACCAACAAGCTAAAGCAATCAATGTTCAATCTCCAACATTAAACAAAGAGATAGACAAAGAAATAGCTAGAGCAGTAGTTGATGATGATGAGAAGTTAAATAATATCTTTGATGAAATAGATTCGAATAGTGAAGTAGGTCAGTTCACACAAGACGAACCAGCACAAGAAGATCAAGAAGTAGAAGAAGAACAGATATAAAAAAGGCGACCATTTCTGATCGCCCTAGTTTTACGTTAATTTATACTTTGATCTTTAAGACCTTTAGCAACTGCAAGTGCTTTCTTCTCTCCACAGTTTTGAATTAATGCTCTTGCAAAATTCATCATAGCACCAGCTCTATGGTTCATATCAAAGTTTGGTTTTCCAAAAAACTTTATCATGCTTCTTAAAAGTCTTTTAGATTCCTTTTCCTCTTTTGAACCAACATATATTGAACCATCATCAATATAGTATTCAAGAAAGTACACATACCAAGTTTGATATTCTTCTTCTGTTACTTCTATTTTATTAAAAGATTTTCTTCTATCAATCTTATAATATTTAGATAACATAATATCCAAAAGGTCATATGCTCTTTTAGATTCATTGTCATAAGTTATAGTTACCTTATGTTCTAAGTCTTCTCTTATGAACCAGCTAGGTATTTTGAACTTACGTGTTTTCATTTTTTCTCCTATGTTGTTTTTATTATCCTATTATACCACACGCACTTTTTACAAATGCTCTAGAAGTTAGCAAAGTGAATTAAGGCAAAAAATAAGTGGCTTAGCAGTAGGCAAAAAAAAGTGAAGAAAAAGCTTTTTTGAGTTTTTAATGTTTTTATGATAGACACAGAAAATGGCAGATATAATCCAAAAAACTACACAATACCGAATCAAACAAATAGAACTTGCAGAAGCTAATTATTACAAAGAACTTACAAAAGCATTAGGAAGAATAGAACGAGAAGTTATATCTTTAGCTGGTAAAGATTTACCTACACAAGATGGTAAGTTAATAGAACTACAATCGGCTATTGCAATCAGACCTAAAATAAAAGCTATTATAGAAAAAGAATATTTACCTTTTGCAGATAGAGTTGTTAGAGAGGGTTTTAATAAACAAGCTAAAAGAATTGAGAAAGCTTTTAAGAGAATAGGTAATATACCTGTTGAGTTTCAAGAACTTACAAAAGGCGACTTAGCTTTAGTACAGAATCTTAAACAACAATACTTCACTCAGTTTAAAGATGTATCAAATACATTTACGAGAAGATTATCAGAAAAGGTTTATCAGAATACTTTAGTTGGTTCAGACTTTGCAGATTTAGATAAAGAATTAAGACAAACTATAAATGGAATCTATGCTAGTTCAGATGATGTAGAAGCTAATAAGCTAGTAGAGTTTATAGACGATAATAAGTTTAAAAAGTCTATGCAATCGAGAGTTGATAAAGCAGTTCAAACATTACAGACTAAATTTGCAAGAGATCGTGCTGGTGAGAATATGAAAAGATATGCTGGGCAGATATTAAACGACTCATTAAGAGATTTTGATGCAACATTAAACTTCAATAAGTCAAATGATGCTGGTTTAACTTTTGTTAAATACTATGGAGATGTAATACCCACAACACGAGAGATTTGCAGAAATCTTATAAATGGTGTAATAAAATCTAAGAGATCAGATGGTCTTTTTACGATTGATGAGGTTAGATCATTATGGGCTTCAAGAAGTTGGTCAGGCAAAAAAGCTGGAAACCCTTTAGTAGTTCGTGGTGGTTATAATTGTAGACATCAATGGAGTTACGTCAACCCTGATTGGTATGATAGTAACGGTGAACTAATAATATAGGAGTAAATATGTCAGAAGATAAAACACAAGAAACTTCAACACCTGTTGAAGCTAAAGAAGAAACACAAGAAACACAACCAACAAAAGCAGAACAAAAAGTATTCAATCAAGAACAATTAGATAATATTGTTCAAACTCGTATTATGGCAGAACGAAGAAAATATGAGAAAAAGATAGAAGAAGAAAATAAACAAAAAGCTGATTTAATTAAACAAAGAGAATTAGAAGAAGCTAAGACTAAACAAGACTTGGAAAAGATAATGCAAGAAAGAATCCAAGAGAAAGATCAAGAAATTAATAAGTATAAACTTAATCTTAAAAAAGAAAAGATTGACAATTCTATCTTATCTGTTGCATCAAAGAATAGAGCAATCAACCCTCAACAAGTTGTTTCATTATTAGAAAGAGAAGTTAAATTAAATGATGATGGAAGAATAGAGGTACTTGATAATAATTCTAATGTACGATATAACCCTAAAGGAGAACTTTTAACAATAGAAGATAGAGTTAACGAGTTTTTAGATACGAACCCACACTTCCGTTTAAGTACAAATCAAGGTTCAGGAAGTAAAGCAAGTATCGGTGGTAATACTGTTAAACCTTTTAACTTACAGGAACTAGACCTTAACAAACCCGAAGATCGAAAAGCTTATGCCGAATATCGTAAGCAAAGAGATTCAGGTGCAGTTAAGATTAACTTAAACAATAAATAAAATATAAAGGAAACAAACAATGGCAAACGAAAGCACAAGTTCTACACTATCGGAACTATACACAGAGATAGTGGCAGAAGCACAATTTGTAGCTTCTGAAAAATCCATTATGAGAAACTTAGTTAAAAACTATGCGATCTCAGGTGGTGGTAAAGCAGTTGAAGTTCCTGTTTATGCTAATGTATCAGCATCAGCAGTAGCAGAAGCAACTGATTTAGCAAACACAGCAATCAACCCAAGTTCAGTAACGATTACTGCATCTGAGGTTGGTGTTATGACAACATTAACAGATTTAGCAAGAAACTCAGCACCAAGAAATGTTGCTGGTGATATTGGTAAATTATTTGGTGAAGCATTAGCAAGAAAACAAGACGCAGATTTAACTGCATTGTTTGATGGCTTCTCAACTGTAATAGGAGATGGTTCAGCAGTTGTTTCATCTGCAATAATCTTCCAAGCCCTTTCAACTCTAAGAGAAAATGCTCTTAATGTTGATGAGTGTGCAGTTGTTCTACACCCTAAAATCGCTTATGACTTAAAAGCTGGTTTAACTAATACTTTTGCAAACGCAAATGCAAATGACTTAGCAAACGAAGCATTAAGATCAGGTTTTGTAGGTAGATTAGCTGGTATGCCTGTATTTGAAACTTCAAATATAGCAAACACAGGTACTGCTGGTGATTATAAAGGTGGTGTGTTCCATAAGGACGCATTAGCTATCGCTATGATGCAAGATGTGAAAATCGAAACTCAAAGAGACGCAAGTCTTCGAGCAGACGAGATTGTAGCAACTTCTGTGTACGGAGTCGGAGAAATTCACGATTCTTACGGAGTAGAGTTACACTCAGACTCATCTATCCAATAGTAGGATAATTTGTGAGGGTGGGAAACTGCCCTCGCAACTAACAAAGGAGAAACAATGGTTAAATTAATATTATCAAACGATAAAAAAATCACACTTAAAAGAGGTGATAAAACAATAACAAGAAGTCAATTAGATTACGAAACCAATAAAGCTATGTATGATTTTAGAGGTTTCAAACAAGTTCAAGATACTGTAAAAGAGATAAAAGAGGTTAAAGTACAAGACGAAAAAGTTGTGCCTTTAAAACCTAAACGAACAAAAAGGAAGAAAAATGAATCAATTAATTTGGTTAAAGAGTAGAAAAATAGCTAAATGGGTTTGGATTAAATCTAAGAATAACCCAATGTACTCAATACCTTTAGCAATAATAATCATTTATTTAATAGGTAGATAAAATGGCTAATTATACGGGTGCTGATGTAATAACTGCAAGTGATGTAACAAAGTATCAACCTGATGCTTTTGATTTTGGTTTAGCAAATAACTCAACCGAAGTTGTTAATTTTCTTGCACAAACTACTAATGATATTCTTAGACAATTAAGAATAGAATGGTGGCCTGTATATAAAACAAACATTTTTACAGATATTACAGTTCTTAATACTGCTGAGATGGTTTATACAAAAGTTAATTTAGACCAATTTGAACGTGCTGGAGTATATCTATTTTTAGGAAGATTCTATTTACCATCACTAACTAAATTCAGACCTGAAACAGAAAAAGATAGATTCGAAAGAATGGCAGAATATTATATGAGTCAATATAATTCTGAATGGAGAATGATCTTAGAAGATGGTGTAGAGTATGATGTAGATTCTTCAGGAACTATTGTAGCTAACGAAAGAGAATCTTTACACGGATATAGAAGATTAGTTAGATAATGGCTTTATCTGTTAAGATAAAAACTAATTCTAAAGCTATTGAAAAAAGATACGCAAGATTAAAAAGTAAATTTCCAAGCATTATAGATAAAGGTATACTACAAGCTGGGTTTCAATTATTAGATATTATCAGAACTAAAACACAAAAAGGTCAAGATTTTAGAGATTCAAGATTTGCACCTTATAGTTCAAGCTATTTAAAACAATTAAATAGAGAGGGTAAAAAGACAGCAGTTGATTTATTCTATACAGGTAGAATGTTAGGTGCTTTAACACCAAGTGGTAAAACAGTTAAAAAAACAGGAAAACATAAAATAACATTAGGTTTCTCTAATGCACAAATGCGTCAACGAGCATTATATAACCAAGTATTAAATGAACCTAAAAGAGAATTTTTTGGCTTTAATAAACGAACAGAAAATATTATAAGTAAACAGTTCAACCGATTCGTTTCTAAAGAATTAAGGAAGATGAAAATATGAGTGTAAGAGAAAATATAGCATCAAATTTACTAACTGTTATTGGTAACATATCTAGCCCTATAACAATTAAGAAAGCTACAAGACAACCTTTTCCAATAGACGAATTATCTGAACAACAATACCCAGCAGTAATAGTACAAACATCAGAAGAAAATAGAGATGATTCTGAATTAGGTTCAGGTGCTAAAACAAGACACGGAACTATTGATTTTGTTATATCAGGATTTGTTAAAGGTGCAGAAGCTAATATAGATACTAAAAGAAACGAATTAATCACAGCAATAGAAACTGCTGTTGAAACAGATATTACTAGAAATAGTAATGCTTTAGATACACAAGTTATTCAAGTTGAAACTGATGAGGGTTCTTTATTCCCTGTTGGTGGAATAAGAATGACTATTAGATGTATGTATGAATATCAATCAGGAACACCATAGGAGTGAACAATGGAAAGAATATTAAATAAGATACAAAAGAAAATAGACCAAATAGAGAAATTACACGACAAAGAGTCTTTATTGTGTGAAGAAGTCAAAGACCTTATTGAAGAAATAAGAGAGGATAATGTAGAGGAATCTATTGAAGCTGATGATTTAGATGATGAGGAATTTGAAGAAGACATTGACGAAGACGAAGAAAACAAATAAAAGTAGATATTATGGCTAAAGATATAAAACTATATAAAGGTAATTCAGAAGTAATTGTTAATGAAACAAATCTTGAATATTTTGTAAGTCTAGGTTATAAGCAAGACAAAGAAGTAAAAGTTAAACCAAAAAAGGAAAATAAAAAATGGCAACACATCACGGAAAAGAAGGTGTAGTTACAGTTGGTGGAACAGCAGTAGGTGAATTAACTTCATTTACTCTTGAAACAACAGGTGACGTTGTAGAGGATACAGCATTAACTGATGCAACTAAATCATTTGTAGCTGGAAGAACATCTTTCTCAGGAACTTTAGAAATGCATTTTGATGAAACAGATACACCACAAACAAGTTTAGTTGCTGGTGCAACAATCGCTTTTATTCTATTACCTGAGGGTAATGCAAGTGGCGACAGAAGCTTTGCTGGTTCAGGAATTGTTACAGGAATGTCTGTAAATAATGCTATGGACGCAGTAGTTTCAAGAACTGTTACGTTTCAAGGTACAGGTGCATTAACAATAGGAACTGTCTAATATTAATATATGTCAGTTATAGATAGAGTTAAAACTCACTTTGAGAATTTAAGAACTATTACTATTGAAGTTGATGAATGGAAAGACGAAAACGGAAATCCATCTGTTTTTTATTCTGAACCTTTAACCTTAGAAGAAAAAAACATTATATTTAAGAAGTCTAATAACTTCCAAGACTTAACTGTTCTTGTTGATTTACTTATAATGAAACTTCAAGTTAAGAACGATAAAGGCGAACATATTAAAGCTTTTAAACCTGAAGATAAATTTTCATTAAGAAAAAAAGCAGATTCTAATGTTATTGCTACTGTTGCAAATCGTATTCTTGCAGATGCTAATTACGAGGAAGCCGAAAAAAAGTAAATAGCGACCCTGAAACTAGGTCGCTTTTGATAGTAGCAGACAGACTCCACATCACAATTCAAGAGGTTTTAGAAATGCCTATAAGCCATTATAATCTTTGGTTAGCTTACTTGAAAAAAGAACAAGATGAGTATAAAACAAGAACATCACTAGCTGAAGCAAAAAGGTTAAAAACATAATGACACAAAGACTCAATATAGACATAGTAGCACGAGATAAATCAAAACAAGCACTTAATGGAATACAAAACAATCTACAAAAAGTCAGACAATCTGTTTTTAATTTAAGAAATGCTTTTATAGGATTAGGTGCTGGAATTGTTATTAAAGGTTTTGTTGATGCTGGTATTCAGATAGAAAACTTAGGTGTACAATTAAAAGCATTATTTGGTTCAGCAAAAGAGGGTGAGAAAGCACTAAAATCCGTAACTGATTTTGCAAGAACAACCCCTTTTGAACTAAAAAATATACAACAAGGTATAACTGCACTAGCAACTGTAAGAAAACAAGCAGAAGCAAGTGGTGTATCATTTGAAGAACTTTTAATTATAACAGGTAATACAGCAACATTATTAGGTAATGATTTTGCTTTAGCTTCTTTACAAATACAAAGATCATTTAGTGCTGGTATTGGAAGTGCCGAACTATTTAGAGAACGTGGTATTAAAGCTATGGCTGGTTTTAAAGAGGGTCAAAAAGCAAGCGTCAAAGAATCAATAGAAAATTTAAGAAAAGCTTTTGGAACAGGTGGAGAGTATGGCAAATTAATGGAAGATTTAGCCCAAACTTTATTTGGTACAATTTCTAACTTAAAAGATGCTTTTTTCATATTTCAAGTAGAAGTATCAAAAGGATTTTTTGGTGCTTTAACAAATAATCTTGGTAATTTAAAAAAAACAGTTGAAGATAATAAACAAACAATAAATGAATTTGCTGAAATTATTGGAACAGGATTAAGTAAAGCTATTAAAGGTACTGCTTCAGTTTTAATATTTTTAAAAGATAATATGACAGCTATCATAGAAACTATCAAAATATTACTAGCTTATAAATTAATTGTATTCTTTACTAATTTAGCAATCGCAATAAGAGGTGCAACTATTGCTATGTTGTCTTTTAATAAAGCAACGAAGAAAAACTTATTAATTGCTGGTGGTGCTATACTTATTTCACAATTAGATAAAATTATAAAAAAGATAAAAGAAATTAGAGGTATTACAGAAGATACACCATCTAGTTCAGTAGATTTACCATCAGCAGTAAATATAACAAAAAAAATACCTGAAGCAACATTAGCAGATAAAATTAGATTTCAATTTAGAGTTTTAGAAGAAACTATTAATGATTTAAATAAGGGTGCTTTAGAAACAATGAGAGATAAATTAAAAGATATAGGTGGCATAATAGCTACATCTATTAATAAAGGTATTACAAAAGTTTCTAATGGAATTGCTAAGTCAGTTTTATTAGGAGAAAATTTATCAGATACATTTAGAAAAATAGCACAAGATATTGCTGTAAAAATGCTATCACAAATAATTGAAATGGGAATAAGATTAGCATTAGATGTAGCACTACAAAATACAAAATTAGGTAAAATGAGAAATCAAACAAACGAATTACAAAAACAAGTTGCACTACAAGCTATGCTTATGGCTATGGGTGGTGGTGGTGGGGGTAATGGTGGATTATTTGGATTCTTTGCAAGTGGTGGTTCAGTACCAAAAAACAAACCTATTGTAGTAGGAGAGAATGGTGCAGAATTATTTATACCAAATCAAGCTGGTCAAATTACACAATCAGCAAGAGGTACAGGCACAGGAAGTGTTAATGTTAATTTTACAATTAATGCTGTTGATGCAAGTGGAGTAGATAAATTATTAATTGAAAGACGAGGAACAATATCAAGAATCATTAATGAGTCTGTTAATGAGAGAGGAAGAAATAGTATAATATAATGTCAGGTGCTTTCCCAATATCAAATGCAAAATTTGGAACTTTAGGAATAAAGTCAATACAGAATACTCTTATCTCGAAATCAGATAGTGGTAAAAGATTAGTTCGTCAAATAGATGGTCAAAGATTTGCTTTTTCAGTTCAGATTGTTACAGCAACTAGATCAGATGTTTATGGAGAACTAATGGCTTTTATTATGAAACAAAGATCAAGAAAAGAAACATTTACAATTATTCCACCTGAAATACAAAATGCTAGAGGTAATGAAACAGGAACAGTTTTAGTCAATGGTAGTCACGCAGTTGGAGATACAACGATTGCTATGGACGCTCACCACAACGATAATCCACACGCATTTAAAGCTGGTGATTTTATTAAGTTCGCATCACATACTAAAGTTTATATGGTAGTTGCAGATGTACAAGCTTCTAGTAATGCTTCAACAGTAACAATAGAACCACCTCTTATAGCAACAGTAGCAGATGATTCAGTTGTAACTTATGACAATGTTCCTTTTACAGTTTATTTAACTTCTGATATACAAGAGTTCGGTGTAAGTGGTGTGTCTAATGATGGTGCATTATATTACGAATACCAATTTGACGTTGAAGAAGCTTTGTAATGAAATATTTAATTAAGCATTGGGCGACAGTTGATGTTCTAGCTGAAGAATTAGTTGACGAAAAAGATATTAATATCGTCAACAATAATCTAGGCAAATATGAAGAACCATCAGATAAAGCTATCATCAAAGTTTTAAATGTTAAAGTAAATAGGAGAACATACGAAGATGACAAGAAGTCTAACAACAGCAGTAAAGAACGAACTAGCGACTAACAATCTTAGACCTGTTCATCTTATTACAATCGGCTTTAGTACCCCTGTTAATATAACAAATTGTTCTTTTCCATTAACAAGTTCTGTATCAGGTTCTAGTGTTACTTATACTTCATCTAGCTTTATTATGGGTATTTCTGATTTTACAGAAGAAGTAGATATAACAAAAACATCTTTGAAATTAGGATTTTCAGGTGCAGACCAAACTTTTATTTCTACTTGTTTAAGTGAAAATGTTGTGAATGATAGTGTTATTGTTTTTCGTGGTTTTTTAGATAGTTCTAATGCTTTAATAGCAGACCCATTTCTTTTATATGATGGTCAGATAGATACTTTTGAAATATCAGAATCAAAAACAGAAAGTAGTTTAATTTTGAATATTACTTCTCATTGGGCTAACTTTGATAAAAAGAGTGGAAGAAAAACAAATTTAACATCATCACAAAGATTCTTTAGTACAGATGTTGGAATGGAGTTTTCAGCACAAACAGTACAAGATATTAAATGGGGTCGTTCATAATGAGAAATATTATAGAACTATATCAAAAGTTTTCTAAATATAAGAATAATACTTACCAAGAACTTTATCAGCATATCACCCCATCAATGAATCTCAATCAATATAAAGTATTTCAAGATGAACAAGGAACATATGGTTTTGTTAATTGGGCTTATGTTAATGAAACAGTAGAAAATAACTTTTTAAACACAGGGATTGTAGAAAATTGGAATTGTGGAAATATTATGTTGCATATAGATTTTATAGCTAAAAAAAATATAAGACAAATAATGAGTTGGCTTAAAAATAATAGTGCTAAAAATTTAGGTTTAAATCAAACTATTCATTGGGCAAGATTAAGTAACAATAATAAAATTAGAACAGTAATGAAACAAAATACAAAGGATAGTTGGTTATGGGAAGTATAGTAAGTGCAATCGTAGACCCTATTGTAAAAGTATTTAGTAAAGCAATATCTTGGCTAATACCTACTCCTGAAATTCCTGACTTTGGTCTTGATGAACCTCAGGATTTTGAAACAGGTGTATTACTTAATAAACAATCTAATGACGCAAATATTCCTGTAATTTATGGAGAAAGATTAGTTGGTGGAACTAGAGTATTTATAGAAACATCAGGAACAGATAATACTTATTTATATGTTGCTTTGGTTTTAAGTGAGGGAGAAATAGATAGTATTCAGCAAATTAAAATAGATGATAGAGTTGTAACTTTTGCATCATCATTTTCAGATGGCACAGCAGTTGAAGTTGATAGTTCTGATAGTAATTTTTATAAAGATTCAGAAAGTTTAATTAGAGTAGAACCTCATTATGGTGCAGACGGACAATCTGCTTCAAGTTTATTATCTACATTATCATCTTGGGGAAGTAATCATAAGTTATCAGGTTTAGCTTATGTTGCTGTTCGTTTTAAATGGAATCAAGATGTTTTTAGTTCTATTCCAAAAATACAAGCATTGGTAAGAGGTAAAAAAGTAGTTGCTTATAATTCTAGTTTAGTTGCACAAACAGCTTCTTATTCTACAAATCCAGCTTGGTGCTTATTAAATTATTTAACAGATGCAAGATATGGAAAAGGATTAGCAATAACAGATATAGATTTACAAAGTTTTTATGATGCTTCACAAGTTTGCGTTACGCAAGTTACACCTTATAGTGGGGGTAGTGATATTAATATATTTGATGCTAATGCTGTACTAGATACATCTAAAAAGATTATAGAAAACACAAGAACATTATTAAAAGGTTGTCGAGGTTACTTACCTTATACAAGTGGAAAATATAGATTAGTTATTGAAACAACAGGAAGTGCATCTATAACATTAAATGAAGATGATATATTTGGTGGTTATAGTTTAGCGAGTCCAAATCAAAACGATAAATATAATAGAGTTATTGTATCTTATGTTTCTCCTGATAAAAATTGGCAAGTTGACGAAGTACAGTTTCCCCCTATTGATGATTCAGGATTACCAAGTGCAGACCAACACGCAACAATGAAAACTGCTGATGGTGGTTTTTTATTAGAGGGAAGATATGATTTTGCACAAGTTATAACATCAACATATCAAGCTGAAGAAATGGCAGAAATTATATTAAGAAGATCAAGAGAAGCTATTAAATTAAATATAAATGCTGGTGGCCAAGCTTATGATTTAGCCATAGGAGATATAGTTAATATTACACATAGTTCATTAGGATTTTCAGCTAAACCATTTAGAGTTAATTCGTTATCTTTTAACGAAGATTTTACAGTAGGATTAAATTTAATTGAACACCAAAACTCACATTATACTTGGGCAACTAAAACACAAGCACCAACAGTACCAAGTACAACACTTCCAAATCCATTTGTAGTTCAACCACCAGCAAGTGTAACTTTAACAGACCAACTAATTGCTTATAATGATGGAACTGTAATTGTAGCTTTAGATGTGGCAATAGGTGCTTCACCTGATAGTTTTGTTGATTATTACCAAGTAGAATATAAACTAAGTACAGAATCAGATTATAAAATACACTCACAAGGTTCAGGATTATTTCAAAGAGTCTTAAACGTAATTGACCAAAAAGTTTATGATGTAAGAGTCAAAGCTGTATCTTCTTTTGGAACTTCATCAACATATGTAACAGCACAAAGAACTATTGTAGGAAGTATTTTACCACCAAGTGATGTAACAGATTTTTCTTGTAATATTATTAATGGAGAAGCCCATCTATCTTGGGAACAAATACCTGATTTAGATTTGGCTTATTATCAGATTAGATACTCAACATTAACAAGTGGTGCTACTTGGCAGAACTCGGTATCATTAGTAGAAAAAGTATCAAGACCAGCAACTTCTATCGTAGTTCCAGCAAGGGTAGGAAGCTATTGTATCAAAGCCATTGATAAATTAGGAAACTTCTCACTTAATGAAACTATTATTGCAACTAATGTAACATCTATTGGAAACTTTAATAATATAACAACTCAATCAGAACACCCTAATTTTACAGGAACAAAAACTAATTTAACACTAGATAGTAATTTATTAAGATTAACTGATTTAGGTTCTAATGGAACTTATGAATTTGCAAGTGTTATTGATATAGGTGCAGTTCATACATCAAGAATAACAGCTACACTTGCTCAATTTGCAGAAAACCCTAGTGAATTGTTTGATTCAGAAAGTGGTGATTTTGATGACAAAACAGGTTCATTTGATGGAGATTCACCAAGTAACTCAAACGCACATTTAGAAATAGCTGTAAGTGATGATAATAGTACATTTACAGAATTTAAAAACTTTGTCATAGGCGATTATACAGCTAGATACTTAAAGTTTAGATTAGTATTAATTTCAAGAGATGGAGTAACAACCCCTGTTGTAAGTCAAGCAACTGTAACTGTTGATATGGAAGATAGAATACAATCAGGAAATGATATATCAAGTGGTGCTGGAACAAAAACTGTTGCATTTACAAATCCATATAAAACTGCTAATTATGCAGTTGGTATCACAGGACAAGGAATGGCAACAGGAGATTATTTTTTAGTAGAAAGTAAAACAATTAATGGATTTAATGTTACTTTTAAAAACGCATCAAATACTGTAATATCAAGAACATTTGACTATATAGCAAAAGGATTTTAATTAATGGCAAATCACGATTATGTAATAAGTAACCAAACTTTCCCAGCGACTAGGACAGATTTGAATAATGCGTTATCTGCTATTGTAACAAATAACTCATCATCATCAGAACCAAGTACAACTTATGCTTATCAATGGTGGTACGATACATCTGCAAATACTTTAAAATTTAGAAATGCTGACAATGATGCTTGGGTATCTTTTGCTATATTTGATATGACTAACGATACTGTTAATCTTGTAGATAGCACAGTTACATTATCTAGCTTATCTTCTTTATTTCACGATAGAGGTGCTTATGGTTCTTCTTCTGCACCAATAACTTATACAGTTACAGTTGGAACAAAAACATCTGCACACCCTTATAGTGGAGTAGGAAGTTCATCAGCATATTTTTTAGAGTCTTTAGAATCTCCAGCTTTTACTTTAGGTGGTGCTGATACAAGCTATCCTTATTATTATAGATTTGACCAAGCAGACGGAACAAATGCTTCACACCCATTAAGATTTTATTTAGACGCTGGAAAAACAACAGCTTACACAACGGGAGTTACAACAAATGGAACTGCTGGTTCTGCTGGTGCTTACACTCAAATAGCAGTTGATGAATACACACCTAACATTTTGTACTATCAATGTTCTTCTCACGCAAATATGGGAAATCATTTAAAGATT
>Ga0316202_10001938_pt1 | contig 14514 bp, 14 predicted proteins | sample 3monrhotite_MG_FD_204934 | JGI IMG/M metagenome (GOLD analysis project Ga0316202, IMG submission 204934) | Microbial mat bacterial communities from mineral coupon in-situ incubated in ocean water Damariscotta River, Maine, United States -... | ecosystem: Environmental > Aquatic > Marine >... | reverse complement strand
ATGTATTTTGTTGTTGTATTGCAGGGTAGTTAAGTGTTTTTATTGTCCCACTATGGGACGAATAACCTTAACTAAGCCGATTTCTCTGCGGCTTTCACCGAGTGTCAGAGATAAAGTAAAGGCAGTCAGTGACTCTACAGGGCTACTTCAGGCACAGGTGTTTGACCTGATACTCCAGGCAGCTTGTAAGGCGCTTGATGAGGGGGCTGAAGAAGATTCACTTCCGCTCCCAATTCACTTCCGGCTGGTAAAAAAGTAAGTAACTCTTTTATCAAGTTCTCAATACCCACCTCTGTGGGTACTTCAGCCGTGATTATAATTTTGCCCGTGCCTCTGTGTTCCAAGCACAGTCCATCCATTTTTGAGGTGGTATGAATTGCAGTCATGTGTAGTTAATCTTATTATGGTTTTATGCATTATTTCTTTGGCAAGAAATTTAAGTCCTACTAAAAGCTCCGCTGGATCGTAGGCATTCCAACATATACACGGGAGGTAATTTCCACACTGCTGTGACCAAGCGCTTTGCTCGCCACGAATGCATTGTTTCCATTCTCCCGCATCACTCTGTGTCCACAGTATTTTCGCAAACGATGAACAGGGCGATCATCCACCACCCCGCAAATTCGTCTTAGAAAAAATGGAAACTCACGGGTAATTCTGTCCTCCTGCACAGGAACGATTAAAGCATCGTCTGATGTTTTATAGGAGACTAGAAGATCCCACCATGAAGGATCACATGGTCTATCCTGGTATTCACCACCGCTTTTGGGGTCATGAATACGGATCAGTTTGTTTCCATCAAAGTCTTCGCGCAGATCATCAAACCTTGCCCGTTGGATTTCACTACTGCGAAGACCCAATCCGTACGCTAATGCGTACATCAAATACATATCCTTATCGGAATCCTTGAGTGCCTCGCACTTCGAGCGGATTGTATCCAACTCTTTACGATTGGCATCAAATGGTGTGACCTGCACACCTTCTAAGGAAAGTGCAATCCAATTACTGAAATAGCTAGTGTCGATTCCCAGCTGCTTGTAACGCTTGATCCACGCCTTGGAAAAGATTGAGCGCGCTTGACGCATCTCATTGCATCCACGATGCGCTACCCAATCATCACAGATCGGAATCCCTGCTCCGGTTTTACTAGCAAAACAGGTTATATTAGCACTTTCTAAATCAGGAATATAGTGCCTTAATATTGCTATCAAACGCAAAATATTGTTATTTTTAGTGCGTGGAGCAGCCTGTCGCTTTGCAACAAGCGTTTGCGTCTTATAAATTTTGAAGAGTTCCGTAACGGGCAAGTATTCACGCACACCTTCAAAGCGTATGAATCCGTTTTCTGACATTGGGGTAACGGATTTATGTAAAGTATCTACGGAATTTTGTAAAGCATACATTAGGTTGTGATTTTCTTATTTTTAAAGTGTACTATTACACTTCACAACCAAAGCTACTTGGTACCGGGCCGGGGACTCGAACCCCGAACCAATTGATTAAGAGTCAACTGCTCCTAATCATGTGAAGCAGAGTCAGTAAAAACGACTGACTGATACCATTGCAAGCTTTTTTTTATTTTGTGCAAAAAAAAGAACCGTCTCGGTTAAAAGACGGTCCTTAAAAGAAAAGAAAAGGTACTATGAAATACCTTAAGATTCTAAGCTACTTGGAGTTATTTATTTTGTCAAGCCCTCCAAGGTATCGCCAATAAATTAAATCTAATGGTGTACCTTGTAGCATAGCACCTTTGTACTCTCCGTCTCCCACAATGCCTGCTATATCAGTTGCTGCTCTATCAAAAACCGCAGTTGGTGGTGCAAGCAAATCAATAAATGCTTTTCCTGGACCTCTCCTCTTTGCGTTGTAAAAAGTGTACCTATTTATACCTATAAGCTTCCATAGATTATTTTCGAGTAACTCATCTCTCTCAATAGGTCTTCCATATATTACATCTTTGATGACATCAGTTCCAGCATTGGCAGCGGCAAATAAAGTTGCAATTTGCACAAGGTCTTTTGTTCCTTTAGCAGCAAGCCGCGCTCCTTTTTCCTGCTTGGATTGATTCCCTTCAGCTCTTCCTGCCATATACAGCTTACTTCCCTCGTTAATATTACTTAGCCCGGCTGTTCGGAATGTATCGATTTGTTTTATTGTAAAAGTTTTTAGCATGTACATGATCCGCATATTTGGATTCCTCATGTACGATGCAGGCACTTCGGTTGCAGTAGCCGGAGCAACATCTAGTAATTTGTGGAATACTAACTCAGTTACTTCTGCGGGTGGCTCCTTGTTGGTTGGTGCGTTTGATCTTACTGCCTTGATAATTTCATCAGTGCGATCACCAAAGTATGGGGCTAACTCTTCTTTTAATTTTTGAGATCCTCCTTTGCTTTGTGCAATCTTATGATACTTTCTCCAAGCAGCATTCATGTATGCATTCTTAGCAAAAAGGTCGAGCTGTTTAAGTCCAGTCTTACGAAACAAGTTATCAAGCAATCCACTAAGCTTGTCACTATTGCCCATGTTCTCAAATTCTCGTTGGCTCAAACCTGTCAACTCAGCAAAGTTAAACATATCTTTGCGGTTCAATAAAGTTCTGAAGTGATTACCAAATCCATTAAAGTGAATACTAAATACTTGATCCGCAAGCTGCGTAATTGCAGAACCAAAATTGGTCATTACTTGTAAGTACCCTAAGTTTTTCAATGCTCTTGTTGTGTAACTTTCAGTACCACCTGAAAATCTGGACTGTATTAGTTCCCTGAGTTTATCGACATCTTCTTGTCCAAACTTTGTGCCTTTAAGAAGATCTTTAGCAACTGCATCAGCAAGTGTGTCATCAACTTTTGCACGCATACCAACATCAGATCCTGCAATATCCTGAAAGCCCTCACCAGATACTACCTCACCCTTTGCAGGCTTTACCACACCAAGAAACTTTTTTCTTTCGACCGCATCAACAGTTCCCCTAATGTAAGACTCTAGTGCATCCTCTGGTGACTCATATGCTTTACGGATTTTGTTAAGTGTCTTTTTATCAAATATACTCCTTGGCTTAAAGTTTGATGGTATAGTCCCGGTTACCGGGTATCCACGAATTACTTTACTTGCAACTTCAGCTAATTCTTCTGGTGTGAGATCCTCCTTACTTATATTATTTTTTGCCGCAAACTCATCAATGGCTTTATCGATATCAGTCGTTGCTTGTCTCATCTCAGGATCTTCATCCAAAAACTTTCTCAGTTCTTTATAATTTTTAACCTTACGAGGGAAGTAGTTTTCGATATATCCAACTTCAAAACCACCTTCTTCGCGGGCATAGGTACGAACTTCCTCTAAAGTTTCCTTCATTTGTTTTAACTTAATCTTGATATCCTGGCTTACCTTTTCAGCAAGCCTAAGATCGTCAATTAAAACAACCATTCCATTAAAGTCACCTTCTAGTAGTAAGTCATCAAACTTCTCACTTAACTCTGGCTTACCTTTTAATGCATTACCCATTGATTTCATAAAAGGCATTGCACCCTGCATCAGAGCAGCGGTTTTCTTTCCACTGCGTAAATCAAGGTTCCGAAATCGTTCAGTAAAAGTAGTTCCTAGTTTTTTGTCTAGGTTTTTTATCTGCCTAGAGATTGGTGTCACCATGTCAGAAGTAATACTTTGCACATCTTCGAACACTTTGCTCCACCATCTTTTCGGTGCAAAATCTCGATTTACTGAATTTTCTACCCTTTGTGATTTTATGACAGTAGGTTCAACGGACTTTGGATTTTGCTTGGCTTGGCTCTTTAGTTGTTTGAACTTTTTAGTTTTAAAGAATTTCTTTAACGACTTACCTTTATATCCTGCGGCGGCTAACAAAAATGCAAGTGGACCGGGAACTCCCGCCATTGCCATTTGCTCGCTATCTTCTTCATTAGCAAACATTGAATACCCAGCAGCACCACTTGCTCCTGTACCCATTGCGATATTAAAATACTTTTCGTAGTTTGGTCCCAGCTTATCCTCTGCCATCTGCTCCGACTTGGTCATAGGGTCAGCTTGCTTCATTGGTTGATCGCCAAGCGGAGCATCTTGTCTGTTGGGTGGCATTTGTCTACTCTGCATTTGTGCCTCCAGGTCACCAACAGTCATGTTATTACGTCTAAGAATGCGTTGCTTCTCGGCATTGAGCTTCTTACGCTGATTACTCGCACCCTTGTTTGGTCCGTGCTTGTGATCCAGCATGGCAATACTACGACTAATCTCGCCTAGTCTTGCATTGTCTCCGATTTTTTGTGAACCTAAATCAACCTCCTTCATTAATGAAGTAAATATCTCAGAGTCTTGTACTACCTGTGCATCAAAAGACTTTTGCAAATCATTCATTTGCTTCACTGCACCTATTTCCCTTGCTTGCTTTTGGCCTTCACTAGTCTGCCTCATCATGCCTGAAACAAGAGCATTACCTTGTGCGGATTGATCATCCGTTACTCGTTGTATATCTGACATTACCCTTGTCGAATCCGGCATGGATGGTTGATCAAGTGAAGGTTCTCCAAGAATACTTTGCTTTTGAGTAGGTGTACTAAATGACTCCAATGCACCGCGACTCATTGATGGTGCAGTAAGTGACGGGCTAGTCAAAGATGGCTCCCCTGTTGCAATCTGCTTAATCATGTCATCAGACTCATCAAGCAGTTTGTTTTCAACCGCTTGTAAAGATTCTTCTGCGGCTTCCCTTGGTGATTTCTTAGCTAAAGCATCAACATCCATAACGTTAAGTAATGGAGTTCCTACTGAAAGATTTTGGACACCACCTGCTTCCTTTATATTTTCAGTATGCTTATCCAAAAGTTCAGGACGAGTCATACCTTCCTCTGCATCATCTACCAAATTCTTGCCTAACCACTTTGCTTCTAATGCACCAAGACCACCTCCAAATGCACCACCAAATAGGACAGTGGTTGCAATTTCTTCTCTTGTTGGTGCGCGGCCTTCGTCTCCGTATGTTCGTGCAAGCATTTCTCCTGTAGCTAAACCTGAACCTTCTGCTGTACGTATTCCCGTTCTTGCAGCACCACTTATGTTTTTTAGCTGCTTTAATCCTGTGACCGAGGGTATTCCACCCAATGCCGTTGCTGCTCCAAGTTCAGCCATCCCAAAGTCTTCCTGCAAACCACGGTTGATTCGATACTTCTGTGATATGTAATTACCAAATGCAGAACCCAAAGCGCCACCACCCACTACACCTTTTGGTCCACCTATTGCTCCAGCAAAACCACCAACTAATGCAGGTACGACCTCAAGGCCGATAATCATTGCTGTTTCGCCAAAGGTAGCAGGCGATTCGCGATATAATTCCTGTGGATCGCTTCCGAAATTATATTCCTTGTTTGGGTCAAGTACAGCAATCTCTTCTTGCTGTCCAAATATGTATTCCCTAGTAGGATCAAGCATTCTAATTCCTTACACCTTGGAGTTGTGAGCGTACATTTATCTGATTTGCTTGTTGTAAAGCTCGCTCCTCTTCTTCCCTTTTCTTTCTCCTAGCTTCATCATATTCCATTTTTTGCCGCAAAGTTATTAAAATAGATTCGCCTGTTTCGGGATCAAAAGCAGGAATTTTCACATCAAACATTCCCTCTGTTTGCTCCTGTATTAATCGATCTTTACTTGCTTGTAATGCTTTAATCCTATCACTTGTTACAGGTGCATAGTTGTCAGGATTCTCATTAAACTCTTTGAAAGTTATTTCTTTTTCTTCACCACCAAATAAACCTGATGTTTTAACTTTTATCCTACTATCATCGATCTTGTTTAGTTGAGTGGCAGTTTCTGAAAACCTTTTTTCTAAGTCAGCGGGTGCATTACCTTGTATGCCCACCGCATCCATTAAGGCTTTACCTGAAAAAATATTTCTTGATCTAATTTGACTACGAAGATTCTCCATCTCTAAAGGAAAAGACTCTTCGCTCTGCTTAGTCCTCTGTATAATAGCGTCAGTACTTGCACCTCTTGCCGCAAGCGTAGAGCTTTGTTGATCACCTGCATAGTCCGCCTCGGTTTGTGCTATCGATGTACGGGCTTCTTGCTCCCCTACTCTTGCACCAAGTGTACCTGCTTCATATTTATTTCTCAGCCTGCGATTTTCATTCATCAATTGCTGTGTCAGTTGCGATAACTGAAACGCAGACTTTTTCATTTCGCGATCCTCTTCTGCTTGTTTGAGGAGATCAACTTCATTGATCGTTGCCATTGCACTGTCTAGTCTTTGTAAACCTTTCAATCCAAGTTCACCGCTAGTGAGCTTTTCCATGTCAGTTGCATTCTTTTTATCAAATTCTTCATCGCCAGACATTGTCAAACGTTGCGCAATGCTTGGATCTAACTTGAGCCGATTTTCAATTTTATCAGTTAATTTGCCCTGCTTCTCCTTATTCAACCCGTACTGCTGTATCATGCCTCCGATCTGACCACCGAGATTAGCAAACATTTGCCCCTGCGTGGCTCCCGCCCTGGCGATGAGATTAGCGGCATTAGCGGTTGAGCCTAGCGCGCTTCCGTAATTACCTGAAAAGAATGGTTTTCTTGCCATGTTATTTGTCTCCTATTTTAGAGTCCATCCACTTGCGGATAATTGATTTCAAGCGAGGCTTATTGCTTATCCAATTGGCAAAGCGTTCCCCATATTCTGCATATAGTTTAAAGAACCAATTAGGTGATTCTGTAAACATCCACTCACGGAATTGTAACCACGATGGATTAGTGGGTCCATAGACCTCGCGTGCTACCCAGCAAAATAGTCCTGCCATCAAACCTCCACCAATTGCACCTAGTCCACCATATAGACCAGAATCCCTGCTCGCGTTTGCGGCTACCTGCGCACCGTACATATTAGCTTGATTAGCATCTTGTTGACTTATGAAACCGAGACCTGATTCTGGATTAATGTACTGTGGACCAGAGTTTAACCCATATCCTGCCTGACCAAACACTCCCTGTCCGGCTTGTAAACTTCCTCCTCCACCTCGGCCCAACAGTGCTTGAAATGGATCTAGTGTATACTGATCTTCAAGGCTTGCTAATGCACCTACTGCATTGATGTAGTTCATTAAGCCCTGCTGACTAAGTTGTTCATTCAAACGCTCTGCATCCATTGTTGCGCCAAGGTCAAACTGATTAGCTTGTTGTCTTTGCCCTTGGTTTATGATGCCTGTCTGTTGTGCTGTCTGTGCATCAAAGGCATTAGCTTGCTGATCAAGCTGTGCTTGTGCTAGGTTTCTTGCCTGCGTAAATTGCCCTTGTTGCCCCTGCTGTGCCATGCGGCGAGTAATATCACCCTGCTGTAATCCTGCCTCCTGTCCAAGCACTGACTGTGCGTAGGAACGATTTTGCATTCTACGGTTATTGTCCTCCTGCACGCGCGCTTCCGCTTCTGCGATTGCACCACTTTGATCAAAAGTTCTGCCCATCATAGTGGATCTCGCACGGGCGGCTTCTGCGATTTGCCTTTGCTCGCGATCTGTGAGTCCAGAATCTAATGCAGTCTTGGCATCACCTAGTAAATTTGCACGAAGCGTATCAGGCGTTCTAGCTAACTCTTGATCAAACTGTGTGTTTGCAGTTAGCTGTGGCGCTTCACCTATTGTTGCTGCCGTCATTGTTACAGGAGTTGTACCAATGTCTCCACCGTAAGTGCTACTACCTGCTGCTGGTAAAGTGATCGCGTCCCCGCCTCCTGTCATTGCAGTTTTTTGTGCATCTAGTAATTCAGTGGCTCCTTCAATGCCTTGCGTTGCACCAGGCTTGTACTCATCCATTACATTTTGGAATCTTCCTGATAAACGCTCAACATCTGCCAGGTCAGCCTCGCGCTGACGGGAAAGATTACCGCGAGCAAGATCCTCTGTAAATGCAGATAGTCCAAGAAATTGACCATCTGCATCAAACCCTGCTTGGCGGTCACCTATTGCTTCCGTAATTGATTCGCCTACTTCGGATGCGAGGCCAGCGGTCACATCTTCCTGCGTAGCTTGACGGGTGGTAAATTCCTGTACATTGCGCTTATCTCCAAGGAGATCAATCATGCCGTCTCCTGCTCGCGTACCAGGTGCGTCTACAACTTGCCCAGCTTTGGATTTGTCAGTTACAATCTCGCCCTTTTCATCCCTTGCGTAAATAGGTTTTGCATTTTTAGGACGAATAGAAATATGTTCAGATATTGCCTGTCCAGGTTGATAGTTAAAACCATCAATACTAGTCATTGGTTTATTTGGATCAGGCGGCTCAAGACTCTCAACTCTAATTTGTTTGACCATTTCATGCTGTCCATTCTTTGCTAGAGAATCATCCATGAAATTTACTGAGTAAGTACCAGGTGTGCCTTTATCAAAGTTATCTGGAATGGGTTTTCCACTAACCCTGTAAAAGTCGAGTCTATCTTGTCTTTTTTGTCCCGTCAGAGGTGGTCTAGGTGCTGTAATCTCTTTAACCTCAACTCTTGGCTTATCTACCGTATGCAACCTCATTCCACCAAGTTCAGCACCTTCATAACCAACCACAAGCCTACCTTCATCATCATAAGTTCCCTTTTCTCCATCAGTAGTAGAACCTAGTAAAGTTCTTTGAAGAACATCTGTATCCATTTGAGCGGATTTTTGACGGACTCTTTCCTCCATAGGAAGAAGTCCTTCTAATCCACCTGGTGCTACTTCTGCAAAATCGCCCTTTCCTGTAAGTAAATCAACTTGAGCCTTTAAAGCTTCTGCCATTCCTTCCCCATAAGTCTTTTGAACTGGCTGTATAATTTGTGGTGATCCTCCTCCTCCTGACATGATTTATTTCCTCCGTAGTATTTTATTTAAGTCGTAAAATTTAATTGGTCTTTTTTTGTTTTCCCTAGCCCAACCAACAAATGGTAATTCAAATGGCATAAGATTTATCCACTCCTTTATACACTCTTCTCCAACTGCCATATGGATAAACCAAGCATTAGGATTAGTTACTCCCCATTGCTCGTTTAAAGAAAACTCACTGTCTTTATCCACAGGTTTTGCTAGGATAAAACTTGTTGGAGTCTTATGAATATAACCGTATGTAAGATAGGTCGATATATCCTCAAACATATCAATCTCACACTCCTCGTATAATCCTCTTACTCTTTCTAATATATTCATTCTGCGGTTAAATATTCGTCTGCATCAGTTGCGCTCACTGCACTGCCCAGGTTTACTCGTAACCATGCTGAACCATTGTCTACTGCTAGGCATGGACTTCCTCCGTCCCCGTTGGTGCAGTAAACCACTTTTCCCGCAGTACCAGCAGAAGGAAGACCCGTAACTGCGAAACTCTTCAGCACTACGGTTGTGTCCGTCACATCTGGAACGGTTACGGTTGGTTCGCCCAACTGATTGAGATTGGCTGCGGAAATATCCACCCCGGTTGCGTATGTAAAACCACGGCTCACTGTGCAAGTAATCGCCATTATGCCACCTCTCTTCTTGCATTTGCTCCTACTCCTATTGCTTCTAAGCTCAAATGTCTGAAGCTCGGTCTACCCGCTGTGACATTTATTTCTATACTCGCCCCATAGCCACGGGTACGACCTGTACCAAATCTAAACAGTGCTTCCTCTGTGCCATCTGCGGTGTGGGTAAGAACGGTAGTGCTTGAGTCCGGGTCAAGGGTATTGACCTTAATATTAAAGGCATCTGCATTGACTGTGTTTGCCCCTACCTGTCCACGTCTCCAACTCTTTACTCCTATGTCTCCAAAGGTAAAGGAGCGTGATACTAGTTTACCTGGTATTGCAGTTGTGCCTGACTCGCTTGTGCTGCCTATCTTGCGTCCGCTATCATCTATAGAGTTTTCCTCCATAAGATACCAACCTGTTTTGTTACATGCGAATAGTCTGCGTCTTGTTGGTACAGATCCGTGCGAGCATACTACCCAATCATCTACATGAAATGCCGCACTGCCTGCCATTGCTGGGTAGGAGTCAACGCTAGTCCAGGTGTTGGTCAGCAGGTTGAATATAAATATTGCATTGGGAACTGTTGAACTGCCTGTGGGTACAGCAAGATAGTATTTATTGTCATACACCACACCACATGATTTATCTGCCGCTGCAAAGTTTACCTCATCAAACTGATCCTGTATGGGGCGGGTCATGGGTACTGTTTCACCACTTATTTTACTAATAGCTACCCCAAGCCCTTTGGCTGGATCTGTGCCGGGAGATAATACTATTACTCCATTGTCAGACAGGAAGAATGTTTGTGGCCCAGACTGTGCAATTGATTTACGTGCCACACATCCATGCTGTCTTGTGATCTCATATGTGTTGGCTGCGGAGGTAGTCGCAATGTTATTGATCATGTGGATGCTGTTACGCATAAACACGATTAACTGATCCTCCTGGTAAGGAAAAAATCCTACTAGTTTATCCGCACTACCTTTATTTATTCTAAATTGTGATTCAGCAGCGTAATAATTATCTGTGTCTAATAAGTCAGACATTAAGATTGTATAATTACTATCTGTTGGTTGTGGGATAATTAAACGATTCCTAAAGAATACACCATAGTCTGTGTTTGGGCATTGTATGCGTCCTGCACCTGGGCTTCCATTTGCTTTGACTACAAAGTCTGTAGGACTGCTGTAATTACCATCCCATTCGAGCGGTGTCTTGTCCTTGCCACGAAACAAAATTAGCTTCTCAAGGGATTGTACAAAGCTTGCATTGTCCGCTTCTGCGACTATCTCACCACCAGGATAATCAATAGCGATACCACTATTATTTGCATCATTCCAAATGATTGCTTTTGTCTTGGTGGCAGCCACCACAAACTCTGTGCCTGTGGCAGGGTCACTGAATAAAGTGCTGGCAAACACACGCTCATCTGTGCCGTTGTAACTTAGTGTGACACTGCCTGCTAAAAAGTCTATTCCTTTGCGGGTTTCTGCAAGATCGCCAGACAGGCGCATATTCTCGCTAGTCTGTACAAACCCACCCTCTAAACTAGTTTGTTCTAAATGTGAATTGATACCACGAAATCCACGATCCCCGTCTTGGAGGATTTGATCATCGAGTCTGCCAGATGTGCGATATCGTGCCATTTCACTTTTTCTTAGTTTCTTGGTAAAGTTTTCTTCCCATGTAAATGATAGTAATAATCCCTGCGATACATCCGAATAGACTATCTAATTGCGAGATACCAAAAGTGGCTAATGTACCACCCATGCCAAATATTGAGGTGCGGTCGATCATTAGAATAGTAAGTCTAGGATTATGATACCAACCACGAGTCCAACAAATACCGTTATCATTTTTCCTTTTTTCGAAAGGTCTAAAAATTTATCTCTTAAAAGTTCAAAGTTTCTCATTAGGAGTGCTTGGTTTAGGAGGAAATGGTGCGCGAGTTTGATGTTTTATTGCTTCCGTCTTCGAGCAATTTTGTGCAGTTCGTTTTGCAATGAAGATTGGAATGGCTAAGTATCCGGCAAGCAAGACTGCGGCTCCGATAAGGATCTTCTTTACAGTGCTTGTGAATTTCTCAAAACCTGTTTGATGGTGTGCTAGTCCAGCCGTGACTAAGCCTTGCACATCACCGTGAGTGATTGAGTCCACTAACTCTTCATTCGCATCAGTAAGCTCGTAGATTTTTCCACCAGCATACCCTACCCCTGCTCCTAAAGCCGCCGTACCAGGACCGCCTATACTGCCCAAAGCCGCACCGCCAACCGTTGAGGCGGGGGTCACTAGGGATCGCATCGAACATCCTGTTAGACAAGTTAACATAAGTATTATAAAGCCTTGGATCATTCAGGGTCAATCGGTGAAGTCCATTCCTCGCCTGCTAGTATCGCAAGAATTTCGGAGTGCGAGTATTGAGTTTTTCCTTCCAAGAATGAAGGCGTGTCACCGTCAAACTTTAGGAATGTTTTCGTGCCAGCGGGATCAATGTTATATCTCACTGTGTCGGCACTCGTTTCATTCACTTGGGAAAAGTCAACGGAAGCTACTTCGTCCGCATCGATGATTACATATTTTCTGCTCATATTATTTTAAGTTGGAACATTATCTGAGTAAGTTGGGCCGTTGGTCAGGATAGCATTTGCGGTTAGTGTGTTAGTTGAGAAGGCGGTGCCGTTTACCAATGTAGCATCGTAGGTTCCACTGTTAGCTGTGTTCACTACGCTAGTTCCTGATCCTTCCTCCATTCTCCACCACGCAACAGGACTTAACGATGATATGTCTGTAGGCGCACCGCTATTATAAATGTCCGAAATATTTGTAGCTGATAATTCAGAATTAAAGATCGCTACTTCGTCAATTAGTTGTTGTGCGTAAGTGGAAGTTGAAGTTCTCGCACCAATGTCTAATGGAAGACTACTCGGTGCATTAAAACTTGAAAAATTTAAACCGCCAGTCAAAGGATTACCCGCATCCTTTTCTACACCATTCACATAAAGCTTGAGGGTTGAAGTACCGTTAGTAGTAACAGCGAGATGAAACCAGGTATCTAAACTAACACCTCCTAAAGTACCATTTACTTTATAAATCTGACTGCCATCTCCTGATGCGTTGTCGTAAAGAATACATCGTAACATGCCACTCGCAATGTCTATAAAAAGACCATTGGCATCCATGTGCATTAATGGATAGGTCGTAACTGACGCTTGTGCATTGAACCACATCGAAAAACTCGTAGCACCTGACAATCCAAGTCCTGTGGCCCTAGCGTAATCGTCAGAGCCATCGTAGCTTAAAGCATAATGATTTTGTATCGCTGAAGAATTTCCTACATTAGACACGATTGTCGGTGTGCTACTGCCGTTGGAAACGCCTGTGTCGCTATCTCCCATTCTGTACCAAGCAACAGGACTTAACGATGATATGTCATCAGGGATGCCACTATTGTAAATCGATGAGATATTTGCAGATTGGTCAGTTTCCCAAAAAGCAACTTCATCAATTAAGCCTGTAAGCACTCCACCAGCCCATTGAGAAGAACTACCTACATTCACAGCGGTTGCACTTGTTGAATTATTTCCTGTGAAAGATGGATTCTGTGTTGCGGTAGTTAAAGTTTTACTGACTCCATCAACGAATAAAGCCATACCACTTGTCGAAGTTCCGCCGTCATAAGTAATCATGATGTGATACCATGTGTTGGCAGAGAAAGAAAAAGTGTGCGTAGCTTCTAGTTTAGTTGCCCAAGTTTGCGTTCTATCATATACCGAGTAACGAAAACCTCCATTTGCATAGTCAAGTTTCCAATCAGTTTCAGACTGATAAGGATTAGCATCATACCCTTTAGTCATAAATAAATCGCCGGTTGCCATAGTATGACTCAATGGATTGAACCAAAAGGATGCGGTAAAAGCACCTGATAAGGTCAGGCCAAGAAGTCGAGCGTAATCGTCAGAGCCGTCTAGGCTGATTGAATAATCGTTCGCAAAACCACCACCACCTGGTACTGCCGCAATGGCGGATGCTCCGAAACTAGGTAATATAAAAGTCATCTGACTTAGGAAGCTGTATCGCCCGCTAATACGAACACATCTGCCACGCAACTGACTAAGCCTGTTACTGCGTATTGTGCCGCTGTCTTCGTATGAGACTGACGGTTATAAAGCGTTGAGCCTGATGCTGTGAAGGTAATTTGCCCCGCCCCGTATTGGATGACTGAGCAGTTAAAGCCTAGCCCTAATCCGCTTGGTAAAGTAAGTGTAATCGCAGATCCGTTGGTGAACTTAATCACCTTCCCGTTGTCCCCTGCCACTAGCGTGTAGGCTGTACCTGTCTGCTCATTAATACTCGCGTCAAAGTCTTCGAGTTTATTGCCTCCCAAGTCTACCGTTCCGCTCGCAACTGCGATCACATTTGTGTCGGCTGTGCCTACTGTCTTGGTAGCCGCATCTCCGAGTCCGAGGTTTGTGCGGGATGTTCCCGCATTTGCCACATCGGATAAATTGTTGCTTGCGACTAGGTCACCCTGTGGGGCGAGAGTCATTAAATTTGTAACGGTTACCTTTTTGGTGGTTGCAGTTCCTGCAACGTCATCCACGATTGCCAAAAGATCAGCTCCGGCGGGCGATGGTAAATTACTAAGGTCTGTTATTTTTTTATTGGCCATTTTATTATTCTGTTAAGATTGCTTCATTTAATTCTGTTCGTAAGACTTCATCAGTCTCAGTGGTTAGGAAAGGTGGTAGTTCAAACTCGATGAAGTCTCCATTCTCAGTAATGATGAATCGCCCATTCTCTGTGCGCAGGACTCCGTCAGGACTAGGGACTCCACCTGATGTGAAGGGTCGAGGTGTTCCTACGTTGAGATCGAGCGATAGCACTTTAAATGTTGTACGCTATTACTGCACCACTCGCTAAAGTGACCGCAGATATGTTTCCGTAAATTGCTGTGTTTGCAGACAAAGTGGTGTTATCCTGGGATGCTGTGATATCACTCAGGTTATCCACATTGCTTGTGATGCTGTCGATAACAGTGTCCTCAGTTGCCACGATAG
>Ga0316202_10001937_pt1 | contig 14527 bp, 12 predicted proteins | sample 3monrhotite_MG_FD_204934 | JGI IMG/M metagenome (GOLD analysis project Ga0316202, IMG submission 204934) | Microbial mat bacterial communities from mineral coupon in-situ incubated in ocean water Damariscotta River, Maine, United States -... | ecosystem: Environmental > Aquatic > Marine >... | reverse complement strand
ACCGCCATCGCCAAGAAAACCATGGACGAGGTTGGCGGCGCATTGTCCACCGCGCCCGACGGCTTCCCGCTGCACAAAACAGTGGGGCGTTTGCTGGATGCCAAGGCCAAGATGTTCAAAGAGGGCGAAGGCTTTGACTGGGCCACAGCCGAGGCGCTGGCCTTTGGGTCTTTGCTGACCGAAGGCTACAAAGTGCGCCTCGCCGGTCAGGACAGCACCCGCGGCACGTTCTCGCAACGCCATTCCGGTCTGGTCAATCAGGAAACCGAAGAACGCTACTACCCGCTCAACAACATCCGCGAGGGACAGGCCGAATACGAGGTCATCGATTCCATGCTGTCCGAATATGCGGTGCTGGGTTTTGAATATGGCTATTCGCTGGCCGAGCCCAACGCGCTGACCCTGTGGGAAGCACAGTTTGGCGATTTTGCCAATGGTGCGCAGATCATGTTCGACCAGTTCATCAGCTCGGGCGAAAGCAAATGGCTGCGCATGTCCGGTCTCGTCTGCCTGATGCCACATGGTTATGAGGGGCAAGGGCCGGAACACTCCTCCGCGCGTCTGGAACGGTTCCTGACCATGTGCGGCGGTGACAACTGGATCGTCGCCAATTGCACCACGCCTGCGAACTATTTCCACATCCTGCGCCGCCAGCTGCACCGCAGCTACCGCAAGCCGCTGATGCTCATGACGCCCAAATCGCTGTTGCGTCACAAACTCGCGGTCAGCCGCGCCGAAGAGTTCACCACCGGATCCTCTTTCCACCGTGTGCTCTGGGATGATGCCCAGCAGGGCAACTCCGACACCAAACTGGTGGCAGACAACAAAATCAAACGGGTCGTGATGTGTTCCGGCAAGGTCTACTTTGACCTGCTTGAGGAACGTGACGCGCGCGGCATCGACGATGTTTATCTGCTGCGCTTTGAACAATTCTACCCCTTCCCCGCCCAATCCGCGGTGAAGGAGCTGGAACGGTTCAAACAGGCCGAAATGGTCTGGTGTCAGGAAGAGCCCAAGAACCAGGGCGCCTGGACCTTTATTGAACCCAACATCGAATGGGTGCTGGGCCGGATCAAAGCCAAGCACACCCGCCCGATCTATGCGGGCCGCGCCACTGCGGCCTCTCCTGCGACTGGCCTCGCCAGCCAGCACAAAGCACAACAAGCCGCCCTCGTGGACGAGGCGCTTACCGTTAAAGGAAAATCATAATGACTAGCGAAGTACGCGTCCCGACACTGGGCGAATCTGTTACCGAGGCAACCGTTGCAACGTGGTTCAAGAAACCCGGTGATGCGGTGGCTGTTGATGAGATGCTCTGCGAGTTGGAAACAGATAAAGTCACCGTCGAAGTGCCAAGCCCGATCGCTGGCACTCTTGGCGATATCGTTGCCGCCGAGGGCGAAACTGTCGGTGTAAACGCATTGCTGGCCACGATTTCCGAAGGTGGCGCCGCCGCTGCCGCGCCAGCCGCCGCTGCACAAGACAGCGGATCAGCCGTTGATGTGATGGTGCCAACCCTTGGCGAATCCGTGACAGAGGCGACGGTTTCCACCTGGTTTAAAAAGGTCGGCGATACCGTCGCGCAGGATGAAATGCTGTGCGAATTGGAAACCGACAAGGTCAGCGTTGAGGTGCCAGCACCCGCCGCTGGCACATTGACCGAGATCATCGCCGCCGAAGGCAGCACGGTTGAGGCAAACGGGAAGCTTGCAGTCATCGCCTCCGGCGCGGGCGCGGCGGCTTCGGCCAGCGCATCCGCTGCCGCACCGGCGCCTGCGGCCCAACCTTCGGGCGGCACCGGCAAAGACGTCGAAGATGCCCCCTCTGCCAAGAAAGCCATGGCCGAAGCGGGGCTGAGCCCCGATCAAGTCCAAGGCTCTGGCCGCGATGGCCGCATCATGAAAGACGACGTGGCCCGCGCCTTGGCCGCTGGCACCTCCGCTGCGGCCTCTGCACCGGCACCCGCCGCCGCTCCGGCCCGCGCCGCATCCGCACCAGACGATGCATCCCGCGAGGAACGCGTGCGCATGACCCGTCTGAAACAGACCATGGCCCGCCGCCTCAAAGAGGCACAAAACACCGCGGCGATCCTGACCACCTTCAACGAGGTCGACATGACCGAGGTGATGGAGCTGCGCAACACCTACAAAGCCGACTTCGAGAAAAAGCATGGCGTGCGCATGGGCTTTATGTCCTTCTTCACCAAGGCTTGCTGTCACGCGCTCAAGGAGATCCCGGAGGTCAACGCCGAAATTGATGGCACCGATGTGATCTACAAGAACTACGTGCACATGGGCGTTGCCGCAGGCACGCCAACAGGTCTGGTTGTGCCGGTGATCCGCGACGTGGATACAATGTCCTTTGCCGGTATCGAAAAGGCTATCGGCGCAATGGGCAAAAAGGCCCGCGATGGCAAATTGACCATGGCCGACATGACCGGCGGCACCTTCACCATCTCCAACGGCGGCGTCTACGGCTCGCTGATGACGGCGCCGATCCTGAACCCGCCACAATCGGGTATCCTCGGGATGGCAAAAATTCAGGACCGTCCGATGGCCATTGGCGGTCAGGTCGTGATCCGTCCGATGATGTATATCTCGCTGTCTTATGACCACCGGATCATCGACGGCAAAGGCGCGGTGACCTTCCTTGTCCGCGTCAAAGAGATGCTCGAAGATCCACGCCGCCTGCTGATGGATCTGTAACAACCCCCGTAGGCCGGGCATCCTGCCCGGCCTGCCCTTCCGTCCCGAAGCCCACCGCGATCTTTGAGGAGTTCCCGACATGACCGAAACAACCATCCTCGCTGCTTATGGCCTGTTGGTCCTGCTGACGATCCTGCTGCAAGTCCTCGGCTCTCTGCAAACCCTGTCGATGGGCTATCTGATGTCCGCGCGGGATGAGCCGCGCGAGGTGGGGCGCATGACGGCGCGGATGAACCGGGCGCTGACCAATTCGATCACCGCGATGGCGCTGTTTGCCCCCGCCATCCTGCTTTTGGTGGTGCAGGACAAGACCACCTCAACCACCCTGTTGGTGGCACAACTCTTTCTCGTGGCGCGGATCATTTATCTGCCGGTCTATGCCCTGGGCGTGCCTGCGATCCGCACATTGGCCTGGTTGGTCGGCTTTGCCGCCACCGCCGTTTTGTATCTTCTGGCGCTTTGATGGGTGGGCCTGTGCAAATGGCCTGCCTCCTCATTGACCCCGCCCCCTGAACTGGATTGATGTCCATGTCCACCGAACTCACCGTTCTGACCCTCGCCGCGCTTTTGCAGGTGGTGCAGTTCGCGCTTTATGCGGTGCCCGCCAACCGCGAAGTCGGGCCGGGCTATACGATGTCGCCCCGCGACCGCGCGCCCAGCCGTCCGATGTCGGACCAAACCGCACGGCTGGGCCGCGCCTTTGACAACCATTTTCAGGGGCTGATCCTGTTCACCATCGCGGTGGGCGTGATCGAAATGTCCGGCCAGAACAGCGGCTTTACCGGTCTGTGCGCATGGATCTATCTTGCGGCGCGGGTGGCCTATATCCCTGCCTATGCCAAGGGCCTGCGCCCCGGCCGCTCTGCCATCTGGTGCGCCGGATTTCTGGCCACCACGCTGATGCTGCTGGCGGCGCTTGTATGACCTGCCGCCCTTGCCCGCGCCCCTCGCGGCGCCTAACCTCATCCACAAATACAAATTCAGACATGTCCCAAACACCCAAGGAGACCCCCAATGTCCAGCTATGATGTCATCGTGATCGGCGCAGGCCCCGGCGGCTATGTGGCCGCCATCCGCTGTGCCCAGCTTGGCCTGAAAACCGCCGTTGTCGAAGGGCGCGAAACCCTTGGTGGCACCTGCCTGAACGTCGGCTGTATCCCGTCCAAGGCGCTGCTGCATGCCTCGCATATGCTGCATGAGGCCGAACATAACTTTGCCGAGATGGGCCTGAAGGGCAAAAGCCCCTCTGTCGATTGGAAGCAGATGCTGACCTACAAGCAAAACACCATCGACACCAACACCAAGGGCATCGAATTCCTGTTCAAAAAGAACAAGATCGACTGGCTCAAGGGCTGGGGTTCCGTGCCAGAGGCCGGCAAAGTCAAAGTGGGCGAAGAGGTGCATGAAGCCAAAAGCATCATCATCGCATCCGGGTCAGAACCATCGGCCCTGCCCGGCGTTGAGGTGGACGAAAAGGTGGTCGTGACCTCCACCGGGGCCCTGACCCTGAACAAGGTGCCAAAGAAACTGGTGGTGATCGGCGCAGGCGTGATCGGGCTGGAACTGGGCAGCGTCTATGCCCGCCTGGGCGCCGAAGTGACCGTTGTCGAATTCCTCGATGCGATCACCCCCGGCATGGACCCTGAGGTCCAGAAAACCTTCCAGCGCACCCTCAAGAAACAGGGCATGAAATTTGTCATGGGCGCCGCGGTACAAAAGACCGAAGCGACCAAGACCAAAGCCAAGGTGCATTACAAGCTGCGCAAGGATGACAGCGAACATGTGCTGGATGCCGACACTGTGCTGGTCGCAACGGGGCGCAAACCCTATGTCGAAGGGCTGGGCCTTGAGGCGCTGAATGTCGAGATGACCAAACGCGGCCAGATCGCCGTAAACGGCACATGGCAAACCTCGGTGCCGGGCGTTTATGCCATCGGTGATGTGATCGAAGGCCCGATGCTGGCCCACAAGGCCGAAGACGAAGGCATGGCCGTTGCCGAGGTGATTGCGGGCAAGCATGGTCATGTGAACTATGGTGTGATCCCCGGCGTGATCTACACCGCCCCCGAGGTCGGCAGCGTTGGCGAGACCGAAGCCACCCTCAAAGAAGCAGGCCGTGCCTACAAGGTTGGCAAGTTCAGCTTTATGGGCAATGCCCGCGCCAAGGCGAACTTCGCCGGCGAAGGGTTTGTGAAAATTCTCGCAGACAAAGAAACCGACCGCATTCTCGGCGCCCATATCATTGGCCCGGCAGCGGGCGAATTGATCCACGAGATTTGTGTGGCGATGGAATTTGGCGCATCTGCTCAGGATCTGGCCCTGACCTGTCACGCCCATCCGACCTATTCCGAAGCCGTGCGCGAGGCCGCGCTGGCCTGCGGCGATGGTCCGATCCACAGTTGATGCATTTGGTGGCGGGCAAGTTGATCCTCACCCGCCACCGATCTATTATTCAGTTTCTTCTTTCTCGGCCTCCGCTGGTACGGCCCGCTTGAACACGATACCGCACTTCTTGCGAATGCTTGCTTGCTCCAATGCCTCCAACTCGCCCTTCAACCGTCCAAGTTCAGCTGCGGTTTGTTTGTCGCCCTTGATAAAGAAAGCAGCAGGCCAAAAGACCACCAGGGCAATCCCGGTCGCGACAGCATCGTCGCTGGCTTTCTTGTTTTGAACGCCAGACAATTCGCCAACGCGGCCGCTCACGCGGCTGGCTTCTTGGGCAATTTGTTTGCAAGAGTAGGACTGGTAGGCCATCGGTGAAATATATGTAGCCGTGACGTCCTCAGCTTTCTGGGCGCATCCCGCAAGGCCAACAACGCCGATCAATGCGGCTGAAATGGTATTCTTCATGTACGATTCTCATAGTTGAAATGTAAAGAATCACCTCTACCATGAATTGTTTCACAAGGCAGCACCGCATTAATCATTTGGAAAGGTTTTGAGCGTAACGACCACCGTACGCTGGCCTCACCATTCCTTCACCCTGCCCGCCTACAACCCAACCCGTCGCGACACCGCTGCGGGTTGACATTCCGTGGCACATTCGGAAAACGAGGTCTGCCATACAAGCAGACCGCACTGAACAGTTCAGGGTGCAGGGTGACACCTGTCTCACATCTCCGATCCGGCGGCGCCGCCACTTCTTAACGGCCCCACAGATCCAGATAGGATTGCAAAACAAGCCGCGCAGGCGCTGCCTGCCGCGGTTGCTTGGCGTGATTATTCCGCGGGCACGTTCGGTGTTTGCGGCGCTGCGGCCTGCGCTTGCCCGTTTTTGCGACGCAAACGGCGCCGCACAACCCGGTAAGCATCCCGGCAAGGCACCCAATAAAGGCGGGCACAGCTGGTGAATTCACCCTTGTCCTCTTTGCCGATCCCGAATTTCACATCACGATTGTCCTCAGGCATGTGGTAAGTGCCAAAGATCACGTCCCAAATCGGCAGCATGAAGGCAAAGTTTCTGTCGATGTGATCAGGGTGGCAGCTGTGATGCACGTGGTGGTGCGCGGGCGAGGGAAAAATCATCGACAGCTTGCCCGGCCACTTCAGCCAGATATGCGAATGCCGCAGGTTATACCCCGCCACATTAAACAGCAGATGCATCGCAGGCACGCCAAGCAGGGTCGGCAAGCTGGGTGTGAAACCATAGACCAGGGTCGCCAGACCAAGGATCGCCCCGTACCCGAACCCGTTCAAAGTGATGTAAAACAGGTTATCGACGGGGTGTTCTCGGTAGTTTGACACCGGATGCATCACCTCGGCACTGTGATGCACCTTGTGGAATTGCCACAGAAACACCGACTTGTGCTGCAGGTAATGCGCCACATAGCCGATCAGATCAGCAACTATCACCGCAACAACCATAAAGCCCAGCGATTGCCCCAGCTCAGACAGAGGCGGCGTCACATTCTCCAACGCTTTTGCGACCACTTGGTCGGTGCCTGTGATGTATTTGTAGGGCAACACGGTAAACCACGCGCCAAGCCCCAGAATAAAGAAATGCCCAAAGATGCGGTGAAAGAAGAAATAGCGCAGGTCAAGCCAAGCCGAAGGGTGTTGCCAGACGTGTTTGGGAAACAGAAATCGCAGAAACCCGCCCTCGGTCTGTGCGCCGCGCCGCCGGGCCAGCAAATAGATCCCAAATGCGATCACCACTGAGCACGCCAGATACAGCGCAAAGATCCGCTGTTGCGAGTCGAACGGAAACATCACGATGTCCATGGCATGCGCGATGAAGCGGTCTAAAAGGTCAATTCCTGTCTGCATTTTCTTTTCTTTCCCACTGCCTACGGCAGTAGTAATCGGGAAAAGTGTCGAAAATCGGTCAAAGTCGAAAAAAGATTGTGCCTGTCAAATCGTGCCTGTCAAATCGCCTGTCACCACATGGTGTCTTTGGCCCGCGCGCCCCATGCGGCGTCATAGGGGGCACCGCCCTCTTCTCCGCTGGTCATCTCGGCCAGAATTTCGCCCACAGTCGGCAAGCCGGTGCTTTCGTCCACGCCGGCCCATGTGCCCGCCCGCATCAGGGCGCGGGCGCATTGGGTGTAGACCTCCGCGATCCGGATCACGATCACAGTGGCAGGCTGGCGGCCTTTCTTTTCAAACCGCGCCCGCAGGTCTGCATCATCGGTCAGAAAAGCGGTGCCATTGATCCGCACCACGTTGTTGGAGCCCGGCACCACAAACATCAGCGACACGCGGCCATCCGTCACGATATTGCGCAGCGAATCCAATCGGTTGTTGCCGCGCCAATCGGGCATGGCCAGCGTGAATTCATCCAGTTCCGTCACCACAGGGCCATCATCCCCGCGCGGGCTGGCGTCCGTACCCTCGGCCCCGGCGGTGCTGAGAACACACAGTTTTGAGGCCATGATCCACTTGCGATAAAGAGGCGTCAGACGGTCTGCGACCTTGCGCAACGACGGTGCGCCTGCCTGCCCATACAGCGCCTCAAGCGCCGCAATGTCGGTGATCTTATACATCTGGCCTCCTCCACCCCGCTTCAAGCAGCAGATCTTCCGAGGCCCGTTCAACCCGTGTTTCCAGCTCGGCCATAAAGGCCTCCTTGGTCAGGCCCGGCTCGATCGGTGTCAGAAACTCAACCACGGCCACTCCGGGGCGCCGATAAAGCCCCCGGCGCGGCCAGAAGTAGCCGGAATTGGTGGCCACAGGCACGCAGGGTTGACCCAATTGGCCATAAAGCACAGAGGTGCCGACCTTGTAAGGAATATGCGCGCCCGGCGCGACACGGGTGCCTTGGGAATAGATCACCAATTGCCCGCCTTCCATGCGGCCCGCATTCACATCCTCGATCATCTTGGCGATGGCCTTGCCGCGTTTGCCGCGATCCACCGCGATCATCTCCATCCGCTTGGTGTATTGGCCGATGACGGGGGTCCAGTGGATCTCGCGCTTCATGATGAACTTGGCCCGTGGCAGCGCGTGAAAAATGATCATGATATCCAGAAACGACTGGTGTTTGGCCGCGACCAGAACCTCGCCTTGTGGCACCTCGCCGCGCACTTCGCTGCGCAAGCCGATCAGCCAGCGGGCCGACCACATCGCATAGGCCGCGTAGGTTTTGCAGGCCTTATAGGCCCCGGCCTTGGAAAACATCGCCCAGGGGGCAAAGGCCAGCCCGATGATCGGCATCGCGATGGTGACCTGTATGATATAGATGATCGAACGCACCCATTGCAGCATTATGCCAACTCCCTCAATGTTCGCCGCGCGGCTGTGCCCGTCGCGGCAAAGGCCACGGCCCCGGCCAGCACCGGAATGAGCAGCGGAAAAATCCAGTGAACCCCTTGATACCCAAGTTCCGTCAGGAACCCCGGTGCGTCAGAGGCATCCGGCATCAGCACCATCGCAATCAGCCCGACGCCCGTGCCAACCGCCGCGCCGGACAGCGCCCGCAGGGTAAAGCGGCGGATGAAAGCCTGCGCGATGTAATCGTCTGTCGCCCCGACAAGACGCAGCACCGCGATCACCTGTGCATTGGCGGCCAGTGCGGCCTGCGCGGCAAGGGTGATCATTGCCGCCACCGCCGCCGCGATCAACAGGGTTGAGATCCAGCCCAGCATCCGCAGCCGTCCTGCCGCGTCAATCAGCGGCTTGCGCCAACGGCTGTGGTCATCCAGCACCGCACCCGGCACTTCGGCGGCCAAACGCAGGCGCAGCCCGGCGGCGTCCATGCCTTCGTCGTTTTCGATCACTTCGATCAGGCGCGGCACCGGCAATGTGTCCAGCGCCAGATCCGGGCCGAACCACGGCTCTAACAAGGCTTGCTGATCGGCATCCGTGAGGGCGCGGGCGCTGGCCACACCTTTGGTGGTTTCCAGAATGCGCAGGGCGGCATCGGTCTGGGCCTGCCGCTGATCCAACGGCGCAACAATGCGCAGGGTCGCGGACCGGGCTAATTCATCACCCCAACGGTCCGCCAAACGCCCCGCCGCAAGGGACAGTGCCAGCGCAAAAACCGCCAGAAACGCCATCGCCGCCGCCGCAAACAGGGTTAGCTGCGCGGTAAAGCCCGAGGGCGGGACAACGCGGTCCGCTTGCCGATCACCCGCGATCAACCCGCGCAGATATTTCATGTTGGCGATCATAGGTCCGCCCCCGCCAGTTGCACGCGGCGGTTGGCAATGCGCAGCACCCGCGCCTGAACATGTGCCTTGGTGGCGCGGATCAGGCTCAGATCGTGGGTGGCAATCAGCACGGTCTTGCCCATCTTGTTCAGCTCGATCAACAGCCGCAGCAGCCGTTGCGACATTTCCCAATCGATGTTGCCCGTAGGTTCATCCGCCAGCACCACATCCGGCGACATGATCACCGCGCGCGCCAATGCGGCCCGTTGACGTTCACCGCCCGACAATTCTGGCGGCAGGGCATCGGCGCGGTTGGTCAGCCCCACCCAGGACAACAGTTCATCGAGATCGCCGTTGGCCGCTTCCGCATGACGCCCAGACACGGTCAGCGGCAGCCAGACGTTTTCCGAAACGCCCAAATGATCCAGAAATTTGACATCTTGATGCACCACCCCGACGCGGCGGCGGATCTGCGCGATGTCATCACGGTCCAGCCCGCGCACATCCGCGCCAAACAGACGGACATGCCCCGCCGTAGGCAACAAGGCACCGTAGCACAGCTTCATCAATGTGGTTTTGCCCGCCCCCGATGGGCCGGTCAGAAAATGAAAGGAACCTGGTGCCAGCTTGAGCGATATGTCGGATAACAATTCGCCGCCGCCATAGCTGTAGGCCACGTTTTCGAGCTCGATCACGAAAATACCCCGTTATAATTGACCTGTTGTGCCTCAGCATCGCTTGGGTTTCAATGCACCACTTCGGACCAAACCGGCCCAGATTGCACTTTTCCTGTGGGAATCTTGGACATATGGTGCAGGTGTTATACTAAATCTGGTTTGAGTAATGTTGCAGGAAACAAAATGAGGCTGACCTGTCCAAATTGTGACGCGCAGTATGAAGTGCCGGACGAAGTCGTTCCGGTGGCCGGACGCGATGTGCAATGTTCCAATTGCGGTCAGACCTGGTTTCAGCATCACCCCGATCACGCCCCTGCCGATGAGGACGAAACCGACCTTGGTCTGGGCAATAGCGCCCCCGACGAGGATGAAGAGGTCGCGCCCCCTCCGCCGCCGCCATCTGCCGTAGAAGAACCGCAGCGCCGCCAGCTTGATCCGGCTGTGGCCGACATCCTGCGCCAAGAGGCCGAGGCCGAACATGCGGCCCGCCAAGCGCGGCAGGCACAGGCGCTGGAAACCCAGCCCGATCTGGGGCTGGACACCGGCGACGATCCTGCGCCACACGGCTATGATGACGATGACTACGAAGAGGATGCCCCCGCCGCAGCGCAGGATCAGCGCGCGCTGGAGGCCAAGCGCCGGATGGCGCGTATGCGCGGCGAGGCAGAACCGGTGTCCGAAGCGGCGGCCAATGCGGCGGCACTTTCCTCACGGCGTGAATTGCTGCCCGATATCGACGAAATCAATTCCACCCTGCGCAGCGACAGTGATCGCAGCGCCGGAAGCCGGGATGCCCATGGCAGCCATGCGCCGCAAGAGGTGAAAAAGCGCAAACGCGGGTTCCGCCGTGGGTTTGCGCTGATGATCCTGATCGTGTCCGTGATGGCGCTGGTCTATATCTTTGCGCCGCAGATCGCGCAGCAATTGCCACAAGTAGATCCCTACCTGTCGTCCTATGTGACCTGGGTGGATGGGCTGCGGGCGATGCTGGATGTGCAGTTGCAACGCTTGCTGACATGGCTCGACACAATGGCGAGCCAGTCGGCCTCCTGATCACAACGCCGACCTTGCGTTAAAACCGTTCCAACAACCGGTTGAGATAGTCACGTTCCAGTTCGGGGCGCTCTGTCTCGCCGGAGCGGCGGCGGATTTCATCCAGCAAACGGCGGGCACGGTCCGCGCCGTCCGGCCCCTGTGCCAGCGGCCCATCCGAACTGTTGGCGCCATTGCCAGCCTGTTCGCGGCCCAGAGGATCTTGGTTGTCGGCGCGGCGATCAGATTCCGTTTCGCCTTGGCCCGGTTGGCGGTTCTGCTCGTTCTGGGCCATTGCCTCACCCAGTGATCGCATGCTTTCGCGCAGCGCTTCCATGGCTTGCGCCTGATTGTCGATGGCCTCGGCCAGATCACCACCCCGCAGTGCCTCTTCGGCCTGATCCATCGCACGGCCCGCACGATCCAGCGCCTCGCGGGCGGCCTCGCCCTCTTCGGTGCCGCCACCGGGCAATCGGCCCTGCTGGCGGCGCAGCTCATCGCGCAAAGCCTGCTGCCGTTCGGCCAGACTACGCTCGCCGTTGCCATCGCCTTCGCGCGGGGCACCCTCTTCGCCGCCTTCACCGTTCTGGCCTTGCTGTGCGCCTTCGCCCTGACCGCGCCCGCCCTGGCCTTCATGGCTCTGGCCGCGCCCCTGACCGCCATTGCGGCCCTCGTTGCCATCGCTTTCGCCCGCCTGTGCGCCGGGGTTGTATTGTTCCTGCAAATCGCGGAACGCCTTGTCGCTCAGACCCTGCTGTTCGCGCAACGTATCGGCCAGCCCTTCCATCGCCTGTTCACCGGGGGTCTGGCCTTGCTGGCCCTGCTGCCCTTCGGTGACACGCATGTTTTCCATCAGTTCCTGCAATTCTTTCAGCGCTTCGGCGGCCTCGGCCATCCGGCCTTCTTCCATCAGCTCCTGAATACGGTCCATCATGGCTTGCAGATCGTCCTGGGTCATCTGCATGCCTTCGCTTTGTTGCTGTTGCTGCCCCTCCGGGCCGCCCTCTTCCTGCTCCTGCGCCTGTTGGCGCTGCAATTGCTGCAAATAGTCTTCGGTCGCCCGGCGCAGCTCATCCATCAGCTCGGCGATCTCTTCGTCCGAGGCGCCGTTCTTCATCGCCTCGTTCAGGCGGTCCTGCGCCCGGCGCATCCGGTCCAGCGCATCAGCCAAAACCCCCTCTTCCAGCTCAAGCGCCAGACCCCAGAGATCTTCGGCAATCTCGCTTTGCACCTCGTCCGACAGGCCATAGCTGGCATGTACCTCCAACTGCCGGACCACCCGGCGGAGCCGCAACGCAGAGACCTCGGTGCGGAACACATCATCGGGGCGATAGGACACCGCCCGCAGCACCTGCGCAATGCGCGGCCCGTTGGATTTGGACCAGAGCAGATCGCGCCGCATCTCGATCACCGCCGCCGCCGCGGGGGCAAAGAACCGCCGTCCGGGCAGGATCATATCGCGCGGCACGGTCTGGCCCTGTTGCTCTGCCGCATCCAACACGCTGAGCGTCAGTTTGATCGGCAGGTTGGCCCAAGGGTGCTTGGAGAAATTGTCGATCAGGTTCTCTTCGAACTGCGCCCGATTGCCAGAGATCGGAGTTGGCAGGGGCACGATCACCTCGGGGCGCGGATCGGGGTTCGCGGCCAAACCATAGCGCCGGTCCACCGCTGCCAGATCCAGAATAATGCGCGCCTCGCCTGCCTCAACGCCGTAATCGTCCTGCGCAGCAAACGGCAGGCGCATCTCGCCCAATGCTGTCACTTGCGGATCGCCGATCACCTCCACCTCGGGGGCCGTATCCGGGCGCAGGGCCACCTGCCAGCGGCGTCCGCCGGGGCCGTCGATGGCAATCTCGCCGTCCTGCAAAACCGTGAAGTCCTGCGCGGCTTGCGCAGGTGCATCGCCTTCCGCCCCTTCTTCGGCAAGGCGGCCCGATACCGTTTCGGCCAGTTGCAAGGCCCCCAGATCGCCGTAAAACCGCAGGGTGATCAACGTGCCTTCGGGCAGCTCCAGCGCCCCTTCGGGCAGATCATTGAGATACAGCGTCGGCTTGCCGGTATAGCGCGGCGGCTCTGCCCAGCCTTCCCAAACCGGGCCGCCCGCCAGATCACCGCCGCCCGGCGCCATATCCGCAACCGAAGCCACCCGCAGGAACGAGCCGAACACCAGTGCCACGACAAAAGCCAGCAGCGCGGCATAGCGCAGGGCATAGGGGTCACGCGATGCAATCCGCAGATCCGCAGGCACGGCTTTGGCGGCCTCGGTGCGGGCTGCCATCCGCGCCTTATGTGCCCGCCACAGGGCCATCGCCGCATCGTCCTGCGTGCCGATGGCCGCATCATCCAGCATCGCCTGAATGGGCCGGCCCGGCAGGCTTTGATCCAGCCGCGTCATGGCGTCAGCCGCGGTCGGGAACCGCAGCCCCCAGACCCCGCGCAGCAAAGCCCCAAGCCCTGCAACCACCAGCGCAGCAGCAGCGCCCCAAACCAGTTCCACAGGTGCAATGTCTTGCAGGCCAAGCATCAGCGCGGCCAATCCCAATAGAACAATGCTGATCAATGGCCAGAACCGGCGCAGCAAAACCTCGGCCACCATCCCCGCCCGTGTCAGGCGCAAAGGCCAGCGCAGACGCGCCAGCGCGCGGCGTTGTTCATTGGGGGTGAATGTGGCCATGACAAACCTTTCCAGAAAGCCTTGTCAGCAAGATGCCATCAAAGCCATTCAGGAATGGTATCGCGATTTATCATTTCGTCAAAGGTCGGCCGTGCGCGGATAACCGCGAATTGATCGCCATGCACCAGAACTTCGGGGATCATGGGGCGTGAATTGTATTCGCTGGCCATCACCGCGCCGTAAGCGCCTGCACTGCGAAAGGCGACCAGATCCCCTGCTTGCAAGGGCGGCATCGGGCGCTGTTTGGCAAATGTATCGCCGGATTCGCAAACTGGCCCAACAATATCAATCGGCTGCGGTTCGACCCCGACGGCAGGTTCAATGACCGGCACGATGTCGTGATAGGCCTCATACATCGCCGGGCGGATCAGATCATTCATCGCCCCATCAATGATCAGAAAATCCCGGCCCTCGCCGGATTTCACATAGATCACCTCACTGACCATCAGCCCCGCGTTTCCGGCAATCAAGCGCCCCGGTTCAATCTCGATCTCGCAACCAAGATGCCCCAACACCCGCTTGACCATAACACCATAGTCAGAGGGCAAAGGCGGGTCGGCATTGCTGCGCTCATAAGGAATGCCAAGGCCGCCGCCCAGATCCAGCCGCCGGATGGTGTGGCCGTCCGCGCGTAGTGTCTCGGTCAGTTCCGCCACCTTCAGATAGGCCTGCTCATAGGGGGCAAGTTCGGTCAGCTGGCTGCCGATATGCACGTCGATGCCAACTATTTCCAATCCCGGAAGGGCGGCCGCCATGGCATAGACATCGCGCGCGCGGGCAATGGGAATGCCGAACTTGTTCTCGGATTTGCCCGTGGCGATCTTGGCGTGGGTCTTGGCGTCCACATCGGGG
>Ga0316202_10001936_pt1 | contig 14530 bp, 16 predicted proteins | sample 3monrhotite_MG_FD_204934 | JGI IMG/M metagenome (GOLD analysis project Ga0316202, IMG submission 204934) | Microbial mat bacterial communities from mineral coupon in-situ incubated in ocean water Damariscotta River, Maine, United States -... | ecosystem: Environmental > Aquatic > Marine >... | reverse complement strand
TGCGTTGGTTTTGGAAAACCGCCGGTTGCTGCAGCTGGTGGAAACCGGCGATCCCGCGGCGCGGATGCTGTTTGGCACCTCGGCGATGGCCGAAGCGCTGCGCAAGCGGGTGCGTCTGGTCGCGCAGACCGAAGAGGATGTGATGGTCAACGGTGCGCCGGGGTCCGGCACATCGAAAGTGGCGGAGGTCATTCACCTCAGCTCGGCCCGTTCTAAAGCGCCTTTTGTCAAACGCGCGGCGGCAGGGCTGACGGCGGAAACACTGGCCCAGGCCGTGCAGGAGGCCGATGGCGGCAGTCTGTTTGTGGATGAGATCACCCATTTGTCCCCGCAATTGCAACTCACGCTCAGCGAAACCGGCAGTCCGGCAGAGGGCGTGCGCCTGATGGTGGGCAACACCCGTGATCTCAAGGCAGAGGTCAACGCGGGCCGGTTCAACGCCGATCTTTATTACCGGATGGAGGGGCTGAGCGTGCGCATTCCATCATTGGCGGAGCGGCCAGAGGACATTCCCGTGATGTTCCGGCGCTATGTCGATCAGGCGGCAGAGCAGGCGGGCCTGCAAAAGCCGGACGTGACGCCAGAGGTGGTGGCGGGGTTGATGCGGCGTGATTGGCCGGGCAACGCGCGATCGCTCATGTCGGTGGCGATGCGGTTTGTGATGGGCCTGCCAGATGATGTGGCGCCTGATGCCGCGCTGGGATTGAATGAACAGATGTCGCTGGTGGAAAAGTCGCTGTTGGAGGCCTCATTGCGCCGTGCAGGCGGGCAAGCCTCGGCGGCAGCAGAGGCGCTGAAACTGCCGCGCAAAACGTTTTATGACAAGCTGTCCCGCTATGGCATCCGGCCCGAAGATTTCCGTCAGTGATCTGTGCGGATTTTCGCACAAGAGACGGATCGGTTGTGCGGGATTTCGCACAAACCGCCTCATAGGCTTGGCTGACCATGGGTCACTTTGGACGCTATATGTTTGAATATAATCGAAAAACCGACCTTGCGACCATCACGGTTAACACAATCTTGTGAGATCGCATTGCGATCTGTTTGATAGCTCCCAGTGCATCCAAGCCGGATGCCCGATCTGTGATTCTAGTTTTCTGGGAGGAAACCAATGAAGTTTTTCACCGCCGCCGCCGTCGCCCTGACCATGTCTGTCAGCGCAGGCGCAGTCTCTGCCGCATGTGATGATGGCGAGATCGTCATCAAGTTCAGCCACGTCACCAACACCGACAAGCACCCAAAAGGGATCGCCGCGTCGTTGCTGGAAACCCGTGTGAACGAAGAGATGAACGGCAAGGCCTGTATCGAAGTGTTCCCGAACTCAACACTTTATAACGATGATCAGGTGCTCGAAGCGCTGCTTCAGGGTGACGTTCAACTGGCCGCACCATCGCTGTCCAAGTTTGAGCAGTTCACCAAGCAATTCCGCATTTTCGATCTGCCCTTCATGTTCAAAAACATCAACGCCGTGGATGAGTTCCAGAACTCTGACACCGGTCAGGCGATGAAGGAAAGCATGACCCGCCGCGGTCTTCTGGGCCTCGCGTTCTGGCACAATGGCATGAAGCAGATGTCGGCCAACAAGCCGCTTGAAAGCCCATCCGACGCCAACGGCCTGAAGTTCCGCGTGCAGAACTCTGACGTGCTGAAGGCGCAGATGGCCGCGATTGGCGGCTCTCCACAGCCGATGGCCTTTTCCGAAGTATACGGCGCCCTGCAAACCGGCGTTGTGGACGGTCAGGAAAACACATGGTCCAACATCTACGGCAAAAAGTTCTTTGAAGTGCAGGACGGTGTGACCGAGACCAACCACGGCATCATCGACTACATGCTGGTGACCTCGTCTGACTGGTGGGACAGCCTGGATGCGGATGTCCGTGATCAGTTGGGCACCATCATCAAAGAAGTGACAGCGGCACGGAACGCCGAATCCACCAAAGTGAACGAAGACGCGAAAAACGCCGTCATCGAAGCCGGCGGTGTGGTGCGTCAGTTGACCGCAGAGCAGCGTGAAGAATGGGTGACAGTGATGAAACCTGTTTGGGAGCAGTTCAAAGGCGACGTTGGCCAAGAAAACATCGACGCAGCGCAGGCGATCAACGCCAAGCACTAAGCGTCAAACGCAGCCAGCCTTTGTCAAAGGGCTGGCTGCACGCTACCATTTTCACCGAAATTAATGGCAAGTGGGGGGAACCACATGGCAACGCACGGGCAAGCCCAAAGCGGCCTAGGCCGCATTGTGAGTGAAATCGAAGAAACCGCAATTGCGCTGATCTTGGGATTGATGACCATCATCACCTTTATCAACGTGGTGCTGCGATACGGCTTTAACACCGGGATCATCTGGGGCCTTGAGGCGGTGACATTCCTGTTTGCCTGGCTGGTGCTGTTTGGCATGAGCTATGCGGTCAAGGTCACGGCGCACCTTGGTGTGGATGCGGTGATCAACCTTTTTAACGAAGGGCCGCGCAAGGTTCTGGCGGTGATCGCCGGGCTGATCTGTGTGATCTATGCGGGCCTGTTGATGAAAGGCGCATGGGATTACTGGGCGCCATTTGCCGGGCTGGATGCCACATCGGGGCGCTGGTTCCCGACAGGGTTTGAGAACAGCCGCGATCAGGCCTGGTATGAGGTGATCGACATCCCCGTGCCCGAATGGCTGCGCTTTATCGAACCGATCATGAACGAGGGCGAAGCCTACGAAAAGCTGCCCCGGTTCATTCCCTATTTCATGCTGCCCTTTGGTGCGGCGCTGCTGTTGCTGCGCTTTGTCCAGGCGACATTGAATGTCATCACCGGACGTCAAACCAGCCTGATCGTCAGCCACGAGGCTGAGGATGCGGTCGAAGACGTCAAACATATGAACGCGGAAGGATAAGATCATGGAAGTTGTGATCCTATTTACAATGGTTGTCGGTCTGATGCTGATCGGCGTGCCTATTGCCGTATCGCTGGGCCTGTCCTCGATCATTTTCTTGCTGGCGCTGTCGGACACCTCGATGGCCTCGATTGCCCAGACGTTCTTTCAGGCGATGGCGGGGCATTACACCTTGCTGGCGATCCCGTTCTTCATTCTGGCCTCGTCCTTCATGTCGACGGGCGGCGTGGCCCGGCGGATCATCCGGTTTTCCATCGCTTTGGTCGGGCATTTGCCCGGCGGTCTGGCGATTGCGGGTGTTTTTGCCTGTATGCTGTTTGCCGCGCTGAGCGGATCATCCCCGGCAACAGTGGTTGCCATCGGGTCCATCGTGATCGCGGGCATGCGGCAGGTTGGCTATACCAAGGAATTTGCCGCTGGCGTCATCGCCAACGCGGGCACACTTGGCATCCTGATCCCGCCCTCCATCGTGATGGTGGTCTATGCCTCCGCCACAGATGTGTCCGTGGGACGGATGTTCCTTGCGGGTGTTATTCCGGGTCTGATGGCGGGCACCATGTTGATGGTCACAATCTACGCCATGGCCAAGATCAAGAACCTGCCCAAAGGCGAATGGCTGGGCTGGGGTGAGGTCTGGTCTTCGGGGCGCGAGGCCGGTTGGGGTCTGTTCCTGATCGTGATCATCCTTGGCGGCATCTACGGCGGTATCTTTACCCCGACCGAAGCGGCAGCGGTGGCGGCGGTCTATGCCTTCTTCATCGCCTCCTTTGTCTATCGGGACATGGGGCCGCTGCATCAGGCCGAAATGCCCCGCAACCTGTCGCTGCTTGAAAAGCCGATGGCGCTGTTCACGGCCTTCATTCACCGCGACACACGCCACACGCTGTTTGAAGCGGGCAAACTGACGGTCACATTGATGTTTATCATCGCCAATGCGTTGATCCTCAAGCATGTTCTGACCGACGAGCAAATCCCGCAACAAATCTCAGCCGCAATGCTGGATGCGGGTTTTGGGCCGATCATGTTCCTGGTGATTGTAAACGTGATCCTTTTGATCGGTGGCCAGTTTATGGAGCCATCGGGCCTTTTGGTTATCGTCGCGCCGCTGGTGTTCCCGATCGCGATTGAGCTGGGTGTGGATCCCATTCACCTTGGCATCATTATGGTGGTGAACATGGAGATCGGGATGATCACACCGCCGGTGGGGCTCAACCTCTTTGTGACCTCGGGCGTGGCCAATATGCCGATGATGTCGGTGGTGCGTGCGGCGCTGCCCTTCCTTGCGGTGCTGTTCGTCTTCCTGATCATGGTGACCTACATCCCGATCCTCAGCACATGGTTGCCCACCATGATGATGGGGCCAGAGATCATCACCAAATAGGCCAGCGGCTATAGTCAAACAAAAGGGCGGCGCATCACCAGATGCGCCGCCCTTTGCGTTTTTGTGGTGCTGCGTTCAAGCGCCAGAGCGCAGCATCTCGCGAATTTTCACAGCCTTTTCAAAGTGATCCAGCCTGTGTGTCTTGATCCACCATTCAGCCACTTCGAACAACAATTCAGGACGGTCGTTGCGATTGGCAAAGAACGCGTAAAAAGACAGGCCAACCCCTTCGCCTTTTTTGGCAATCTTGTCGTCACAAATGGCGGCGGCTTTGGCGCGGAATGTCTTGTCCATCAGGGCCGCTCAGGAATGGGCCAGTGCGGCAATGATCGGCGCAAAATCGGACGCCTTGAGCGACGCTCCGCCCACCAAGGCGCCATCCACGTTTTCCGCGCGAAAGATCACCTTGGCGTTGTCCGGTTTGACCGATCCACCATAAAGCAGGGCAATGGCATCGCCAATTTCAGCACCAAAGCGGGTGATCAGACGGGCGCGGATGAAATCATGCACCTCGATAATCTGTTCCAGCGTTGGCACCTTGCCAGTGCCAATCGCCCAGATCGGTTCATAGGCGATGACGGTGTTCGCGCCATCTGCGCCATCAGGCAACGATCCGGCCAATTGCCCACCGATGATGTCCAGTGTGTTGTTGGCCGCGCGGTCATCGCCGCTTTCGCCGATGCAGACGATGGCCGTCAGACCAGAGCCCCAGGCACAGCGGGTTTTGGCGCGGATGTCGCTGTTGGTCTCTTCATGGGCGTCGCGGCGTTCGGAATGGCCGACAATGACAAACCCCGCACCGGTGTCAGCGATCATCTCTGCCGAAATATCGCCGGTGAACGCGCCCTTGGCCTGCATGTGGCAATCCTGCGCACCGATGGCGATGCCTTCTGGCGCGGCTTCAACGGCGCGAAACAGCAAGGGGGCAGGCGGGCAAATCACCACTTCGGGGGCAGCCTCTGGCATCATCTGGGCCAGCGTTTCCAGCTCGTTCAGCGCGGCGGCGGTGCCGTTCATCTTCCAGTTTCCGGCGGCAATTTTGCGGCGCATACATCCCTCATTTGTTGTTTTGCCTGTTGTTACCACCCGGCCCAGTGCGAGGCAACGCAAGGCATCTCTTGACAGGGGCGCATGGCATCATGCTCATGGGCAAAGGGGGGGATGAGTGATGATACCAAAGATTGATCTGGCCGCATTGACGGCAGGGGACAAAGCCGCGCTAGAGGCGATGCAGGGCGCAGCGACAGATGTGGGGTTCGCCACGGTTCATAACACCGCTCTGACCTTCGAGAGGGTTTCAGAAGTCATCGAAACCTACCGCGCCTTCTTCAAGCTGCCCGAGGCACAAAAAGCAGCCTATGACATGGCCAAAACAGGATCCAATCGCGGCTGGGGCGCGGCGGCATCGGAACAGGTCGATCCGGACGCCAACCCTGATTTCAAACAGGTGTTTGACTGCGGCTTGACCCTTCCTGCCGGCGATCCCTTGTTGGACAATCCGTTTTACGCGCCCAACCACTGGCCGGACCAACCAGAGACGTTTCAGGCGGTTGTGTCTGATTATTATGAGGCCGCCTGCGCCGTTGCGATGGATGTGCTGCGCGGGGTTGCAGCGTCGATTGGCAAGCCGCGAGACAGTTTTGACGATGCCTTTGGCAAACCCATGGCGCTGCTGCGCGGCAATTATTACCCGACCCGCCCTACGGATGCGGGTGCCAAGGATTTTGGCATTGCCACCCATACCGATTACGGCTGTCTGACGCTGCTGGCGGCGGACGGATCGCCGGGGCTGGAGGTGCGCAAACGTGGCGGCGGCTGGATCCCTGTGGCGGCCCCGCCCGGCGAATTTGTCATCAATTTCGGCGAGATGATGGAATTCTGGAGCGGCGGAACCGTCAAAGCAACCCCGCACCGCGTGGTCGGCGGCAGCAATGAACGCATTTCCGTTCCGATGTTCTTTAACCCCACCCATGACACCAATGTCGCGCCCGAGGGCAGTGAACAGGTGATCATGGCAGGCGATCACCTATCCAAGCGTTACAACGAGACCTACGTGCATTTGCAGAAAAAGTGACACGCCAGGCCCGATATGAGGCGGAGGTTTTGCGTGTTTGGGGGGATGCGCAGGATGGGGCGCATGATCTGTGGCATTTGCGGCGGGTCTGGGCGCTTTGCCAACAGATTGCCAAGGCAGAGGGCGGTGCAGATCTGAATGTTCTGCAAGCTGCCGCGATCTTTCATGATGTGATCAACCTGCCCAAAGATCATCCAAACCGCGGGGATGCCGCACGGCTTTCGGCGGATCATGCGGCGCAGTTTCTGGCGCAGGATTTTGATCAACGGGCCTTGGCTGCGGTGCATCACGCGATCCACGCCCATAGTTTCTCCGCCAATGTGCCCGCCACCTCACTGGAGGCGCAGATCTTGCAGGATGCGGATCGGCTGGAGGCACTCGGCGCCATCGGGATTGCCCGGTGCTTCAACGTCTCAGGCCAGATCGGGCGTGATCTGTTCGATGGGGCGGACCCTTTGGCAACGGATCGTCCCTTGGACGACACGGCCTTTGCCTTGGATCATTTTGAGGTGAAATTATTCAAGATCGCCGCGCAGCTTCATACCAGGGCTGCCCGCGCAATCGCGGCGGATCGTGTTGATTTCATGAAGGAATTTCAGCGCAGGCTTGCGGTAGAACTATCGCCAAGCTAGTCCAGCGCCGCCAGCGCCCGCCGGCCCAGATCAAGCGCCAGTTCACTGTCCTCCAGAGCGGCGTCCGGCAGGGAATAGTAAGGCATCGAAGAGGCCGCGCCATCCTTGCGGGTGTAGGTCCATTTGACCGCGCCCATCGCCTCCAGTTCGCTCGCGAAAGCACCGCCGGTGGATTTGATCATGATCTGGCCGTCCGAATGCAGCAGGGCAAAGATCACCCCTTGGGAATAGATCCCCATGCCGCCAAACATTCGGCGGGTGGTCAGATCGGGCAGGTCTTCAAACAGTTCGGTGGCAAAGGCGATATCACCCGCGCTCAGGCTCACTTGGCGAACAGGGCTTCGTCGAACTTGATCGACTCGCCGCAACCGCAAGCCTCTGAAACATTGGGGTTGTTGAACTTGAAACCGGACTCCAACAGGGTGGTTTCATAATCGATCTCGGTGCCGAATAGGAACATTTGCGCCATCGGTGCGATCATCACACATGCGCCATCCTGATTGACGACCTCATCGTTGGGATCGGCGGTATCGACATATTCCATGGTGTATTCCATGCCCGCACAGCCGCCTTTTTTGACGCCAATGCGCAGGCCTGCGTGGCCCGCCGATTGCATCAGCTTGGTGATTTGTGCTGCTGCTTTGGGTGTGATGGTAACGGCTTGCTTGCCGGGAATGCCGAACATGGTGTGATCTCCTGCTTGACCTCAAGATAGGAGGCCGTGTGCAATATCTCAAGCGGCGCGCGGCAAAGCTTTGCGCCTGTTACATAAAGCCCAGTTCGAGACGCGCCTCGTCAGACATCATATCCATGCCCCATGGCGGCTCCCAGACCAGTTCTACGTTGACCTGTTTCACACCGGGCAAAGGTTCAACCGCATCGGCGACCCAGCCGGGCATTTCACCGGCCACCGGGCATCCGGGCGCTGTCAATGACATCTTGATATCGACCTCGTTTTGGTCATTGATGTCGATCGTATAGATCAAACCCAATTCATAGATGTTGACCGGAATTTCAGGGTCATAGACCGAACGGCAGGCCTCAACCACCTGTTCATACAAAGGATGATCGGTGCTGGACGGTGCAATCAGCGGCGTGCCTTCAAGGGGTTGGGACTGGTCGGTCATATGGGCCTCGGCTTTGGTTCCTGAGCGTTTATATAGGGTTTAAGCGGGCAGGCGTCCATAGGGGCTGGACAGAAGAACTGCGACAAATGGGGATGGAGCAAGACAATGAACATGGCGCAGCGGCCTCCGGTCAAGATCTACGGGGATACCATCACCGATTCCACCCGTTGGCAGGCGTTTGAGCCGCGCGATTGCGACATCGTGTTGTCCACCCCGCCCAAATCCGGCACCACATGGATACAGGCGATTTTGGCGCTGCTCATCTCCGGCGATCCGCAGGTGGACGCCAAGCCCAGCCAGAACGCCCCTTGGATCGACATCAATGTGCGTGACATCGCCGAGGTGGTTGAGCGGCTGGAGGCCCAGACGGGGCGGCGACAGGTGAAATCGCACACGCCCTTTGACGGGCTGCCGATCTGGAACGCGCTGCGTTATATCTGCGTCTACCGGCATCCGATTGATGTGCATTTTTCGTTCCGCCGTCACGCCGCCAATCTGGCGCATTCAGGCACGGGGGTGACTTTTCCCGATGATCCGGTCGAAAGTTTCTATCAGTTTCTGGACGAAGACCGATTTGACGCAGCAAGTTTGCAGATGATCACGGATCATTACCGCAGCGCCCTGGCCCTTGAGGAAGAAGGGGCAAGCAATCTGCTGCGTCTGCATTATGCCGATATGTGCCGTGATCCGGCCGCGGCCATCGCGCGTATCGCCGATCACATTGGCATCACCCATCCGCCTGCACTTATGGCGCGGTTGGTTGAAGCCGCGTCATTTGCCAATATGAAAGCCAACGCCGTGCGGTTTGCACCGGGCGCTGGCGTTGGGTTCTGGCATGATGACGCCGGATTTTTCGACACGGCGTCATCCAATAAGTGGGAAGGCGTGCTGTCAGACAAGGATCTGGCCGCCTATCGCGCCCGGATCGCTGGCATGCTGTCCCCGCAAGAACAGCGCTGGCTGGAGCAGGGCAGCGCCCTAACCTGATTTGCGGCGGCGCACGGGTTGCGGTTTCACCCGCGCTTCGATCTCGTCATAAAGCTTGCCAACGATATCTTTGCCTGTTGCGGTCTCAATCCCCTCAAAACCGGGGGAGGAATTGACCTCAAGCACCTTTGGCCCGCTTTCCGAACGCAACAGATCAACGCCCGCCTTGCCCAGCCCAAAGGCTCGCGCCGCCCGCACGGCGGTTTCACGTTCTTCCTTGGAGATGCGCACCACTTTGGCCGAACCGCCCCGATGCAGGTTTGACCGGAAATCGCCGTCCGCGCCGGTGCGTTTCATTGCGGCCACAACCTTGCTCGCGATCACCAAACAGCGGATATCCTCGCCTGCGGCCTCTTTGACAAAGTCCTGCACCAGAAAGTTGGCCTTGAGCCCGCGAAAGGCGTCGATCACGGATTCGGCGGCTTTTTTGGTTTCGGCCAATACCACGCCCTTGCCTTGGGTGGATTCGAGCAGTTTCACGATCAGTGGTGCAGTGCCCACCAACCCTATCAGATTGGAGGTGTCCTTGGGCGAGGCGGCAAAGGCCGTGGTTGGCATGCCGATTTTCTTAGAGGCCAAGACCTGATGCGCGTGCAGTTTGTCGCGGCTGGCGGTGATGCCGGCGCTGCCGTTCACGCAGTAGGTTCCGATGGTCTCAAACTGGCGGATCACGGCTGTGCCATAAGGCGTGATGGAGGCCCCGATGCGAGGGATCACCGCGTCATAGCGCGGTAGACGTTTGCCATCATAATGCACCTCGGGGGCCATCGCATTGATCGCCATGTAACAGCGGGTCGTGTCGATCACCTCTACCACATGGCCCCGCGCTTCGCCGACTTCGACAAGGCGGCGGGTGGAATAGTTGTTTTCGCGGCTCAGCACTGCGATGCGCAGCGCCCGTTGCGGGGCGGTACGGCGCACGGTGGCATCGTGATATGCGTCATAGCTCAACTCTGGCTGCAAGCGCCGTTCGGTGGCGGAAATGGAGATGTGATCGGCCAGCGCCTGACGGCCCAAAAGCATACGGCTGTTCATGCCAGCGCGGTTGGTCAGCGTGATCTCGATCGGCCATTGTTGGTCGGCCACGGTCAGGGTGCTGGAAATCACAAAGCGCTGTTCGGATTCGCCGTTGGAGGAGGTCACCTCGCGCCGGTCCACCAATGGGGCAGAGCAGGTGATCACAATGTCGTCGCGCCCGGCAATGGGATGTACGTTAAAGCGCACCTTGGGTTTGGCGGCGGGGCCAAACACTTCGATGTCATGGGCGTGGAGGGCGGAGGTGCGGGCACCCGTGTCCACTTTGGCCTTGATGGCAGGCAGCCCGAGATCCGGCAGTGCAACCCATTCTTCCCACCCAAAGACCAATTCTTCCATCAACATATCCTTTTGTTTTATTGAATATGCAGAGGTATCAGGCCGCCGATGTCCGCACAAGCGGCCTGTTGACCAGATCAGTTGTCGTTGATGTCCTTGGTGACAATCCGTGCGCCGCTGGATTGTTTTCGAAAACCCATCCGCAGGATGATCCACGCGATCAGCGACAGCACCGCAAACAGCGCGAGCAGGGCAGGGATGTTGATCCCCGGCGCGACCAGAACCACACCCGCCATTGCCAATGCGCCCAGCCCGAAGCCAAGGAAAATGAACCCCGGCGCCAGCAGCTCAACCACGCCAAGCGCCAGCGCGATGCAGATCCAGACCCACCAAAGCGACAGATAATCAGCCATTATCCACGTCCTTTCAAAAGCTTAAAGGCATCGCCAAAGGCCTCAAGCGCCTGTGTGGGGACAAAGACGGTTTGATTGCCATCGCCCTTGCCCAACGTGCCCATCGCCTCAACCTGCTTAAGCGCGATTTGGTATTGCGCGGCCTCCAGCCCGTTTTCATTGATCGCGGTGGCAACCACCTGTGTGGCATAAGCCTCCGCTTCGGCCAGCACGCGGCGGGCCTTGGCGGTTTGTTCCGAGGCGTAAAGCTCAGCATCGGCGGCCAGTTCGACCGCACGTTTTGACCCCTCGGCCTCGGTCACTTGCGCACGGCGGGCGCGTTCGGCGTTCAACTGTTGCATCATCGCGGCGCGGGTGGCGGCATCAAGGTTCACGTCCAGTATTTCGGCGCGGGTCACTTCGATGCCCCAATCATCCACGGCATCCTCAACGCTGGATTTGATGGTGGTGATCAGCTGGCTGCGGTTGGCCTGTACCTCGTCCAGATCCATTTTACCGATCTCGGCCCGTACGATCCCGGCCACGGTGGTGGAAATAGCATTGTCTACATCGCGGATACGGTAGACCGTCTTTTCCGGCTCAGTGATGCGGTAGAACACGGACGTGTCCACCTGAACAAGCACGTTGTCACGGGTGATTGCGTCCTGACTGGCAGTGGGCAACTGACGCTCAAGGATTGAGATTTTATGGGCAATCTTGTCAATGAACGGCACGATCATGTTGATCCCCGGCCCAAGCACCGAACGCAGGCGGCCAAAACGTTCGACAACATGCTGTTCTGACTGCGGCACGATCTTGACCGCCTTCACGATCAGAATGACGACCATCGCGGCCAGCAAAAGCCACGCCAGATTGTTTTCCAAGGCGTCGATCAACAGTTGTTCAATATCCACTTAACATACCCTTTTGGTTGAAACTTACCCCACTATTTGTGCATTTTGCGTCCTGATTGCAAGTTTTGCAGGCTGGGTGTATCGCCAGCAATCAGATCACAAGGATGGCCCGATGACCCGTATCACATTTGAAAAACAAGCGCAGGATGGCAAGGCGCGGCGCGGGGTGATCCGCACAACACGCGGCGATATCCAGACCCCGGCGTTTATGCCCGTTGGCACCGCCGCAACGGTCAAGGCGATGATGCCCGAAAGCGTGGCGGCCACGGGGGCCGATATCCTGCTGGGCAACACCTATCACCTGATGCTGCGCCCCACGGCGGAACGGGTCGCGGCCTTGGGCGGTTTGCACAAATTCATGAACTGGGCCGGGCCGATCCTGACCGACAGTGGCGGGTTTCAGGTGATGAGCCTCGCAGGCCTGCGCAAGCTGACGGAAAAGGGCGTGACCTTCAAAAGCCATATCGACGGGTCCAAGCACGAGATCACGCCGGAACGGTCGATGGAAATTCAGGCGCTTCTGGGCAGTGACATCGTGATGTGTTTTGACGAATGCCCGGCATTGCCTGCGGACCGGGATCGTATTGCCTCCAGCATGGAGTTGTCGATGCGGTGGGCGCAGCGGTCAAAGGATGCCTTTGGCGATCGCCCCGGTCATGCGCTTTTTGGTATTCAGCAGGGCGGTTTGGAAGAAGACCTGCGCGCACAAAGTGCGCAGGCGCTGCGCGAGATCGAATTTGACGGCTATGCCGTTGGCGGATTGGCCGTGGGCGAAGGGCAGGAGGCGATGTTTGGTTGCCTTGATTTCGCGCCTGACCAACTGCCCGAGGACAAGCCGCGTTACCTGATGGGGGTTGGCAAACCTGATGACATCGTTGGCGCGGTGGCGCGGGGCATTGATATGATGGATTGCGTGCTGCCGTCGCGGTCCGGGCGCACAGGGCAGGTGTTCACCCGCCACGGGGTGCTCAACATCAAGAACGCGCGGCACCAGGACGATCCGCGCCCCTTGGACGAAAATTGCAGCTGTCCGGCCTGCCGGAACTACTCACGGGCCTATTTGCACCATGTGTTCCGCAGTCAGGAAATCATCAGCTCCATGCTGCTGACATGGCACAATTTGCATTATTATCAGGATATTATGTCCGGTATGCGCGAGGCCATTGCGAGCGGAACCTTTGCCGCGTGGCAATCAGATTTCCATTCGGGTCGCGCACAGGGGGATATCGACCCCCTGTGACGCTGGCTTGATAGGGTTTAGGCCAGACGCAATTCCGGCTTGGCCGAGGTGTCTTCGTTGCCCTGAGCGCGGTCGAGATCGGCGGCATCTGATGACAACAAGCCAACCAGCTCGTCCGTGGTCAGGGCCGTGCAGAACTCCCCATGCATGGAAGCGACAGCCATGTCATGCACCAGCTCTGGATCATGGTCCTTGCCGTGCCGGTCGATCCGGTTGCAGGTCGCGCAAGCGTCATGGGCCAGATAAACGTCAAACCCCATGTTGCCGGCCATGCGCACGGTGGTTTCCACACAGAAGTTGGTGAAATAACCGGCCACGACCAAGCGCTGTATCCCGGCACGGCGCAGATCGACCTCCAATGACGTGCCGATAAAGCCCGAATTCACGTCCTTGTTGACGATGATGTCACCCTCTGCGGTCTCAAGCCCATCAAGCTGCGCACCGCCCGGCAGCGAAAACTTGAGCGGGCTGTCTGGCTCAATCGAATTGTGCCGGGTAAAGGCGCAGCGGCGCCCGGCGGTGCGGAAACTGCGCAGCAATTGCACCAGTTTTTCCTGACAATCAGGGTTGTTCATCCGGCCGGTTGGTCCGCCCCAATGGCTTAGGGTATGCACGCCTTTTTGCACGTCAATCAGCAACAATGCGGTGTCTGCGCTAAATTTTTTAATCATTGGAAAAATCTCCCCTTTTCGCCGCCAAGCCAAACATACCGACCATTTGCTGTCACCCGTTGCGACCGACAAAATCAGGCATGTTCACGCCATATGCCGTGCGCTGGCCTGTGCATTTAGTGATCAATTTGCGCAAAACCGTGGTTGCCACTGCCCGCACAGCAGGTGATGATGCGCCAAAGCCCCGTTAAGGGATTGAAACAGGCGGATCAGGTATACATATCTGGTTCTGAACAGGAGACGGCAGAGGTTGCCTACTGAGGAACCTGCACCGTCTTGCTAGAATAAGGAAAAGAGCATGTTAGAGCCTTTGAACGCGTCCTACCCCGTTTTGCCGCTGCGCGATATTGTGGTGTTCCCCCATATGATTGTGCCGCTGTTTGTGGGGCGCGAAAAATCTGTGCGCGCCCTCGAAGAGGTGATGGCGGACGACAAACAAATCCTGCTGTCCAGCCAGATTGATCCCGGTGATGACGATCCCGATACCGATGGTATCTTTAAGGCCGGCGTGTTGGCCAATGTGCTGCAACTGCTGAAACTGCCCGATGGCACGGTCAAAGTGCTGGTCGAGGGACAGGCGCGTGTGCGCATCACCGAATACCTTGAAAACGATGATTTCTTTGAGGCCCGCGCTGAATATCTGACAGAAATGCCGGGCGATGCCGCCACCACCGAAGCTTTGCTGCGCTCGGTTGCGGATGAGTTTGAGCGCTACGCCAAGGTCAAGAAAAACGTGCCGGATGAGGCGCTTGCCGCCGTGGGCGAAACCGCAGAACCGGCGCGTCTGGCCGATCTGGTCGCGGGTCATCTGGGCATCGAAGTCGAGCAAAAGCAGGATCTGCTGGAAACGCTGTCGGTGTCCGAACGGCTTGAGAAAGTTTACGGTCTGATGCAGGGCGAAATGTCTGTGCTACAGGTCG
>Ga0316202_10001935_pt1 | contig 14534 bp, 14 predicted proteins | sample 3monrhotite_MG_FD_204934 | JGI IMG/M metagenome (GOLD analysis project Ga0316202, IMG submission 204934) | Microbial mat bacterial communities from mineral coupon in-situ incubated in ocean water Damariscotta River, Maine, United States -... | ecosystem: Environmental > Aquatic > Marine >... | reverse complement strand
GCAGCTCGTTATCTCAAAGACGGTGAAGTGCCCGGTCAAGCGGGTAACGATCATCCAACGAATATTCCGACAGGTGTGTTTCCAACGTCCGACGGCCACATCAACATCGCGGTCGCAGGTGGCGTGATGTTTGAGCGTTGCTGCAAAGCGTTGAATCATCCCGAGTGGAACGACGATGAGTTGTTTTCAACATCGGCTGCTAGATCGAAAAACCGGGTGGAAATGAACGCTGTTATTTCCGAAGTCACCAAAACAAACACAAGCGAACACTGGATCGAACTGTTGAACGACGTGGGTTGTCCAGCTGGTCCGATCAACGCCATGGATCAGGTTTTCGCTGATCCACAGGTTCAACATCTGGATATGTCGGTCGAAGTAGAGCACCCGCGATTAGGTAAGTTTGGAGTCGTAAATCAGGCAATCAAGATGAGTCGTACTCCATCTGTAGTTCGCACCGCCACGCCGGAACAAGGCGAGCACACCGATTCGGTTCTTGCCGGACTCGGTTACGACGATTCAACCATCGCAAACTTTCACAAAAACGGTGTCGTTTAATTCCAACGAAGTAACTTTTGGACCTCTCTAGGTACTCACTAAGGAACAAAAAATATGAGGCAGCTACAGCTGCGGACCGACAAGATGCTCGCATACGTCGAGGATGGTGTTGGATGGATTACATTCAATCAGCCGAACAAGCGAAACGCAGTCTCACTAGCAATGTGGGAAGCAGTACCAGAGATCATCGAGGATTTCGTTTCGACGGGTGATGTACGGGTTGTTGTACTTAAAGGCGCTGGCGATAAGGCGTTCGTCTCAGGCGCTGATATTTCTGAGTTCGAAGAGGTGAGAAACACTCCTGAACAGGTCGAGAACTATGAAAAAGCAACCGGTGATTGCCATGCAGCACTCCAATCACTAGAAATTCCACTCATCGCTATGATCCGTGGGTTCTGCATCGGTGGCGGAATGGCGATTGCACTATCAGCCGATCTTCGAATAACGGATGATGATGGCCAGTTTGGGGTACCAGCAGCCAAGTTGGGGCTGGGCTACGGATACGGCGGAATCAAAGAGTTGATGAACATCGTTGGCCCTTCGTTTGCGAAAGAAATATTCTTCACTGGTAGCCGATTCAGTGCCGCAGACGCAGAAACCATGGGACTTGTTAATCGCGTCGTACCAGCGGGCGAACTGGAATCTACAGTTTCGACACTGGCAAAGACGATTGCCGATAACGCGCCGATGACTGTCAAAGCCGCGAAAGCTGCGATCAACGAAGGCACGAAAGACCCCGACGACCGCGACCTAGATCGGGTCGCGCAAATGGTTGAAGCGTGCTTCAACAGCGAAGATTACAAAGAAGGTCGTCGAGCGTTCATGGAGAAGCGAAAACCAGAATTTCAGGGGCGCTAGAACGAGATGATCGGTGGCACAGGTCTAGGCGAAACCACCATGCATTCAACATGCAGAGTTATCGCCATAACTGCCAGATCATCGCGATCCTGAACACAACGTAGACGCTGGATTTTCTGCGTTGGGGTTGGACGTTTGGGAGAGTATCGCAGTGCCGTCAGATAAAAATTTGCCGAAAGGCAAACTCACGCTGGTTGGAATTGGTCCCGGTGATACCCAGCACATCACGCCCGCGGCTGTCGACGCACTAGCAGATTCAGACGCGGTGATTGGCTACGGTCAGTATCTGAGACAGGTGTCAGAACTCGTCGATCAAACTCGTGTTCAAGAGTTTCCAATGGGTAAGGAGCAAGAACGAGCTCTCGAAGCGTTGCGACTCGCCCTCGAAGGTATGAAAGTTGCCGTTGTAACCGGCGGTGATGCTGGAATCTACGACATGGCGGCGCCTGTATTCGAATTGCTCTCTGAAATGTCTTTCGAAGAACGAGACCTGGTCGATGTTGAAGTCATTCCGGGTATTACCGCTGCGAATATGGCTTCGTCGATGCTTGGGTCGCCATTGGCGCAGGACTACGCGGTGATCAGCTTGAGCGATAGGTTCGTGCCGTGGGATCAGATCGAACGTCGTCTCGAGGCGGTCGCTGGAGCCGATATGGTCATCGCACTGTACGAACCTTCCAGCAAGCATCGCGCGGGTCAATTAGGGAAAGCGCAAGAAGTTCTACTCCGGCATCGAAATCCGGAAACGCCGGTAGCCGTTGCACGAGAGATTACACGTACCGATGAATCACTCAGCATCACCGCACTAAATCAGATGACGGAATTTGATCACGACAAACGCACCGTAATAATCGTTGGCAGCTCTAAAACAAAATCAGTTGGCGACTGGATGATTACACCCCGAGCTTACTAAGCGTTCAGCTGATTCCGACTATTCACTGACCACAGCAACCATAGATTCACAAGATTCAAGTGATAGTTCGCAGAGCATCACAACATTGCCGAGCACGGCATAAGCGTCGAACCTTAGCGGGGGAAGTTTGCTGTAGCCGACTGCACCTTTTCCAACCGCCACTTCTGCAAGTTCAACGCCATGATCTAGAGCATCTTGGTGCGACTGATAAAACCTCAACTCAAAGTCCTTTTGATTGAAGAAGCCATACCAAGCGTCCGTGGCTCCTGGAAGAGTGTCGAGTTCAAACTGAGTGACGTTTTTGTATCCAACAGCAGTAAAGTCTTCAACAGAGTAGACCAGATCGCTGGCGACAATGATCGACGTATCCGATCCATTAGACGCAGCAACACTCGTATTACCTATCGCATCTACATCTGAGTTAGTTCCAGAACCGTTCGATCCGCACGCTGAAAGTAAGACCAATGTCATTAGCACTAATCCAATCAGCGTAGTTCGAATATATTTCGGTTGAGTAATAGCGAAAATCATCTGGCCCTTTTTGGTGAACAGCATTCAAAAAATATTAGGCGAAATCACACCAAACTTTTGCGGTACTCCCGCCCTATGATTTGACCAAACTGGAGTCTGCGAGCTAGCGAGTAACCTCGGCTTTCGTAGAGTCGATGTGCTGCAGGTAAATACTCGGTCGTATGCAACATCAGCTCGGAGTAGCCCTGCTCGACCGACCAGAATTCTGCATTGTCCATTAGTCGCCCTGCGATCCCAAGTTTTCTGTGTCGTTCGTCGACTGACACTCGGAAAACTTCAGCGACGTTAGGTTCTGATACCTGCGGGTAGATTCCGACAGTGCCGACAACTTCGCTGTTGAGATCTGCAACCCAAAATCCCGAACGACTATCTCCGGAAATGTAATGCTTGAACGGGTCGGCCATATCAGTGGCGAGGACATTGCTTAGATAGCCCTCGACTTCGGCGTGTGCCACGTCATTAGGCAGAAGCGGTTTCATCGATCTCATACCGGCAAGAAAAAGCGCTCTCACCCGATCTGCATCGGTAGGAGCGAGTGGGCGTACAACGAGCGAATTTGAGCCAGAACGAATCATGGCGATCAGCATACACAGAGAAAGAAAGGGTGCTGATCACGTATCGTCTGTGGAAACGTCCTGATAAAAAAAACAACGAGTCTTCGTTGGGGTCTTTAGAATTTCGATGCGTGGTGCCGAGGGGCGGACTCGAACCGCCGACACATGGATTTTCAATCCATTGCTCTACCAACTGAGCTACCTCGGCATACGGCACGGCAATCAATCGTATGCGTTGTCTCCTAGCGAGGCAATAGAACTTATGACGAGCCTGAGGCAGTTCGCGTGAATCCTCACGATGATTGCCGTAAACAACGAGGCGTTGCCGGGGCGCGCTGATATAATTCCGCCTGCTTATCGCAAGTGTGTTTATTGAATAAATGACAGTTACCGTGATTTAGCGGTAAACCAACTTTGATTCGTTCTGCCCTTAGAGGATATTAATGGCGACTCTCATCATCGCTTCAATCTCGGACCGTTCTGGAAAAACTGCCGTGGCAGCCGCAATGGCGTCACGACTCGGAACCGATGACTCTCCAGTCGCTATCGGAACCGCATCAGGTTCTGAATCAGCAGACGCTTCGGTGTTTGCCAGCCTGTTGCCCGGAAGTCCTGCGCTGAGTGGGTCGGCTTCAGAAATTGCTTCGAATATTTCGAAATCGTCTGGGGCGGGCAAAATTGCAATCGTTGAAGGTTCATCAAGCGCGCAAGCGAACCTCGACCTCGCAAACGCTACTGACGGACTGGTCTTGCTGGTAGTTCGGTACGGTGAGAATGTTGCCGGTGTCGCCAAAGAATACGGCTCACGGTTGGCTGGTGTTGTGATCAACGGGTTGCCTAAATACCGTACCGAAGAAGTCGATGGCAACATTGCCGCTGATCTAGAAGCAGCAGGCACGAAGTTGCTCGGGTCGATTCCAGATGATCGTCGAATGCTGGCTCCAAAATTAGGCCAAGTAGCCGAATTTTTGGGTGGACAGTTCCTGAGCGGTGAAGATGAATCGAACCGGTTGTTAGATAACTTCTTAATTGGTGGTCTAGTTCTCGACTGGGGACCGTTCTATTTCGCAAGTCGAAACAACACAGGTGTCATTGTCCGTGGCGACCGTCCGGACGTTCAGCTCGCAGCCATTCAAACCGACACGACTCGTGCGCTCGTTCTAACTAAGGGTGTCCGACCTGTTGAATACGTCTTGTATGAAGCGGCACAGCGTGAGATTCCGATTGTCGTAGTTCCTGGAAACACGCACGACGTTGCCGAGCAGCTTGAAGGTTTGCAGCCAAACGTTGGTTTTGATCATGCCGACAAGCTAGCCCGCATGGTTGATCTAGTTTCCGAGCATGTAGACGTTGCTGCTCTTGAAGAGCAATTGGCGCAGCCTGCCACTCGCTAAAAATAGCTGATTTACGCCATTGAGTTTCGCTCAAACTAATTCATAGTTAAATGCGTAAGTTCTATAGACATGCCCGGCCGTATGGTCGGTCACATACGTTTCAGCACAGAGATTAAATTGAGCCTTCTCGACACGTTAGCGCCACAACGAGGCCCTGATAAACGAAGATATGGACCGATGTTCCTCGCCAAGACCTCTTTTTACTTGGCAGCGTTTTTCGGTGCAATTTTCGTTTTCACTTCGTTTGTGTTGTTCGATGGTGATCGTGAGCTTAAGGTCATACCTGCGACTCGAGTTGAGTCCGAAATTTTCGACCCTGTACAGCAGTACCTGAAGGCGACGAACGTCGCGTCGATTGACGACGTAAATGTTGAAGTCAATTGCTGGTCCGAATTCGAAAACGAAGATTTCAACGTTGAATATCTAGATCGCGGTTCTTGGCGAGTAGATGCCTTCTACAATCTTGTGCGCTACTACTGGCGAATAGATGACAAGACCCTTGAAGTCACTCGCGATCCTTGGAATCGCTCGACCAACCCGACTATCAGGTGCTGATTGACTCGTATTGAGTGAGTGCCTAATTTGGCACTTGCTCGATCGCAATCGTTTTCTGCACGAATCGTCGAAATTCGTGCCAGTCGACCGATGATTTTGCCGCGCTCCCGCTAACATTGCTTGATGCCTTCGATCTCTCCGACAGAAAACCTACTATCCGGACTCTCTGAACGACAGCGTGAAGCTGTTACCCACACCGATGGTCCGCTGCTCATTGTTGCTGGTCCAGGCTCCGGAAAAACTCGAGTTATGGCGCACCGTGTCGCGTATCTTGTTGGCGAGAAAAATGTTCCTCCGTGGAAAATCCTCGCCGTTACGTTTACGAACAAAGCGGCACGAGAACTTCGTGAGCGGTGTGAGCGGTTGGTTGGTGTTGGATCGAACGATCTTCAGGTCCGCACTTTTCATGGTTTTTGCTCTCGAGTACTACGAGCCGACGGCGAACTTGTAGGTCTCAAACCTGAATTCACGATCTACGATGCCGACGATCAAGCACGTGTGGCGCGGCGTGTACTCGACGATTTCGATATCGATCCAAAACAGTTCCCGCCACGGGCGTTGCTCAGCGTTATTTCCGACGCTAAGAACAACATGCGCAGTCCGGCGCAACTCTCTAAACGTACTGAAACTTATCGTGATGAAGTCGCCTCTCGCGTGTACGAAGCGTATGAAGGGGCACTGCAGCGCGCCAACGCTGTAGATTTTGACGACCTTTTGTTGAAGACATACATGCTTCTTGAAGGTCATCCCGAGATGCTCGAAAAATACCAGGGTAGATTCGAACACCTGCTGGTCGACGAGTTCCAGGACACCAACGCACTGCAATTTCAGGTGGCGCGTTTGCTCGCCATGAAAAGTCGCAACATCTGTGTCGTTGGCGACCCTGACCAATCGATCTACTCGTGGCGACATGCCGACCCTACGAACCTGACCGACTTTCAGAGCACATTCAAAAACGCCAAGATCGTCACTCTCGATCAAAGCTATCGTTCTACCCAGATTATTTTGGAAGCCGCTGATGCTGTCATCGGAAATAACGATGGTCGCATGGAGAAAAATCTGTGGACCGAAAACAGCCGAGGCACTCGGATTACCGTTGCGGAGGCCTACAACGAAGAAGAGGAAGCCCGGCTCGTTCTTGAAGCGGTCAACGATCTGAAAAACAAGGACGGTATTGGTCGTAATGAAGTAGCGATCATGTACCGGGTGAACGCTCAGTCTCGTGCATTTGAAGTTGCCTGCAACCGTGAAGGAATTCCGTATCGGTTGGTCGGCGGAGTGAAGTTCTACGACCGAAAAGAAGTCAAAGATATTTTGGCGTTCTTACGAGTCATATCTAACCCGGCTGACGATGCTGCACTGGAACGAATTATCAATGTGCCAGCGCGTGGGTTGTCGGCTCGTACAGTCGCTGAACTAAGACGGGTTGCGATCGCCAACAATGTGCCTGCACTCGACGTGATTCTGGATATCACTCGAGTCCAGCTAGGCGATGAAGATCCGCCTGCCTACTACGCCGAGCTCGCTACACGTGCGCTGAAATCCGTAGCTGCATTTGGCGACCTAATCTCACGATTTATCGAGCAGTCTTTGGCACTGGATACCAACGAACTGATCGACCTAATTGTTGAAAGAAGTGGCTATGGCGCGATGCTCCGTGAAGACAAAGAACGCGGCGAAGAACGCATGGAGAACTTGCAGGAACTTAAGGCGTCCGCCGAACAATTCGCAGGTTCAGAAGAGCGGGGACAGCTCACCGACTTCCTCGAAAACGTTGCCCTAGTTTCTGATGTAGACGGCCTTCAGGGCGGAGATGATGCCGAGGCCGAAGAAGAGGGCATTACGCTCATCACCCTTCATCAAGCGAAGGGTCTTGAGTACGACGCTGTGTTCCTAGTGGGGCTCGAGGAGGGGATGCTGCCGCACTCACGCAGTGTCGACGATCCGACTCAGCTCGAAGAAGAGCGGCGGCTGCTTTACGTGGGTATTACCCGAGCGCGAAAGCGCCTGTACATGTTCAGGGCTTTCCAGCGGCGGTTCCGCGGACAATCTGGTTCAACCATGCCGTCGAGATTCTTACAAGAAATTCCTGACACTCTCGTGACGAGACGCGATATTCGTGGTCACGATCGGGTTGCCGATCGAATCCCTGATCCTATGTGGACTAAACGTGCGGCATCGACTCCGGCGCCTCGCCCCGCAACGCGTTCTGCCGATGATCAATTCTCTCCGGGAGACAAAGTCAGGCACGGAACATTCGGTGAAGGTGTAGTCGTTAGTTCGACCGGAGTCGGAAGCGACACTACTGTGACAGTTGCTTTCTCTGGGCAGGGTGTGAAACGACTCATGCTTTCATTCGCTCCACTCGAGAAAGTTGTCGAACAAGAATCGAAACAACAGTTCGATCCTGACGACGATCACATCGAAGTACAAGATCCAGACCTGTTCGCACCCTAAGACACCGCACGAGACTCACCAATGCAACCAGTCGTTTCAGCAGTACATTCCAGTCCCGAATACACCATGTCGAAACCTGTGCGCTCCTCGATCACATTGGTCAAAGGGCTCGGTGTAGCGGATGACGTGCACAACGGCGTGACTGTGAAGCATCGGGGACGGGTCCGGAAAGACCCGACTCAGCCGAATCTTCGTCAAGTCCACCTGATTCACTCGGAGTTGATTATTGAACTTCGAGACAAAGGGTTTGACGTTCAACCCGGGCTGATGGGTGAGAACATCACGACAAAAGGCATCGATCTCCTGGCACAGCCCTCTGGAACTCGCCTACGGATCGGAGAATCGGCGGTGGTTGAAATCACCGGTCTGCGCAATCCGTGCGCTCAACTCGATGGGCTGATTCCTGGGTTGATGAAAGCAGTGCTTGATCGTGACGAAAATGGCGAGTTGGTTCGAAAAGCGGGAGTTATGACAATCGTGATCGCAGGCGGAGAGGTTCGTCCAGGTGATCCGATAGTCATCGAACTGCCCAACGGAACGCACTCACCGCTTCAGCCGGTTTGAGTTCGAATGTCCAACCTTTCATGATCAGCGACCCATACAATCGATTCCTATGAAAATGCCTCGTTGGGATCGGATTTACCTCTTCACGTTCAGTGCAACCACGTTTGCACTTGCGAGCTTCGTCGCTCTATTTGCATTGCCGATCGTCGAAGTAACCAACAACGAAACCGGTCACACAGTAAGTAAGACCCTTCTCGGCGACGGACAGACCGGGCTCATGATGCTTAGCTTCTTGCCTGTAATTCTTGCCGGCAGTTCGCTGCTAGTTGTGCCCAAACACGGGATGCCCGATCGACCCGCCAAGATTAATCTCTGGGTTTCAACGTTCCTGATCTATGTATTCGTTGTTTTGTTCATATTTGTGAACGGGATATTGTTCATCCCGACGGCAATTTTGATAACTGCTGCTGCGGTCGGCTCGCAGGTTCGAAGGCGGGAACGCAAAATATTTGCGAAATCTCCTGAGGAATCGAAATCGGGTCGTGGTGGCGGTAAACGACGTCGAAACAAAGGCTAAACTATCGCCATATTCAGCACCCTGTGCTGAGAGCAGCTACTCACGAGTGAAGATCTACTTCGAAGAACGATAGACAGACCTATATGACAACGTCGGCATCCTCTGGTGACACTGTAACTACTGATGAGCTAAATGCGTTCATCGGACTGGAATCTATTCCTGTCACCTACGACATCGAGCGTCACGCTGTGGAGCGATTCGCAGCAGCCATTGGCGATTTCAATCCACTCTATTCCGATCGTGAAGTCGCTGAATCGACTTCATACGGTGGACTGATCGCTCCGCCAACCTTCTTTCGTTCGTTGCTACCTGGCGAGTATCCGAACGATTACCCAGAGCCGTTCGCACATATCCTTGATGGCGGCAGCAAGTACCGATTCAATGAGCCAGTTCGAGTCGGCGACCAGATAACCGTAGTTCGAAAAATTACCAATCTTTTCGAAAAACACGGCCGAATGGGAACCATGCTGTTCAAGGTTTCAGAGATTTCGTATACGAACCAGACGGGTCATTTAGTGGCAACTCAAACGACCACGACCATTACATACGGCACTGGTGAAAAGGATTCAGGCGTTGGCGACCACTAAATCCGATTCGATGCCTCAGTCTGTGTATTTCGAGGACGTCAGCATTGGCGACAAACTCCCCGACCTCGTCAAGAACCCGGATACGCGCCAGCTTGTTATGTACGCCGGAGCGTCACAAGATTTCGTAGCGATTCACTACGATCAGAACGTAGCTCAGGAAGCTGGTCACCCAACGGTCATCATTCACGGCGCGCTGAAAAGCGCATGGCTCGGTGAACTAGTGACGAGTTGGATGGGCACGAAAGGTCGCCTATTGGAACTCGACGTTTCCTACCGTGCAATCGATTTTCCTAATGCGAAAGCCACCTGTGTAGGAAAGATTACTGACGCCAGAATCGAACACGGTGTAGGTATCGTTGAGATTGAAATCGGCCTCCTAAATGCCGATGGAGTAGTCAGTACACCAGGCCGGGCGCTAGTCTCCCTTCCAACACGAGAAATCGTTTAGCTATCTGTTAGAAACAACCCAATCCACGAAGTTAGAGGAACTAAATCAATGAGCGGAGCGCTTGAAGGCAAAGTAGCAATAGTTACCGGAGCAGGACTTGGGATTGGTCGTGGCATCGCTGAAGAACTAGCTGCTAACGGTGCGAAAGTGGTAGTCAACGATGCCGGATTGTCGCTGTCGGGAGAAGCGGAAGGGTTAAGTCCCGCTGAAGAGGTAGTCGCCGGGATCAAACAGGCTGGTGGAGACGCCGTGGCGATCACTGAGTCGGTGGCAACTTTCGAAGGTGGTGGGCGAATTGTTCAAGCCGCTTTGGACTCGTTCGGTAAGCTAGACATTGTTGTTACCGCCGCGGGAATTCTTCGCGATCGCATGATCTACAACATGAGCGAAGAAGAGTGGGACTCAGTCTACGAAGTGCATCTCAAGGGCACATTCAATGTCGTTCGCCACGCCGCTCCGCTGTTCCGAAAACAACGAGGTGGGCGCGTGATCACGTTCACTTCAGAATCGGGACTTGTTGGATTCCCTGGCCAAGCAAACTACGGGGCCGCTAAATCGGGTATTCACGGTTTTACCAAAGTTGTCGCCAAAGATCTCGGTAAGTACGGTGTGACCGCCAATTCGATCGCTCCTCGGGCCGAAACCCGCATGGTCGAATCCATTCCGCAGGCGACCCGCGAAAAACTCGCAGCCAACGGACTCTTCCCCGGTAAGGATGAAGCGTCATGGGAGCCAGAAGACGTTGCTCCGTTTGTGGCGTTCTTGGCATCCGACTATTCAGCTCCAGTGAACGGTCAAACCTTTCTCGTATACGGTGGAAACGTAGTTCACATGTCGTTGCCACGGCGAGTGAAAACTATTTACAACTCCGCACCACCAGCCACGTGGGAACCTGATCAGCTCGACGCTCAGGTCGGTCCAAGCCTTCTCGGACATCCGTCGGTAGAAGGACCGGTTCCGAGTAAACGTCTTGAAGGCAAAGTCGCCGTGGTGACGGGGGCGGGGCGTGGAATAGGTAGAGGTGTTGCAAAACTTCTCGCATCGCAGGGCGCAGCTGTTGTCGTTGCCGACGTTGGAGCATCACTCGACGGTGATGGCGAAGACACAACACCAGCTGCCCAAGTCGTCGAGGAAATTTCAGAACTGGGTGGACGAGCGGTCGCTTCGTATCACTCTGTAGCCACGATGGAGGGCGGCGAAAACATCGTGAAGACTGCGATGGAGGAGTTTGGTCGACTCGACATCGTTGTTACTGCTGCAGGGATTCTGCGAGATCGAATGCTGTTCAACATGTCTGAACAGGAGTGGGACGATGTGATGGGTGTGCACCTCAAGGGAACGTTCTCAGTCGTACAACCCGCATCAAAAATATTCAAAGAGCAGGGCAGCGGTCGTATCGTGACATTCAGTTCCGTCTCAGGCCTCTACGGATACGGTGGTCAAGCGAACTATGGCGCAGCAAAAGACGCAATCGCCGGATTCACACGTGTCGTCGCCAAAGACCTGGCTAGGCACGGAGTAACTGCGAACGCAATTTCACCGGGTGCACAAACTCGAATGACCGACTCGATTCCTGATTCAACCAAAGACATGCGCAAGGGCGAGTTCTTACCGGCTCCGGAAGGCACGCTAACAACCGAACCTGAGCAGGTTGCGCCAATGATCGCTTGGCTCGCATCAGATCAGGCAGCCGACGTTACAGGTCGCATCTTCCACACCGTCGGAAACCGAGTCAGCCTTATGAACTCACCCGAGCAAGGGCGTTCAATTCACAAGGCTGGTCGATGGACTGTCGAAGAACTCGCCGGAGTATTCCCAGAAACCATCGGAATGGATCTCGTAAACCCTGCTCCACCGCAGGACTAGCGCTCTTCAGTTCGGACACCGCTCACAACAGCCATACCTAGTTTCGGAACTTCGATGGTGAGCACACCGTTTTCGAGGTTCGACACGCCAGCTGTGGGGACGATGTTTTCAGGTTGCTCCCAACTGTTTGCTAGTTTGGGATCATCACCCGTCATGATTTGAACCGTCCCTTTGCCGATTATGGTGCGGTCAGACAAATCGATCGTGACCGTCGAATCAGTATCGACAGATCGGTTGACCAAGAACAGCGACATGTCGCCGGTTTCCTTCTCGAAACTTGCTGAAGCATCGATGAAGTTCACTTCACCACGCTCACCAGCGTCATAAGTCGGACCGCTTACCGCAGGAGTTAGCGAGATGCCTGTGGCATTTTTTGAGTACAAAGCGAATGGGTAGTAGATGCTCTGTTTTAACGAACCTTCTGGTCGAGTTAAAACGGCAGCGATTACGTTCACCAATTGAGCCAGACAAGCCACCTTCACCACGTCAGCGCGCCGGATGAACGAGTTCATGTATTGGGCACAAACTAGTGCGTCTTCTAGGTTATAAACCTCTTCCAAGAGAGCAGGACTAGTTCCCCACTGACCGTCCTGTGCAACACCACCGCGTGCCTTGTACCAAACGTTCCATTCATCAAACGAAACGTGTACGTCGTGATCGCTTTGTTTCATGCCTTTCACGTAGGCGATTAGTCCTGCGTAGTCGTCGAGAATCGAGTCGATCACGACTCCCTCAGCGAGAAACTCAGGAGTGTTATCGGCAGCATTGGTTGAATACCTGTGTGCGGAAATGAACTCGATATCATCCCAACACGTTTCAAGAACGGTTCGATCCCATTCGAGATATGTTTCCATTTGGCGACCAGATGAACCGGCTGCGATGAGCTCAATTGAAGGGTCAAGTCCGCGCATTAGCCGTGCGGCATTGCGAGCTTTGAGAGCGTACTGCTCGGCGGGCATGTGGCCTGCTTGCCACGGACCATCCATCTCGTTACCCAGACACCACATTCTGACGGCATGAGGCTCTGGCGAACCATTGTCACGACGCTCCTGCGCCCAGCGAGTGTTGGTGTCGAGGTTGCAGTATTCGACCAACGCTGCAGCTTCGGCGGGTCCTAGAGTACCTAGATTCACGGCCATCATCGGTGCGGTGCCAACGAGCTTGCACCACTTAATGAACTCGTCGGTGCCAAACGTGTTCGGATCGGTCGTTTTCCAAGCGAAATCTGGAAACGGTTGTCGATTGGGTCCAACACCGTCACGCCAATCGTAGTTCGACACGAAGTTGCCGCCCGGATAGCGGACGTATGGCATGTTCATGCCGGTCATGGCTTCGGCTACATCTGTGCGGATGCCATCATCGTTCGATAGGTCGTTCCCGGGATCGTATACACCTTCGTAGATAGATCGCCCGAGATGCTCTAGAAAACCGGAAAAGATTCGTGAATCGATCTGACCGGTGTTGAACGATGTGTTGAGTGCGACGCGTGCTTCCAATAACTTCTCCCGAACTGATTTTCAGATTGGGGTCAGTGTATTCGAGTCAGAGTCTGACTGGTTCGAGAGGTGAGGCAGTTTCTATATTCGGTAAAACTGCTTAGCGGTATCTCGGAAAAGGGAAGCGCGTTCGCTATCTGAGTAGTCTTTCGCAAATCGTTTGAAGGCATTCCACAAGACGGTGTACGAGGTCGACTGGTTATCGACAGGGAAGTTGCTCTCGAACATGCAGCGCTCGACGCCGAACTGCTCAATGCAGTGGGTGTAGTAAGGACTCATCACATTGGCGATATCTTGGGATGAAGGCGGGGCAGGGCGCTCATGCCAGCCGTAGCCACCGAGCGGCATTCCCGTGCCACCCAATTTCACGCTTACGTTGTCGCATGTCGCGAGATCGGTAATCCCTTGATGCCAGAGTTTAAATACCTCGTCGTGCTTGTCCGTATACGGACCAATGCCGATCGGACCTCCGATGTGATCGAGGACTATCGGTACTTCCGGGAATGCTCGCGCCAGTTCTACTAATTCTTGTATCTGGTGGTGGTACAACCACGCGTCGAAACTCAGACCTAGCTCACCCAGAGATTTGTATCCGTCCCGGAATGTCGGGTTACTCAACAAGCCTTTAGGCGGACTTTTATAACCGCCAATCTCGGAACTAGGGTCCCAACATGAGGAGTTTCGAATTCCTCGGAATCGACCACCGCCAGCAACAATGTGTGCTTCCAGAACTTCTTTGGCCGAGCTACCGAGCATTAGATCGACGTAACCGACGATTCCTGCAGCGACCTTCGTGTCACCGTATTCCCCGCTAGCACTTTGTGCAGCCAGCCCAGTCACAAACTCGGTTTCACCGACTGGGCTCATGCCAACTGGCCCTTCCTTGCGGTACATCGCGCTGCATTCGACAAAAACTGATTCTGCGATGTTGTGACCGCCACCAGTGTCGACAAGCAATTCGTCGAGCATGTATCGGCCTTCAGGACGATCCCAAAAGTGATGGTGTGGGTCACAAATGGGCAACTCCGGGTCGATTGCGTCTTCAACAGTGAGAGACAGCCATTTGCTGTGTTCTGAGGTCATGTTGATCCTTGCTACCGAAAACCTATTTAACCATTTGGTCGAAAACAGGAGCCAATTGCGCACGTACTGCGGCGCGCTCGTCATTGTCGGAATCGACTAAGAACGGCGACTGCTCTTCAGGATCGGCGTTAACGTCGAATAGATTGCCGTCGTCGT
>Ga0316202_10001933_pt1 | contig 14536 bp, 15 predicted proteins | sample 3monrhotite_MG_FD_204934 | JGI IMG/M metagenome (GOLD analysis project Ga0316202, IMG submission 204934) | Microbial mat bacterial communities from mineral coupon in-situ incubated in ocean water Damariscotta River, Maine, United States -... | ecosystem: Environmental > Aquatic > Marine >... | reverse complement strand
GGAGTAGTTTCGACAGGCGCTGAGCGGATTTTGGTTATGCCAGATCACTCAGGACTCGCTCGACCCGCTGCTAACGATGTCGAAGGTCAGATCGCCGTCGAATATGTCGATATGGCGGTTGCCGATCATCAAGGTGCCTCGACGAATGCTGCCAAAGCGATGCGAGAACAGGGTGCAGACTGCATCGTGACTCTTGGTGGCGACGGTACGAATCGTGTTGTCGCCAAAGGTGCTGGTGAAGTGCCGCTAGTACCGATTTCGACCGGTACTAACAACGTGTTCCCGGCGAATACCGAAGGGACTCTTGCCGGTATTGCTGCGGGTGCGGTTGCTACTGGGGTTTTGACACGTGACGAGGCATGTCGTCGTTCAAAACGTATTGATATTTACGTTAATGGCGAACGACGAGACGATGCTTTAGTCGACGCCGCGGTGTCGACACAGATGTTCGTGGGCGCTCGTGCCGTTTGGGACACGAATTCGCTCCATTCGATGTTTCTCACCAGAGCCGAACCAGCAAGTATCGGTCTTTCGTCGATCGGTTCAAGGATCATGCCAATAGCGATCGATGATGAGCACGGGTTGTACATCAGATTTACTGGTGAACCGGGACCGAACGCAACGACTGTTCGAGCTCCGATTGCCCCTGGAATGATTTCCGATGTGGAAATTCAGGATTGGAAGTTGATGATGCCGGGCGAGAAGATCGATATAGACCTGAAGCCGGGTACGGTTGCTCTAGATGGCGAGCGCGAAGTTGAATTGCTACCTGACAACAAGGTTTACGCAGTTATGAGCGCTGATGGCCCGTGGGTTGTTGACGTTCCGACCACGATGACGCTGTTGGCGACGCGGTAGCGCGTGTCTAGTCCAATATCGGGTTCAGACTCCGAAAAATACACTCACGGACATCATGCCTCGGTTGTTGCTGCCCATGCTGTTCGGCGGGCTAGTGAGGCTGCGGCGTTTGTGCTGCCTCAGCTGAAATCACCGATGCGTTTGCTCGATTTCGGGTGTGGCCCGGGGACGATCACAGTTGACCTAGCCGAGCACTTGCTTCCTGACGGGTCGATAGTTGGAATCGACAGTTCTGAAGAAGTTATCGACCAAGCTCAATCGAGCGCAGACGAAAAAGGCGTCACGAACATCGAGTTTGCGGTCAACAGCGTTTACGACACTGGTTACCCGGCGGATAGCTTCGACGCTGCGTATGCCCATCAAGTTTTGCAGCATCTGTCGGAGCCTGTCAGGGCGCTCATTGAGGTTCGGCGTATTCTGCGACCCGGCGGCATTTGTGCCGTGCGTGAAGTGGACTGGGGAGCTTCAGCGATTTGGCCGCCCGACGAACGGCTAACTCGGTTTTTAGATGTGTACTACAAAGTCGCTGAGCGAAACGGCGGTGAGGCTCACGCTGGTCGCCGAGTGAAGCAGTGGTTTACTGAGGCCGGGTTCAGCGATCTGACCGTGACCACGTCAACTTGGACATTCTCGGATGAGAATGGTCTGAAATGGTGGGGCGAGCAGTGGGCAGAACGAATTCTTAGGTCTGATCTTGCTAAACGTGCTGTCGAGTACGGAATCGCAACCGAGTCGGAACTGGCCGAGATTTCTCAAGGCTGGCTCGATTGGGTTGACGCAGAAGGCGCATTCTTCGCCTTTATGCAGGTTGAAGTGGTTGGCACGAAAGCCTAGTGGCGTTGCACTAGCTCGTGATCTCGAAGATTTCGGTGTTGTGCGTTTCGGCTAACAACGGGTAGATCTGATCAAAGATCGTTGTGATCCCCGGAGTTTTTCGAACTGCGCTTCTCGATGCTTCGTAGTCAGCAATTGAATCCCATAGCTGCTCTGTTTGCAGCATTCCGTGCGATCCATGCCAACCTCGGTAAACCGTTGGCTTTTTGTAACCCGCTGCTTCCATGGCAGCACTCGCATCATGTACCAGAGCCGCCAATTTGCCGCCGGTTCCGGGTTTTGGAAGGTATGTGCGTCTCACAGCAATCATGAACTTTTCCTAATTCGTAAAGGGCGATCTCTAAATCTTGAAGCTGCGCCAGTCTCGTTCGAATCGATCTTTGCTCTTCATTCCTGAAACCGTAGGTTCGCTCAAAACAGTTTGAGGCCCGCCGTCAGCAAGGAATTCTCCACCGACAGTTGCAGATCTGCCACCCGAGTAAGCCATGTAGCAGAACCCAACACCATCGTAGGCTTCAGGAGCGTCGGATCCGTTAATTCGACTAGAGATCACTTCACCAACTTTGGTGCCCTGTCCGGCTGCGAATACGCCAGCCTTAGGAATGGCAAAATCGCCAGACGGTACAACGTTTACGTCACCGATTGCGAACACGTTTGAAGTCGTAGTCTCAAGGGTCGCTTTGTTTACTGGGACCCAGGGCTTTCCGTTCGAAACGCCTGATGCAGCGACGATGTCCGGCATCTTGTGGACCGGGACAGTTGCGATGATATCGGCGGTCGTTGAAGACCCATCCGCAAACGATGCTTCTCGTCCGTTCGTTGAAACTTCAGTAACGCCCGCTCCTGTGACGAGTTCAATACCTCGCTGATCGAGTGCGCCACGAACTCGCATCGAGGCTTCTTTGCCTGCGACTCCGAGCGGTCCTGGTTCAGGAATGTACACAGAAATATCGAGGTCTTTTCGGATGCCTTTTTTGCGCGCCCACCAGTTGATGATCATTGCTGTTTCGAGCGGGGCGGGTGGGCACTTGTACGGGGGCTTCGCTGCTGCGAGCACGATCTTGCCTCGCTTGAGCCGACTTAGTCGACGTCGAAGGTGACGTGCATAGTCGAAGTCGTAGAATGAATAGGCGTCTTTGGCGCCGGGAACAGCGTCCCAGTCGTAGGCTGCACCGAGCGCGACTACGAGGTAGTCGTAATCGAGAGTTCCAGCCGATGTCTCAACTTTTTGACCGGTGGTGTCGATCGAATCGATGTTCGCTTCGACAAACTTAATTCCACGGTTTGCAAGCCGGCCAAGTGAACGTCCGGTTTTATCGGTATCTCGTTCGCCAACGATTAGCAGTGGATTCATCCCGCAGAGGTGCGGAACTCGGTTTCGATCGACGATTGTTACTTCGTGAGATGCGTCGAGAGATGCACGTGCGCTTATCGCTGCTTGCACGCCACCGAAACCACCACCCAGAACGAGAACTTTGCTACCGGCCATATGTGTCTGCCCCCGACATCCATACGCAGACGCGACAAAAATGCGGCTGCGGCGAAAGCTTACCGGTTTTCCTTCAGAGACGGAACGATTTATTAGTTGCCGGGGAGACTATTTGCGACTCGAAGCAATCGCGCTTTTGCATCACACGCTGTATCGAAGATCTCGGAGTTGCCTGTTTCACGCTGGATGACTTCAGGGTCCATGAACGCGATCTGGGTGCCATCGTCGATTTCTTGAACTACCACGTTGCAAGGTAGAAGTAGACCTGCCCACGGCTCGGCATTGAGGACGTTGTTTGCGAGATTAGGATTGCAAGCGCCGAGGATCAGGTATTTTGGCCGATCGATATCAAGCTTTTTCTTGAGTGTTGCTTGCACATCGATCTCCGTGAGAATCCCAAAGCCTTCATCGGCTAGTGCAGCGGTAACAGCTTCGACAGCTTTATCGAACTCAAGACTGGTACTTCGAGAAATTCCGTAGTTTATTTTGGCTTGTGTCATGCGAGTGTCTCTTGATTTGCATTGCCAGCCTGTGGTTGGCGTCAATGTCGATGAGTTCAAGATAGTCGTGAGCGAATGTGAAAGCCGTGATTCTCTGTGAAGGGGGCATGTAAGATTCGCCAAAGCTGTATGGAGGCGGCTCACGAAACGTATTGTCGTGGGTCGATCTCGTTTTGGTTGGAGAGAATCAACGTCATTGGAAGGTCATTTGAGTAACCGATCTAGCAAGCCTTCGTATTCGATCGACTGGAGCGAATCGTGCGACACGATGGTCGCTTTAGGTGGATCAACTAGCGGCGGCAACACTGTTTTCGCCAAGAACAGCGACCGACCAGCTGACGAGGCTCAACCACTTATTCTCGTACCGGCAGCCGATCATTCCGGTGGTTTTTCAGGTACACAGTTTGTCGACGTTCCGCAGGTCGATCACACGTATCGTCATGTTGGGTCGAAGCCGTACTGGTGCGCAGGGTACGAGCATGGATTCAACGAGCATCAAGTTGTGATCGGCAATGAAGCGTTGCCTTCGTTGCTCCCGGAATCAAGTGAACCCAAGCTTGTGGGTATGGAAGTTTTGAGGCTTGGGCTAGAGCGATCTAGGACAGCCGCTGAAGCTGTCGATGTAATCACGGGTTTGGTATCCGAGTTCGGGCAGGGCAAGTTTGCCAATGATGCCGGTGTTCGAACTTACGACAATATTTTCCTGATCTCAGATCCGATCTCAGCCTACGTTGTTGAATGTGTGGGACATGACTGGGCGGTAAAGCAGGTCGAAAACGTTAGTTCGATCTCGAATGTTGGTCAGATAGGTGCAGATGCTGATCGTGTCTCGCCGGGAGCGAAGGCACAAGCAACTCGACTCGGTCTGTTCGAGATGGGATTTGGTGAAAGCTTCGCGTTCAAGGCGTTTGCAGATCCTGCAAATTCGTCGAGCGGATTGGCACGACAATGCCGATCTGAGGCGATGTTGGCTGCTGGAGCTGACCAACTCGACGTTCGATCGATGATCAAGGTTTTAACCGACCACTCCGACGGTGAAAACCCAGAGGAGACGCAGGTAGTTGATGTCGCAGGCGAGATTTCTATTTGCTTGCATCGCCAATCTGGAGAGCAGGGTGCTTCGACAGCAAGTTTGGTTGCTGATCTATGTGAAACCAACGAGCGACTTCCGATCTACTGGACCGGTTTGTACTCCCCTTGCATGACAGTGTTTCTGCCGAACTTTATCGAGGGTGATCTGCCAAGTTCGCTCGGAATTGGTGGAACATCAACGAGCGACGACAGCCCGTGGTGGAATTTCTATCGGCTCACACAGTACGGGCTTGAAGCAGGGGCCGAAGCTCGGGCTGAAATAAGGGCAACGCTGAGCGAATTACAGGACGAGTTGTTCAGCACGGCGTATGAGGTTGCGAGAGACGCAAGTCGATTGATTGCCAGCGGTGAGTCGGATGCTGCAAGTGAAATGCTGACCAAATACATGGAAGAAAACGCTCAGCGAGTGATTTCAAAAGTAAAATCGATGACTCCCACTGCTTCTTCGGTCGGATAGACGACCAGATTTACGGATTGATTTCTTGAGCGACCAAACTTCAAATAAACTTGATCTTCAGCTAATACTTGGTGCGGCTGACTCCGCTGCCGAATCGGCTAGTGAAGTTCTGCTCGCTCGATTCAGACCCGACGCTAACGACGCGCTCGACACCTTCTATAAGACACCCAACGCTCTTGTCACCGACGCAGATTTGGCGAGCGACCGGGCAATAACTGAAGCACTGCAAGCTGCTGGAGCACCGGGTCGAATACTTTCTGAGGAAAGTGAAACGAAGCTCTCAGACGACGAATCGTTAACGTGGTTGGTCGATCCGCTTTGCGGCACTGTGCCGTTCAGCACCGGGATGGATCACTGGGGCGTGAACATCGCACTTCGTCAGGGCGGAGATTTGGTTGCTGCTTCATTGCCGTTGCCTTCTCTGGGCGAACGGTTGGCGGCAACTAAGGGAGGCGGTGTATTTCGTAACGGCAAGCCGTTCACCGCAACGTCGCCACGTTCAAAACTTTCAGAATCTACGGTTGGGCTTGAAGTCGATGGCCCCGAGGAATGGCGAAACAGGCTTGATTCAGGACTTGATTGGATTCCGTCAGTAAGCCAGATCAACACATTCGCTTCGGCGGCGTATCCAATCGTGCTTGTTTGCCTTGGACGATTGCCAGCAGCGGTGTTCTACGGAATCGAGCCGATGCACTTCGCCGCAGGCGCAATGATCGCCAGCGAGCTTGGTATTTTGGTTACTGACAACCGCGGAGTTGAGATCGATTGGTCGAAGGACGATGAGCTGCCGGTCGTTGTGATCGGCTGGCCGGAGATTCACGCCCAACTAATGGACGTGATGTAGCGGTTGGGTTGTGGTGCTAATCGTTTGACGAGTACCAGCTTTGAAAGTAGCCTCGGCAGGCGATTTTCCAATATTCGATTCGCGAACAACTCTCACGAACACCTAGATCGAGAAAAATATGCCGTTCAACGTAAATCACATTCACCTGAAGTCCAGCGATCCTAAGAAGACAGCCGACTGGTTCGTCAAAGCATTCAATGTCGAGATCGTGTCCGACAACGTTCGACCAGTAGGCGATCGCTTCATCGTCACCAAGACCGAAGGTGGTCTTGCGATCAATATTTCATCCGAACGAACTGGTGAAACTCTCGGACCTGCAGATGCAAACCCGCATTACGGTCTAGAGCACTTCGGATTCGACACCGACGACATGGATGCCGACATCGCTCGGTTGGTTGCGATGGGTGCCGAGCACAAAGAAGGCCCAATCAACAATGGTGGTGGCGTAACGATCGCGTTCATTTCAGCTCCTGGTGACATTCGAATCGAACTGATTCACCGAGCCTAAGTGCCAGAGGCACGTTTCCTGAACTGAAACTTAGAACGACCCACTCTCTTATCAAGGGGAGTGGGTTTTTCTTTTGCCTCCTATCCCGACTAGGTAGTTTCAGCTAGTTGGTTACTTCCAGCTATTCGTCACTGATCGGGATGCGTCATGATTGGCAGTATGAAAATTACGGACATCGCAAACAGAACGATTCCGGCTGAACCGTGGGTGGATGGTGAGAAGATTCCGTGGAACGAGCCGGGTTTCAGCGAGCGAATGCTGAAGGAACACCTTTCGCAAGAGCACGACGCAGCAAGTAGACGAACCGAGATCGTTCATCGCCAAGTCGACTATATTGAGCGACTTGCTGGCGGGCAAGAACGTGATTTGAGAGTACTCGATATCGCTTGCGGCCCCGGGTTGCACTCTTTGGACTTGGCTCGGCGTGGTCATTCGGCTTTTGGCATCGACTTTTCACCAGCTTCGATCGAGTGGGCGAAGTCGTCGGCTGCCGAGCAATCATTGGACTGCGAGTTCGTGCACGACGACATTCGGCAGGCCGATTTCGGTACCGGATTCGACCTCGCGATGCTGCTGTTCGGCGAAATGAACGTATTTACAGCTGACGATTTACGCTTGATTGTGCGCAAGGCACGTGCCGCACTCAACCCAGATGGAGTTCTGCTTCTCGAACCTCACGAGCCGGGAGTGATTCGCGTTAATTTTGAGTCGAATCCCACCTGGAGTGCCCAAAAATCAGGATTGTTCAGCGCTCAGCCTCACATGCTTCTAGAAGAAGGCTTTTGGCACGATGATGAACAAGTAGCTGTGAAACGCTGGTACGTGGTCGATGCTGAACAGAGTGAAGTCGAAATGTTTTCACAAACGGTCGTCGAGTACACCAAAAACGATCTGGTAAAACTCGTCGAGTCTGAAGGATTCTCAGTTTCGGAATCGCCTCGGGGCTGGGCTTCAGGTAATCAAGATCGTCCTGCCGAGTTCTATACTCTGGTCGGCATCGCTAAGTAGAAAAATCGGGACTCTGAATGACAATCAAACTTGCAGTAGCTGGCGGCAATCGTGGGGCTCATTTCGATCAGGTGCTGAGCAAGCTGGAAGACCAAGTCGAACTGGTTGCGGTCTGCGATCCATCCGAGCAAGTTCGATCTGACTGGACCGAGGGTCGCCCTGAAATCAAAGCCTACGAGCAGTTCGAAGATTTGGTCGAAGATCCCGGAATCGATGCCGTATTCATCGCAACGCCAATGTTGCTTCATGCCGGACAAGCGCTAACGGCGTTGAATGCAGGCAAGCATGTTCTATCCGAAGTAATCGCAGCCGCAACGCTCGACGAGTGTCACGCCTTGGTTGAGACGGTTGAGAAGACCGGATTGACGTACATGATGGCTGAGAACTACTGCTATCGACGTGAAGCCATGATGATCAAGAACATGGCTGATCAGAACATATTTGGTGACCTTACCTACGCCGAGGGTGCCTACATCCACGATTGTCGAGATCTTATGTTCAACGCTGACTACACTCGCACTTGGCGTGGAGGTGCTGTTGGCCCGAACGGGACTGGTCCAACTCAGTCATCACGAGGAAATGGCTACCCGACCCACTCGCTGGGACCTGTAGCTCAATGGCTTGGAATTAACCGTGGCGACCGCCTGACGCGAACCACAACTTTCGTGACCAATTCAGCCGCTCGACAAGATTGGGCGAGGTCGGTTCTACCTGAAGGTCATTTCGACACGGAAGATGCAGCTTGGGCTGGCTTCACTGACTCAGCAACTACATTGATTGAAACTGAGCAGGGACGGGTTATCTGCCTGAGGAAGGACTCCGCCAGTCCACGACCTCACAACATGGCTCTCCATACGTTGCAGGGCACTAACGGGGCGTACATGTCGGGTAGATTCGTTGGCGAAGACCCGCTTGTGTGGATCGATGGAATTTCTAAAGGTGTGAGTCCCGCCAACTTTGGCTATCAGGACAAAGCTCGACCGCCGGGTGCAGCAAGTGAAATTCATCCTGAATGGCAGCCACTTTGGGATCTGAGCGAGCAGTATGAGCACCCGTATTGGAAGCAGCTCGGCGAAGAGGCGATATTGGCGGGTCACGGTGGCGGCGACTACTTCGTTATGTACGATTTCGCACGAGCTGTTGCTGGTGAGATCGAGCCACCGATAGATGTTTACGATGCCGTGACTTGGAGCAGTATTTTTCCAATTTCCATTGAGAACGTCGCTCGAAATGGCGAGCCTCTCGACATTCCTGATTTTCGAACTAGATAGGAATTGTTGCGATTAAAGAATCGGGCGGATACCGTTTGGCATCCGCCCTGGGGCATAGAGGCATGAGGCTGTCTGTTTGCCCTTGAGATTGGTAGTAACGCCGGTTTATGGCGTCAGAAAACCGTTCGCTCGTTGGTTTGGGCGATTGGTTTTGTTGCAACTAAGGGCGACTAGGCTTCCGCGTTTGAGCGTTCTGACCAGATCTTTCGAAGTCGAAGAATTAGCTCGTGAAGACGATCTCGCATGTTGGAAACGCGGTCGGTGAGACGTTCTTCAGTTCGTTCGAGAACGTTTTCTGCCCGCTCAGTTGACTTCTCGACTCGATCCCGGGCTTTCTCTTCAGCTTTTTCGACTCGTGCATCAGAGTTTTCTCTGGAGTTGTCGAGTCGATCAGCGAGTTTTTCACCGGCTTCTTCGAGTTTGTCGGCAGCCCGATCATGTAGTTCTTCGTAACGAGGGGTTCCAACTGCGCGTTCAAGTCGCTTAGCCAACTGGTCTTTTAGACGGTCGTACCAGTTGCGAGCCTGTTCCGACTGTTTGTCGTTTCGCCTGTCGGCAAGTTCACGAGTCTTCTCGACGAACTCTCGAGCACGGTCGGTTTGCTTGTCGAGGTGCTCTCCGACTCGATCCTGAGTCGATTCGAGCTTCTCGCGAGCACGTTCGGACGCTTGCTCAAAGCGTTTTCGAGCTTCAGCTGCCTTTTCACGAAGGCGTTCGTGCAGTCGTCGGAGTTCTTCATCGTTGAGGTCGTTGCCTTCAGATGGTGTGACTGCGTTTGATGGCTCAGACGGATCACTGCGTACGTTCTCATTGAAAGCCACAACAGTGAACGTGTACTCAACGCCGTTTTCTAGTCCCGGTACACGAACAAGGAATTCATCGGCATCAGCTTCGACAACGATGTCGGAAGGAGAAGAAGTAACGACATATCCGTCGGCGCGAACGCTTAGTTCGGCGGGAAGCCATGAAACTGCGGCAACTTGATCGCCTGCCCTGGCTTTTACATCGACTGGCGAACCGGGTATTTGCTCTGATTCGGGTATTGTCGTCCCGGAATCTGCGCTCGCCCATTGGTTGGAGCCAAGTAGTGAAATTGAAAACGCAGCAAACGTCGCTAGCATTGCGACGACGAACCGATTTGATATCAGGTTTTTAGTGCTTCGGTTGGCGAATAGAACGCCAGAATCCGTTCGTGAGAAGTTCATCGTAGTAAATCTCCCCCATCTCGGTCTCCTCGGTACCTTGATGGTGGTTGCCTAAAAACAATGATCTTCAGCAGTTGGTTACATGTGTATTACTCGCGTACGGGTCGATCGCTCTATTCGTGCGCGCCAATTACGGAATGGCGTGACCAGCCATAACTCCAGTAACTTCTTCGTTCTCCACAACAAGCTTTCCGTTCACGATTACGTGCGGAACACCTTCGGGATGCACAGCAGGATCTTCAAACGATGAACGGTCGTTAATCGTCTGCTCATCGAAGATGACCAAATCGGCGAATTTGCCTTCAGCGATTACTCCACGATCTGTTAGGCCGAATCGTTCAGCTGGGTTTTGGGTCATACGCTGTACGACTTGCTCGACCGGGTAGTTGTAGCGGCGGCGTAGGCGTCCAACAGTTCGAACGAAGCAACCGTAAGCCCGCGGGTGTGGCATTCCGCCGACGGGAATCGAGTCGGAGCCAACCATGTAGTCAGGACGTGCCATCAACTGCATGATGTCTTCTTCAACTTGCCTCCACTGTCGAACGTTACCGGGAGGTGCAACTCGCATTCCACAAGCGAGCGACGTTTCAGCCATCATGCGGGTCATCATCTCCTCGATGCTGACGCCCCACTCTTCGGCGACATCTTCGAACAGCCAGCCTTCGAATCTTGAATCTCCACCTGCACCGATGTGAGTCCAGACGTTGCCTTTTGTGGCTGTGTAAGTAATCTCGCCCATTCGAGAAATGAGTTCAGCACGTTTGTCTTCGTCGTTGAGAATGTTGAGCATGTTCTCGGGGCCACCTTCATGGAAGTAGCCCGGGAAGAACGCCTGCGGGAACGATGAGCCGACAGGGTACGGATAAGTTTCGAGTGTGATGTCGACGCCCTCCGCTTTAGCCTTGTCGATTGGCTCCATCAGCTGATCGACTTGACCCGCCGAAGTCGTAAATGTTCGGTAGTGCTCGAAGTGAAGTTTGGTTCCGGTTCGGCGCGCTACCTCGATTGCTTCTGGAACTCCACCGCCTTCAAATGCACGATCAACGTTGTGGTTTCGAAGATGAATCGACATCGGCTTGCCGTATTCACCAGCCACTTCCATTAGGTCGCAGAGTTCCTGAGTATCTGACCAACTATTTGGGTAATACGAGAGGCCTGTTGCGAATCCGACAGCTCCTTGTTCGAACGACTCTCGCAATAATTTTTTTGCCGCATCGAGCTTGTCGTCAGTTAGCGGAACATCGCTCATGCCTGCGGCTTCGAGTCGGATGGGTCCGTGACCGGCAAATGTGGCGACGTTGCAGGCTGTTTTCTGGTGGTAATTCTTTCGAGACGCCTCGATCGACGACATGTCGAGGGCTTCAGGTGCCCACCCGAGGATTCCCGATAGGTACCAGCGGTACAACTCGTAGTTTTTGGCAGATAGCGGGGCCAATGTGAGACCGTCAGGTGAAATTATTTCGGTTGTTACACCTTGGCGAATTCCGCTCGCATGTTGACCATCGTTCAGAAGCGCGGCATCTGCGTGAGAGTGAACATCGATGAACCCTGGTGAGATGTGAAGTCCGGTGGCATCGATCGTTTTAGTAGATTCGTCGGCCGACGTCGGAATATCACCGACGGCCGCGATTCGATCATCAGTAATACCGATATCGGCTTTCACGGGCGGTGCGCCTGTGCCATCGACTACAGTACCGCCTCGAATTACAACATCGAAAGCCAAATTATTTCTCCCGTGCCAGGTTGGCGAGAAGAGCAGTTGCTATCCCACCATGTGAATTGCCAGACGTGGGCAGGTTACGCCGCAACCAGGCAGTGGTCGAGCAATAGTTGAGGATTCGTTCATTGAATCTGGCACACAAGGCGAAAAATATCTGGAACAATGACCTCGTTCAATTCACACACAATTTCAGACGGTTTTCAGAGGCGAATAAATGGGCAGATTTAGCGACCGGGGCGCAATTGTTACTGGTGGGGCGCTCGGTATTGGCGGAGGCTGTGCTCGACGAATCTCCGCCGACGGTGGGTCTGTGTTGATCGTCGATGTGAACGAAGCAGCTGGTGCAAATACGGTCAAAGAGATTCGTGCCGCGGGTGGCATAGCTGAATTCATGGCTGGTGATGTTTCGAAAGAATCCACCGCAAAAGCTATGGTCGAGAAAGCCGTATCGTCGTTTGGTCGGCTCGATTTGCTAGTTCAGAACGCCTACGCCGGAGCCGCAAATGCCGGAAGTGCCGTTGAAGTGGAACCCGAAAACTGGCACAACGGAATGGATCTGCTTGTAGGTGCTCTTTATCTCGGAGCTAAGTACGCAGTTCCTGCAATGGAAGAATCGGGAGTTGATCCTAACTTCGAGCAGCCATCATGGAGTGGTGCAGGTCGACGGCACGGAAATCCGCCAGCCCAGAACGTCGGTCGTATCGTAAATATGTCTTCGGTTCACGGGCTGCACCAAGCGCCGCGATCGTTGATCTACAACGCTGGTAAGGCTGCCGTGATTGGCTTAACGAAGCAGATGGCTATCGACTTTGGGCCGTTAGGAATTACCGTGAACGCGATTGCTCCGGGTCACATTGTGACCGAACGTGGAGATGAGCACTGGAACGAGGTTGGCAACGACGCAGGGTTCCGACTGTTCGAGTTGCACTACCCTGTCCGCCGCACAGGTGTTCCTGAAGACATCGCCAATGCAGTTGGGTTCCTGTGTTCTAACGAAGCATCTTTCATCACTGGTCACGTATTGGCTGTTGATGGCGGTATGACTATTCAGTTGCAGGAAAACCTAGTGATGGATTCGAAGGACTACATCGTGGCTAATCCTGATTTGAAGACGCATTTCGACTCAAAGCGCGGCGAGAGCCGTTTTTAGGTACCGAACTCTGTGCAGATTCGTAAATTTCAAGAATCAGATCGAACTGATGTGATCGCATTGTGGCGGCTGTGTGATCTTGTTCGTCCGCAAAACGACCCTGATCAAGATATTGATCTCAAAATGGCTTTCCAGCCCGACCTTTTTTTGGTTGGAGAGATCGATAACTTGATTGCCGGTACGGTTATGGCTGGTTATGAAGGTCACCGAGGTTGGATCAACTACCTTGCTGTGAGTCCTGACGTTCAGCGCGGTGGTCTGGGTGCGAGGTTGATGGCGGAGGCTGAGAGGCTTTTGCGAGATTTGGGTTGCGTGAAAATCAACCTTCAAGTGCGATCAAGTAACGAGAATGTTCAAGAGTTCTACCGTTCCCGATCGGGTTCTCTAAAGACGATGTAATTTCGATGGGTAAACGACTCAAATGAGAGTAACTGAGCTATATCGACACCCGGTTAAGTCGTTCACACCTGAGCGACTTGATCAGCTGACGGTGAACGGTGGAAAAATTCAAGGAGATCGTGTTCTTGGATTCAGGTTCGCCGATCAAGGCGCACCGGACGATTGGTCATGGCGTCGCAAAATCAATTTCGTCGCCCTCTCGAACACGCCAGGCATGGCGCTTCTGAATCTCAAGTTCGATGACACCACTCGAGTTGTTCGGTTTGAGTACGGTGGTGAATTGCTTGCACAGGGATCGATAGATTCCGATGAAGACCGATTTGATCTATGCGAAGTTATCGGCGAATTCGTGACCTCCCTCGATATGAACCCATTGGTCGGACACCCTGAGCGCGTTCCATTGAACTTGGTCGGTGACGGTCGACAAGGACTGTTTCACGATTCTGAGGTCGGTGGTTTGACTATCTTTAGTCGTGAATCCCTAAGTGCCTTTGAAACTCACGTGGGCACACCCGTTGATGGCAGACGCTTCAGGGCGAACGTGGTCATCGAAGGTGCAGAAGCGTGGGAAGAACTTTCGTGGAGCGGGCAGGTCAGTATCGGTCAGCATGTCTACGATGTTGAAAAGACGATTCCGAGATGTCTCGCAACCCATGCAAATCCAGCGAACGGTGAGCAAGATCAGGACATCATGAAGAGTCTGATCGAAGCCAACGGTCACGAAATTCCTACTTTCGCAGTTCGACTCATTGCTACCGATCAAACGGCAGCGATTCGTGTTGGCGATTCGGTTGAGGTTCGATAGCCTGATTCGTTATGAGCACTAGCGTTCGAGACCTAATAATTACCGGCTGGGCGATAATTTTCGCTGTGACAGTTGGAGTCCTTGCATTTCACCCTTCGTTCAAAGAAGAAGGAGTGGCATCGACGCTCCGAATTGCTGGATTCGCGCTGATAGCGATGACCGCGGGAATATTTATGACGCGGTTCACTGAGTTGCTCGGTAGGTCGTCGGCTCGCACTCGAAAAATCGCACTCGGATTGTTCGTTGTTTGCATGCTGCCACTGATACCTGTCGCAATCGCTACCTTTGGGATGCCATGGGCTGCTCTGATCCTGGTAACGCTGGTATACGTGCGTTGGAAATGGGCGCTATTAGCGTCGCCCAACTAACAGCAACGCTGTTCGGTGCCCGTCAAAC
>Ga0316202_10001932_pt1 | contig 14538 bp, 18 predicted proteins | sample 3monrhotite_MG_FD_204934 | JGI IMG/M metagenome (GOLD analysis project Ga0316202, IMG submission 204934) | Microbial mat bacterial communities from mineral coupon in-situ incubated in ocean water Damariscotta River, Maine, United States -... | ecosystem: Environmental > Aquatic > Marine >... | reverse complement strand
CAGACCGGGATGCGGGGCGGGAGAAATTCTTCATGCCCGGCCGCACGCCCTTCACGTTAGAGCCCACCTCCCCTGTTATGTATTACCTGCAGCGCCTGCGGGACGAAGCCCACCGCTTTGCCATCGGCACCCACCGGGCAAGGCGCACCAAGGCAATCTCAAAAAATCCACTGGATGAAATCGCCGGCATCGGCGCATCGCGCAAAAAAGCGTTGCTACTGCATTTCGGATCCGCAAAAGGCGTCTCCCGCGCCGGGCTAACGGACCTTGAGGCCGTGAACGGTATCTCCAGCGCCATGGCCCAGAAGATCTATGATCACTTCAATACGGGCTAAGGCGTGGTGGCCGGAGGCAGACGAGTTACTCGCCTTCGCTTTTGCCCCACAGGGGTTGCGCGTAGTCATAGAGCGACCACAGGGTCACGCCCACGACCGCATAGATGGTCAGATCAATGTAGATCGGCGCACCAAAGGTCAGCGGTTCGGGATAGAGCACGCCATAGATCGCCAAACCGATAAGGCCGACACCCTGCACGATGGCTTTGATCTTGCCGGAGATGCGTGCTGCCCGCACATGACCGTGAGAGGCTTCGAACACACGGATATAGGCGACGGATACATCCCGAAACATCAGCGCCACAAACGCCCAGACCGGAAATACGCCCGCCAACGTCAAGGTCAGAAACGCTGTGAGCCGATAAAAACTATCCGCATAGGGATCAAGCAATTTGCCAAAATCAGAGACAGCATTCAGACCGCGGGCGACCATACCGTCCAGCATGTCCGTTGCCTCGCACAGAATCAGCAATGCGACCAGCCATAGGGCACGCGACGCCGGGTCCGGATAGAGCACCAAAAAGGGCAACACGATCAACACGCGGGAGAAAGTGAACCAGTTTGGAATGTGTTTTTTCTTGATCATGCGTTCCTCAATGCCTCGCTCAAAATCTTGTCGACCAGCTCGCGAAAGCCTTCCCCCTCTTCACCCTTCAGGATGTGGGTGGGATGTTGTTTGATGATGGGCAGATACTTCTCTACCCCTGCTACGCCATAGGAATTATCGAACCAACCAAACAGGGGTTCGTCATTGGGGCTGTCACCGGCAAAGACGCTATTGGCCTTGATGGCTGCAGGATCAATGCCTTGTGCTTTGAGAAACAAGGACAGCCCGCCCAGCTTGTCATAGACGCCCTTCCAGATATTGAAATGGATGGAGCTTTCCTTGACCTGCCATTTGTGTTCGTCCACGTGGTCCGTCAGGTTTTTGAAATCAAAACTAGGATCCGCTTCCTTTGTGGCTGCAATCTCTACGGCAAAATCGAACAGGCGATAGTCGTTGTCCTGGGAAAATATGGCCGTTGGGAATTTCGCTGCCACATCGGCGACAAAAGCACGGCCCTCGTCGCTGAAAATGCGCATGGTGTTGGGATGTTCCCAAGTCTTGATCTCATCGCCATTCCGCCAGAACCCAAGCGCCCCGTTTTCCGACAAAACCGTATCGATGGGAAAATACTGGATCATGGCATTGGCCCAGCCCGCAGGTCGGCCAGTCAGAAGGCCGGTTTTTACGCCTGCTTCCTGAAGCTGCTCGAAGGCTTTTAAGGTGGCGGCCCGGATGCGCCCGTGTTCGGTAATCGTCTCATCAATATCTGCAAACACGTAAGCGGGAAGATCAGCCATCAAGTGAACCCTGGAATTGTAAATCTTGTGAATTGGGTCCTAACCCAGCGACGATTTAACCGCAAGTTTGACTTGGCGCAGCACGCCATTCGGCGTATTTCATGACCATGACTATTTTGTATTTCGCCCGCCTGAAGGATGAAATCGGCTGCTCCGAAGAAAAGCTGGAGATGCCGGAAGATATCACTAGCCTGAAAGACCTGGTGGTCTGGCTCCGCACCCAAAGCGATGGCCATGCGCAGGCCCTGGCGCCGGGCAGCATGCTGAAAATGGCGGTCAATCAGGAACACGCCCAGTGGGAGACCCCGGTTGGCCCGCAAGACGAGATTGCCTTTTTCCCGCCCGTAACTGGTGGTTAGTTTGCAGCTAACAAAGTGAGCCGCCCAATTTGAAGGCGCTGGGGGCCGCAATGCGCTAATCTGATGACTTCTGTCCCAGCTTGGAAAACCCATGATCCGCGTTCAGCAAGACCCCTTTGATATTGGTGCCGAGATTTCGGCGCTTACGGCTGGCCGCACGGATCTGGGCGCGATGGTCAGCTTTACCGGTCTGGTACGGGATTTCACCGGCGATGACACGGTTTCCAAACTGACCCTGGAACATTACCCCGGCATGACGGAAAAGGAACTCGCCCGTATTGAGGCCGAAGCCACAACGCGGTTTGACCTAAACGCCAGTCTGATCATCCACCGGGTGGGGACGCTTGCCCCCGGCGACGAAATAGTTCTGGTCGTCGCCTGTTCCGCTCACCGGGATGCAGCATTTGACGGGGCGCGCTTCATGATGGATTTTTTGAAAACTCAAGCGCCATTCTGGAAAAAGGAAGCCGGCGCAGGTGACGAAGAAGGTGGCGGCAAGTGGGTCGATGCGCGGGATAGCGACGATGACGCCGCCAAAGGTTGGAGTTAAGCCGTGGCAAGGGTTGCCTATCTGCTGGCAATGGGGGTCTGGCGTCTGTTCTGGGTCGCCGTGATCATTGCCGTCCTCATCGGCATGTTCACACGCGTTTATCCGATCACGGATGGTTTTGGCCGCATGTTTCTTGACTTCATGGGCATCCTGTTGATCTTTGCGATTTTTCGCCTTCTCACGGCCCGACGGCACATTGATCAGCACAGACGCAGATGAAAAAAGGCCGACACCCGCAAAGGTATCGGCCTCTTCAATTCAATCAATCCTTGCTCTATTGAGCAGCGGCGCTTGACGGCAGTTCCGTCTCGCCTCGCACCAGGCTCATGTAATCCTTGCGCATGGTGCTGGTGATGTCGCCGACCTGATATTTATGTTCCGCGATATTGCCCACGGGCGTGATTTCCGCTGCAGAGCCGGTGAGGAAACACTGCTCGAATGTGGCCAGTTCTTCAGGCTTGATGGTGCGCTCATGGACCGTAATCCCCCGCGCCCGGGCCAGATCGATGGCCGTGGCCCGGGTAATACCTTTAATGAAATTACCCAGTTTCGGCGTATGGATCTCGCCATCTTTGATGAAGAAAATATGAGCGCCGGTGGCTTCGGCAATATTGCCTTCGATATCATACATCAAGGAGTCTTGATTGCCATTTCGGTCGGCTTCTTCCTTTGCCAATGTGCAAATGATGTAGAGGCCGGCGGCTTTGGCCGTACACGGAGCACTTTGGGGGCCCGGGCGACTCCACTTGGAAATTTCCATGGATATGCCTTTCGCCAGCATTTCTTCAGGGAAATAGGCAGGCCATTCCCAAACGGCGATGGCTGTATGCACGCCGGAATCAGGGGCCGATACACCCATGGAGCCCGCGCCGCGCCAGACGACGGGGCGGATGTAGGCGTCCTTGTAGCCCGCGCGCTTTACGGTTTCCAGTTTCGCCGCGTTGATCTCGTCCTTTGAGAACTGCATGTCGATGGACAAAAGATCTGCAGATTTGAACAGGCGATCCGTATGCGCTTCGGATTTGAAAATCTTGTGCTCATAGACCCGCTCGCCTTCAAAGACGCAGGAGCCATAGTGCAGCGCGTGGCTGAGAATATGCACTTGCGCATCGCGCCAGGGTACAAATTTTCCGTCAAACCAGATTTCGCCGTCGCGGTCATCGAAAGGGATGATGGCCATGCTCTGTCCTCCACAGGGGATAAGTGAAATTCGAAGTTGAGACTCTTTGCCCCGATCAAAGATGTAATCAAGTCTTTCGCGCCCGATTAGGTTGGCGCTTTGGCAAGATTGCCCATTTGTCGCATCATTCATTGCATTCACCATGGCAAATGGCTTGTTTCCGCAATCATTCTGCCGTATAAATGTCAGCATGACTGACGCTTTTTCCGGCCTTGATTCTGCCCCACCGGGTCCGCTTTATCTTCGAGATCAGGATCTTGAGGAGGCGCTGGACTTGTTGGCAAGCGCCACGCGGAAATTGACCGGCACGGCCCGCGCGGGTCTGGAAGAAGAAGGCTACGGCATGGCTCATTACCGGGTGCTCCACACATTGATGCAGCATCCCGCCATTCCCGTGGCGGAGCTTTTGAGCATTCTGGACATCCGCAAACAAAGCCTGCACCGGGTGCTGAAACCGCTTCTGGAGGCAGAATTGATCGTGCAAACGCCGGGAGATGTTGATCGTCGGCAACGGCTGCTTCGCTTAAGCGCCCGCGGCGAAGCCATGGTACGGTCCCTCACCATCAAGGCGCGCAACGACATGGCCGAAGCCTTTCGGCTGGCGGGTCCTGCCGCTGTGGCAGGTTTTCGCGCGGTATTGCATCAACTGACGGAGAAGAGCCGGTGAGTTCTGAGCCCCAACAAACCTCGGACGATGATTTGGAGATCGAGCCCCCGCATGTGTTGATCGTCGATGATGACACAGGCATCCGTTCCGGCCTTCAGCGCTATCTGGGCAAGAACGGCTATCGCGTGACCGCCGCAGGAGACGCCGCCGAAGCGCGCGCCCGGCTCAAGGGGCTGACTTTTGATCTTATGGTGCTGGACATCATGATGCCGGGAGAAGATGGGCTGGCGCTGACCGAATCGCTCCGCAAAACCTTGGACGTGCCCATCTTGCTGCTCACGGCAAAAGGCGATCCGGAAGATCGCATTGCCGGGCTAGAAGTAGGCGCCGATGATTATCTCGCCAAGCCGTTTGAGCCCAAGGAACTTTTGCTGCGCATCCAGACCATCCTGCGCCGCACTAGGCCGGAGGAGAAATCCGGCAAGGAAATCCGCATGGGGGAATGTGCCTATAATCTGCACCGGCAGGAGCTGACCCGGGATCAGCGTCCCTTGCGCCTGACCACGGCAGAGCTGACCCTGCTGGATCTGTTTGCTCGCAATCCGGGGCGCGTTTTCTCCCGGCTGGAGCTTTGCGAGAACACCGGCGCAGGCCTTGAACGGACCGTTGATGTTCAGATCACACGCCTGCGCCGGAAAATCGAGCCGGACCCCCGGGCACCGCTTTATCTACAGACGGTGCGCGGCAAAGGTTATACACTGCTGCCCGAATGAATCAGGTCCTTTGAACCAAGTCCTAATGAAGCAAGAGAGCCCCCTTTTGAGCGAAGATCAAATGAGTGAAGATCAGAACCCACCGCCGCCCGCAAAGCATTCTGGCGTCCTTGGCGCGCCTTTGCGCTTTGTGCGCCGTATCGAGGGGGCCTTGCGAAACATTGCGCCGCGCAGCCTGCTCGGGCGCTCTATCCTGATCATCGTGTTGCCGGTGTTGATCACCCAGGCGCTGATGACCTGGTATTTCTTTGACCGGCATTGGGATTTCATCTCTCGCAAACTGGCAAGCGTAACGGCGGGCGAGATTTCCATGGTCTTGCGCACTTATGAAGCCTATCCGGAAGGGGCGGACATTGATCAGCTGCTTGCCAATGCGGCCCAGAACATGCGTTTGCAAATTACCGTCATGCCGGGAGAAGTACTGCCGGATACGCAGCCAGCATCGGCCTTTTCAATTTTGGATGATACGCTGGAGCGGGAGCTGGCTAACCGCATTTCCCGGCCCTTCTGGTTTGATCTGACCAGCCATAGGGATCAGGTGGAAATCCGCATTCAAATGCAAGATGGTGTCATGCGCGTGTTGGCCCAGCGGGACCGGGTGTTTGTCACCAATGGTCATATTTTCCTGATCAATCTAATCCTGTCCGGCACGTTCCTGTTGATCGTCGCCTTTTTGTTCCTGCGCAATCAGGTGCGGCCCATTCAAAGGCTGGCGACAGCGGCGGAAAGTTTTGGCAAGGGCATTGATGTGCCGGAGTTTAAACCTGCCGGAGCCAGCGAAGTGCGCCAAGCCGCGCAAGCCTTTATTGAAATGCGTGACCGCATCTATCGGCATATTCATCAGCGTACGGAAATGTTGGCGGGGGTCAGCCATGATTTGCGCACGCCGCTCACGCGCATGAAGCTAGAGCTTGCCATGATGGAAGAGGATCCTTCCGTCGATGCACTGAAATCCGATGTGGAAGAAATGGTCCGCATGCTGGAGGAATATTTGGAGTTCGCCCGTGGCCAACGAACCGAAGCGTCGGAGCCCACAGATATTTCCGCCCTGCTGGAGCATATCGTGGCGGACATGGCACGGCAGAACATCACTATCGCCCTGGACGAAGACAAAGACATGACCGCGAATGTGCGCAGCCAGGCCATTCGCCGGGCGGTGAACAACCTGCTGGATAATGCGGCGACCTATGGCAAGGACGTGCGCATGACGGCGCGCCATCTTGGCAATCAGATCGAGATCAATGTGGACGATGATGGCCCGGGCATTCCGGCGCAGCATCGCGAAGAAGCCTTTGGGCCGTTCAAACGATTGGATGAAGCCCGCAATCAGGATTCCGGCGGCGGTGTGGGCCTGGGGCTTTCTATCGCCCGCGACATCGCCCGCGCCCATGGGGGCGAGATAACCTTAAGCGAGAGCCCCTTGGGGGGGTTACGCGCCCGGTTCGTGCTTCCGCTTTAGCACATACATTTTTACATCGTCATTCCGGGGCCTTACGAGAGTAAGGAGCCCGGAATCTCGAGGTTCCGGGTTCAGCAAAGCTGCCCCGGAATGACGTGGATGATAGAAGCCATTCTAGAACAATCTGCCGCCGATGGGCACATCCCGTTCGGGCTGGATCAACACAACCTTGCCGCTCGCATCTGGCAGGCCAAGGGTCAGGCACTCCGACATAAAAGGTCCGATTTGACGGGGGGCCACATTCACCAAGCCAACGACCTTGCGGCCAAGCAAATCATCTTGGGTGTAATGCTCTTTGATCTGAGCAGAACTGCGGCGCGTGCCGATATCTGCCCCAAAATCAATGGTCAGCTTCCATGCAGGCTTGCGCGCTTCGGGAAAATCTTCAACGGAGGTGACTATGCCTTCGCGCATATCCGCGCCCATGAATGCATCGAAGCCACCAACATCCACACCCGTGTCATCACTCATCGGAAGCCTCGCTTCCATCTTCTTCAACGGTGCCCTCGCGCGCCTCTTTATGGGATTGAGGGGCGATCCAGCGTTCTATGCGGCGCAGGCGTCGGTCCAACTCGGCCATGGTGCGGTTGAGATCGCCATCGCTATTTGCCCAGCCGCGGGTGGTGGCAAGATAGGCATGGGCCAGCAGGCGGGTTTTGACCGCCCCTTTCATGCCGCGAGTGGAGGTGCCCACCGCATCCAGCACCCAGGACATGAAGCGCGTTTCGGCCAAGCCCACACGGCGTAAAGCAGGAAGATCGCGGGGCAATTCTCGCACCAATACTTTGAGCCCATCGCGATAGGGTTCGGACAATTCAATCCGCATCATGAGCAAATCGAAAATGCGGTCACGCAGAGGCTCTTCGGAACTAGCGCCTTCTTGATCGCCTTCCCAGGCCTTGAGCACATCGGTGTCCAGTTGGGAAAGATAAAGCTCCAACAAGCCAATGCGGTCCGGCACCACATCGTGCAGCTCCGCCAAGGAGAGATCTGATTTCGCAGCCACATCGCGCAAAGATAGGCGCAACCAGCCATCGTCGCCGATGATGGCAAAGGTCGTCTTGATGATTTTCTTGAGGGGTTTTCTGGCCATGGGGATTTATACAGCCAAGGGCCCCTTGCCGCCAGTGCGGTAGATCGTAGCCATTGCGCCGTGCCGCTAAGCCGTGCCTTGCGCATCGAAAACGCAAGCGGCCATGGCCTCGCCGGCGCTTTTGCCGGCCCAAAGGACAAACTGGAATGCCGGGTAATAGCGCTCACACGCTTCCATAGACAGATGAAGGATGGCTTCGATCTGTTCCGACGTGGGCCGCGCGCCGCCGTTCATCATCAGCCCGTGACGGAAAAGCACCGCGCCCTCTTCGGACCAAAGATCAAAATGCCCGACCCAGAGCTGTTCATTGATCATGGCAAGCAGGGCATATACTTCCCGCCGCTTTTCCTGGGAGGCTTTGAGGTCAAAGGCGCAAGCCATGTGCAGGGCCTCAAGCTCTGATCGCCAGGTGAAGGTGATATGGTAATCGCACCAAGCCCCACTCACGGAGACATTCAGCTCATCCTCCGAGCTGCGGTCAAAGGGCCAGTTTTCCCCCATGATGACGCTCTCGATGACGTCCAGGGGATTGGGGGCGGTGGTTGTTTCAAAGAAATCAATATTGCTCAAACCAGCGCACTCCCGAATTTCGCCGAGCCCTTTGAAGGCATCGCCGTGAATCTCACAGGGTCGATCAGATACGCAGTCCGATGTTGCGTCGCAACAACAGGCCCACATCTTGTGGCCTGCCCCTTCACCACTACTAGTGGTTCGACACTGCAAAATGGTTCGCCCCCGTTCAAGCGACGGAAGGCAGAAAGCTGGGGATCAAATTATTTTGCTGTTAGTCGTTGGTGGATAAGGGTTCTTTCGAATCAGTTGAAGGGATTCGCGAATCGCAAACCCTTGAATCCATCCGTTTTGGGCTTATTTTGCGGCGCTTTTGCCCTTGAGAGCGGCCAGTTCTGATTCGAGTTTTTCCACCCGGTCAAGGGCCTGGATCGCCATCTCGCGCACGGCTTCGAAATCCTCCCTGGGGACCAGATCGAGCTGATCTGCCGCCCGTTCCACCTGGGCCTTGATCACTGTTTCCACCTCTTCCCGCACGCCCTGAGCCGCACCGGCAGCGCCCGTGAGCAATTGAGCAATATCGTCAAATATGGGACTGCGCGTTTGCATGGTCTCTCACCCCAATTTAGTCACAGAGATAGGTCACAAGATCTTGCCCAACATATGCCCATCAATAGGCTAAAGAACAAGGGCCTCGCCCCGTTTTGCCGGGTTGACAGAGTCGCACCCAACAGGGGACGGTGCGCCGGTTTCGGGTCCTCATTTGATAAGCGGAGCGCATCATTCCTTTTCCCAATATTGATCCTGTGCTGTTTGATTTCGGATTTTTTCAGATCCGTTGGTACGCCCTTGCCTATATTTTCGGCCTCATGGGGGCCTGGCAATATGTGCGTCTGTTGCTGAAAAACGACCGCCTGTGGGCGGAAAAGGATGCGAGCAAATTCCCCCGCGAAAAGACTATCTGGCGGCTGCCATTGGTGGGCACCGAAATCTCGGTCCGGCGCTTTGATTTTCCGAAGAAGATCAAGAAGCAGTTTCAGGTCAATCCACCCGCATCCATCGATCATGTTGATGATCTTTTGCTTTGGGCCGCCATGGGGGTCATTGTCGGTGGTCGGCTGGGTTACATTGCCCTTTACGCCATGTGGCAGGAGCCCCTGCGCGATTACTACCTCAGCAATCCGTTGTCGATGCTGGCCGTCTGGCAAGGGGGCATGTCCTTTCACGGGGGCTTATTGGGCGTAATCATCGCAACGCTTTTGTTCTCCAAGCTAAACAAACTGGATGCGTTTCGTGTGGGCGACATCATGGCCCCGGCCGTGCCCATCGGTTTGTTCTTTGGACGGTTGGCCAATTACATCAATGCAGAATTATGGGGCAAGGTCACCACCGTGCCCTGGGGCGTGATCTTCCCCAATGGGGGGCCCCTGCCCCGGCATCCAAGCCAGCTCTATGAAGCGGGCCTTGAAGGTTTGTTCCTGTTCGGGCTTTTGTTCGTGCTGACCTATCACACGCGATTGTTGCAACGGCCTGGCACTTTTGTCGGTATTTTTCTTATTGTCTACGGGCTCTCCCGCGTGTTGGTGGAATTCGTCCGTGAACAGACGGATGTGCTGATCTCCGAAACACACTGGTTCACCATCGGCATGGGGTATTCCATGGTCATGGTCGCGGTCGGAGTCGCCTTCATCCTGCGCGCCAACATACTTGCCAAGAAGGACGCGAGCCCCTCATGACCCCCATGCAGGCGATCATAGCCACCCGGATAAAAGAACAGGGGCCCATTTCTGTGGCGGGCTATATGTATGCCTGCCTTGGGCATCCGGATTTTGGCTATTACATGAGCAAGGACCCGTTTGGCCGGGGCGGCGATTTCATCACGGCCCCTGAGGTTAGCCAAATGTTTGGTGAGATGCTGGGGCTTTGGATACTTGCTGCCTGGCAATCCATAGGAAGCCCTGCGCCTTTCACCTTGATGGAGTTGGGACCCGGTCGCGGCACCTTGATGGCGGACGCCATGCGGGCAGCCTCCGGCTTTCCCGATTTTGCCAAAGCCTGCCAATTGCACCTTGTGGAGATTAGCCCAGTGTTGCGCTCCGCCCAGGCAGACAAGCTGAAAGATTGCGGGCAAACGCCCCAGTGGCATGAAACGGTGCGGGGGGCGGAACAAGCCTCCCAAGGGCCCATATTCATGCTGGGGAACGAATTTTTGGATGCCTTGCCCATTCATCAGTTCCAGTTGACCAAGAATGGCTGGCGCGAACGCATGGTGGGGCTGGCCCCGGACATGGCTGATGGATTGCCCATCGACAATCTGTGTTATGTATTGTCGAACGAAGACCCGCCCCCGGCGATTGACCAAACCCTCCGTGGGCGGACGGATGAAATTGGTGCCATCGCAGAAATTTGCCCCACCGTTGTGGGGACCGTGAAAGAATGTGCCCATGCGATCTCCACCCGGGGCGGCATGGCACTTTTTGTAGACTATGGCCATGGGCAAAGCGCTGCGGGGGAGACCTTTCAGGCGGTGATGGATCACAAGCCTGTTTCAACTTTGGAACATGCTGGCGAAGCGGATCTTACAGCCCATGTGGATTTTGAGGCGGTGGCCCGGTCATCCCTTCTGGGCGGGGCCACGCCTTTCGGCCCACTGACCCAAGGGGAGTTTCTGACCCGCATCGGCATGCCCCAACGGGCGATCAAGCTGACGGAAAGCAATCCGGGCCACGCGGAGAGCATCCAGATTGCCCTGGACCGTCTCATCGAAGGCGATCAGATGGGCAGCCTGTTCAAGGTCATGGCGCTGAGTGCGAACGGCGTCACCCCGCCCGGCTATGAGGCAGATGAGGCGTTCGCCCTATGAGCGACAACGGGACCAATGAGGGAAGCGATCTTGCGCCTTTGAAAGCCCCCGGATTGGCCGACAATATCGCCCATGGGTTTTTCGGCCGCGCGGGCGGCCTTTCCACTGGTGTCTATCGCGGTCTCAATTGCGGCTTGGGGTCGGACGACGATGCGGCCACGGTAAGGGCAAACCGGGCCCGTGTTGCGAACGCCTTGTCGCTTGAGCCGACAAACTTGCTCACCGTCTATCAGATACATTCAGCAAATGTTGTCACGATCACCGAGCCCCACGCCTATGAAGATGCACCGGAGGCAGACGCCATGGTCACGGCCACGCCGGGCCTTGGCCTTGCGATACTGACCGCCGACTGCGCGCCCATATTGTTTGCGGATGCAGAAGCGGGCGTCATCGGCGCGGCTCATGCGGGATGGAAAGGCGCCATCGGCGGTGTGTTGGCAAACACGGTGCAGGCCATGAACGATCTAGGCGCCAACCCCGCTCGCATTATTGCCGCCATTGGGCCAACCATTTCCCAAACCAACTACGAAGTAGGTCCGGAATTCAAGACACAATTTCTGGATCAGAGTGCATGCAGCGCCGGTTTTTTTGTCCCCTCCCCCAAGGCCGATCATCATCAATTTGATCTTCCGGGCTTTGTTGCTAACCAGCTTGCCAAAGCGGGCGTGGACCAGATTACAGACACAAGTCTTTGCACCTATGCCGACGAGCAACGCTATTTTAGCTATCGCCGTTCCACCCATTCACAGGAAGCTGATTACGGGCGCAATATTTCAGTGATAGCCTTGGCGCCATGAAACATCTGCGTCTTCTTCTTTGTGTCATCCTTGCTGGGCTAGTCAGCGCCTGCGGTGTCTCGCGCCCAAGTTTCCTTGTGGTGCCGGACCCGTTTCAGGTGCCCATGCCATTCTCATCTGATCGAGGCAACGCTGATCTTGTGGGCTCCATTACCGAAACCGCCAGCATCGTTCTGGAACCGGTCGAAGGATTGCCGCCCGGGTTTGAAGACGGCTTGTTGAGTGAGATAGCTGGCGTGGCGCAGGAGGAAGACATCCCCCTGACCACCACGCAAAATGCCCGTGCCGCAGATCGCTTGCGGGGGAGTTTTGAAGCCATCCCCAGGGGCAATCAAATCATGGGTCAGATCAACTGGCGCTTGGAGACGGCGGGCGGATTTTTGATCGACAGATTTACCTCTGGCGCCATCCTGCCCGGCTATGACGGAACCGGTGAACAAATCTTTGAAGTCACCGACCAAAGCTGGCAGCAAGCAATCGCGGCGGCTACGTCCGGTCCCTTGAGCGATGTCATCGATGCCCGCCCGGCTGCCGCAGCACGCCTTGCTGGATTGCCGGGCACGGAAGCCATTGTCTCCGGGCCGCCTATTCTGGTGCCCGCCATCACCGGGGCACCGGGGGATGGGAACATCTCGCTCACCCGCGCCGTGCGCCTGATCCTCACTGAAGAAGGCAACTACGCCATTGATCCCGCCAACCCGCCAGCTGATTACACCGGTGAGGATGCTCACACGGTGCGGGGGGAGGTCTTGCTTGGCGCCATTGCCCCTGACGGCGGTCAGGTCATCACCATCGCCTGGGACCTTTATGCCCCCGATGGCGCGCATCTGGGTCATATCGCGCAAGAAAACCTGATCGAAGCGGGCTCCCTCGATGGGCCTTGGGGCGAGATCGCGATTTATGCGGGAATGGGAGCCGTGGAAGGCATAATGTCCCTTCTATCCCACGCGAATCCTGCCAATACACAATAGGGCCCCAATAGGCCATTTACAGCGGCGCGTTTGCGTTGTTAGAAGACCTCCAACACGTCACAAGACTTCTTGAAGAAGCGGGACGGCAGTTGATTGCGTAGGGGATGATCTTAGGGGCTGCGTGTGGTGCAAGGCTCCGGAACCAAGGGAAATGACGAGATGAAACTTCTCGCCTGCAATTCGAATCGCGCATTGGCGTCGGACATTGCCGACTATTTAAACCTCTCGTTGACCCGCGCATCGGTCAAGCGCTTTGCCGACGAGGAAGTCTTCGTCGAGATCGACGAGAATGTGCGCGGCGAGGATGTCTTTGTCATCCAGTCCACGTCCTATCCGGCCAATGACCACATCATGGAGCTGTTGATTTCCATCGATGCCTTGGTGCGATCTTCCGCCCGCCGGATCACCGCCGTGATCCCTTATTTCGGCTACTCGCGGCAGGACCGCAAGACATCTGCGCGCACGCCGATCTCTGCCAAACTGGTGGCGAACCTTGTCACCAAGGCTGGCGCTGACCGGGTGCTGACCTGCGATCTTCACGCGGGTCAGATCCAGGGGTTCTTCGATATTCCTACCGATAACCTGTTCGCCGCCCCGGTGATCGAGAAACATATTCGCGAAAACCTGCCTCTCGACAAGCTGATGATCATCTCGCCTGATGTGGGCGGTGTGGTTCGGGCGCGGCATTTAGCAAAGCGTTTGGGTGCTGATTTGGCCATCGTCGACAAGCGCCGGGAAAAAGCTGGCGAATCTGAAGTGATGAACATCATCGGGGATGTTACCGGCCGCACCTGTTTGATGGTGGATGACATCATCGACAGTGGCGGCACGCTGTGCAATGCGGCCCAGGCCATCATTGATCAGGGCGCGACAGAAGTTCACTCCTATATCACCCACGGGGTCTTTTCCGGTGAAGCGGTGGAGCGGGTCTCAAACTCCGCCCTGAAATCTCTAGTGGTTACCGATTCGATTGAACCCACAGAGGCCGTGAAAAACGCCGCCAATATCCACGTGGTCTCCATCGCCCCATTGATCGGCGAAGCCATGCGGCGGATTGCCCGCGAAGAAAGCGTTTCCAGCCTGTTTGACTAAAAACGGCTGATTCCCGCCGTTTCTCTAAACAGCCACTTGATGAGTGCCCCTTGCGCTGCCCCCCCTTCTCCGCTACAAACCGCGCCTTCGGCGGGGTGCAGACACCCTTGGAGGCAACGCCCGCCTTTATATTTAGGAGAGTATCATGAGCAAGATTGAAGCGCTCGTGGCTTCCGCACGCGACGGGTCTGGCAAGGGGGCCGCCCGGGCAATACGCGAGCAAGGTCACGTTCCAGCCGTCATTTATGGCGGCAAGCAAGAACCCCGTTCCATTTCCATCGAGAAGCGTCTGCTGGCCAAGAAATTGCGCACCGGCAAGTTTCTGTCATCCCTTTTCATGGTGGAAGTTGGCGACGAAAAAATTCAAGTGATCCCGCGGGATGTTCAATATCATCCGGTATCGGATCTTCCTTTGCATGTGGACTTTCTGCGCCTGGTCAAAGGGTCGACCATTACGCTGGACGTGCCAGTGACCTTTATCAACGAAGAAGAATGCCCGGGCCTTACCCGCGGCGGTACTTTGAACGTTGTGCGTCACTCCATCGAGCTGAACGCACCAATTGATGCGATCCCGGATCACCTTGAGCTTGACCTTACCGGTCTTG
>Ga0316202_10001930_pt1 | contig 14540 bp, 7 predicted proteins | sample 3monrhotite_MG_FD_204934 | JGI IMG/M metagenome (GOLD analysis project Ga0316202, IMG submission 204934) | Microbial mat bacterial communities from mineral coupon in-situ incubated in ocean water Damariscotta River, Maine, United States -... | ecosystem: Environmental > Aquatic > Marine >... | reverse complement strand
GGGCGTTACGGCATGGCGGAAAGTCTGGCGCAAAAATCCAATACCCTGGCCAGAGATGATGAGGTGCTCAAGCGGCGTAATGCCGAGTTGATTGAAGTTGCACGACGTGCGGTGGCGGCGGGTTAAGAGACCGTTATGCTGCAACGGCCATAAGTTGTTGCAGCATAACGGTAAGGATATTTACCACGAACTTCAGTGGCGTAAAAATGCGATAATTTTCGTATCAGGCGTGCAGTTGCACAACCGTAATTTCCTTATTGTTATTCCATCCACTTGATTTATTTATAGGAGGGGTAAGTGATGAGGTGGTGTTGGTATTGTTATGCGAGGGGGGTAAGGTGGTGGTGTTATGCTGGCGTGACAAGTAGACAGTACTGCCTGATGAAGATAGACCGCCCAGTATGGAACGTCGTGGGCAGCGTCAATGTTAATGATAAAAGGAATTTTAGAGTGGGTATTTTTTTGTAATCGTTTTTTTACATCCCAGCATTTCGTAAGAGTTTCCCCATCGTTTCCTGGAAGTATACCCAGGGTGGTAGCTCCAAATTGAACCACATTCAACTCAGGGGTATATGCGGGGTGGCTTGTGAAATCAACATCTTTATATGTGATACACAAGCGTGCTGATTGAAGTGTGGACCTTGGAAAGCTAGGGTCAACAAAAGCTGTGTTAACATCTTCGTCGTGCCATCTGTAGTTGTCTGAGTCCAAATCTATCACTTGCCTTGTGCTTACATCACAGTATCCGCTTCGGATGGACAATTTGGATGATAAGGAAGAGTTTTCTGTAAGATTTTTTTCAGTACTGTCGTTTTTCGATAATCATTACTTCAGGTTTGACCGCGCTGTTATTGGTGGAGTCTTTGAAAGGCTTTACGATATCGCCACCAGCGTTTGCGATACCTATGCTGACAATGGGTAATGAGATACAAACAATACTGCCAAGTATGGAACGAAATGTAGTCATGGAAATCTCCTTTTCCTTGGATAGATGCATACAGATTATTTTATAGTCCCGTTTCATTAACGGATCTTTTTAGAAACGTGACTGGTTGATCAAGTTCTAAACAGCATGAGTGTGGCGGTTCCATTCAGATAATCAATGTTTGTGAACGAGTTTATTGTGGCAATATTCACGTTTTATGGGTGCTTCCAGCTTATGGGTTATTCTGGTTCACACTGCCTTTTGTCCTTCTGCGCCCCGTGGGTTTTACTTGGGTAAAACCAGGGCGTAGGGTGATAGGTAGTACATTGGTACAATATTCATCTTATTGATTGCCCTATGTGTCGATTGCCATCCTAAATTTTGATATTTTTCGCGCCAATTTGACGCTGAAAACGATTATCACGGAAAGATCGTGATCAAAGGTCATTGTGTTGTCACATGATTTTCCATAAAATTGCGCGAAACTAATAACCTTAATCAATGAACAGTAATTTGTAGCTAGGGACAGGCTGCTTGCCCTCTAGCCCATAGGACATATGAAAAAGCGCTGAGAGGCCGCCGTGAAATCCTTTGCCCGTATCACATTATATTTACTCGTTTTACTTACCTTAGTTCCCGTTCATAGCTATGCGGATATTGCTCAGGGCTATTCTTGGCTGGCAACACAGCAGCAGGCAGATGGTCGTGTTGATAGCACACCGTCACTGGTGCATCCTCTGCAAGCGACCGTTGAGGCAGTATTGGCCTTCGATGCCGATAGCAGTGCAACGGGCTTAAACAGAAGCCAAGCCCTAGCATTTATATCTACCAATACGGAATTGAGTACCGAGTTTGTCGTTCGCGCTCGTTTGCTGGGTATTGATGTTGATGGTGAGGGTAACAATTTACTGGCTCGTTTGATTACTCACCAGGATAGTGGTGGCGGTTTTGGTTCATTTCCTGAATTTAATAGCAACACCTTAGATACGGTATTAGCACTATCTGCATTAGCCTCAGTAAAAAATGAGTATCCCTCTGAGATTAGCCGAGCTGTTGGTTATTTATTAAATCAACAGCAGAACAGCGGTGTCTACTCTCTCTACTTATCCGGTACCCCATCATTACCCCTCACCGCTTTTGTCACCATAGCCTTACAAAATTATGTCTTTGATTTTGCCAGTGTCGCACAAACCATTGCGGGCACCAGTCAATACATTCTGGATAATCAAGCGGCTGGAACGGGACTTGAGAACAACTGGCAAATCGCGCTGAGTTTGCTGGCTATTGTCCCCAGTATTCGCGACAGCGCCCGTTATGCCGCTCTAGTTGAAAGTTTGAGTGATGATCAGTTGGCTAATGGTTCCTGGGGTAATGATGTTTACGCCACTGCATTAGCGATTCAATCTTTGCAACTGGCGGCCAATATTACCTTCCCAGAAGAACCTACAACGGGTTTATTCAGTGGCCGCATTTTGGATAACGATACGGGGAATCCAATTGCTAATGCTGCCATTACCTTAACGGAGAATACAGACATCTCAACCACGACTGACGAGCAAGGCCGATTTTCCTTGGATGGTGTTGAGCCAGGTGCTTATACTCTCAACTATCAAATTGCGGGTTATTCTGGCGCAACACAATTTGCTAATGTGGCAATAGGACAAGTAACGAATGTCGGTGATATTCGTCTACAGCGTTTACCGAATACTGCGACGGTTTCTGGCACCATTACCGACGCCATGTCTGGACAAGCCTTATCCGGTGCGGTGATTGTGTTTACCAGTGGTGGTACTAATGTATCCGCTTCGCTGAATACCAATGGCATCTACACTGTTGCATTAGCCCCCGACACCTACAGTTTTGTGGTCTCATTGACGGGTTATCAACCCTTGACTGGCTCAGCTACCGTTGAAGCAGGCAATAACATTACCTTTTCTCCAGCACTCTATCCTGAAAATGAAGCGCCGGTTGAAACAGCCGTAACGGTCTTGGGTGTGGTGATCGATGAATCGACCAATGCGCCCATTGCCGGTGCGACGGTACAAGTATCGGGTGTCACGGCGAATACGGGCAGTGATGGGTCATTTAGGATAGAAGATTTAGATGAAGGAAATTTAACGCTGACTGTCTCTGCGCAAGATTATGTTTCTCGCCAACTGCAACTGGTCGCTCCCGCAGGCAGTGTCGGCGATGTGGGTAGCATTGCATTAATGCCGAACGAAGCCTCTGTGACCAGTAGTGTCTTTGGTACGATCACCAATAGCGAAACAGGCGAACCGATCTTGGGTGCGACAGTATTACTGGAAGATACTGGCGCGACGACTACGTCCTTATCAACAGGCGCTTATACCTTAGCGGATATCGAATTGCTCACATTTAATCTATTTGTCAGTGCGCCGGGGTACTGGAGTCAGAGCGCCAGCTTTAGTTTGAGTGAGGTCGGTAGTAGCCGTTTTGATGTCGCCTTAACACCGTCGGATTTGGGTGGTTTCGCTATTGAACAACTGACAACCGATCAAGCCAATTACGGGGCCTATGCTCCTGTGGCAATTTCTGCCAACTTGGTGAATCCTTCTGAGCAGGCCACCAGCACGCAACTGTTTTTAGAAGTCTTTAATGAAAGTAATGAAGCAGTGGCTAGCTTGCCCATAGGTGATTTGGCCGGTGGTACGGTACCAGGTGAGCCAATCATCGTATTACCCAATGAGTCGGCGTCTGTCGAAGCCCAATGGTATACGGGTATTTTCCCGCCAGGGCGCTACTCCCTTAAATTATCCGCATACGATCAATTTACGTCTCAGTTGTTGTCGGAGCAGGTGGACTATTTTGATATTGCGCCAACAGCAGTGATCAGCGAAGCCAACTTAACCATCAACTCCCGTTTTTCCAATGAGGGTGTTGAAGAAAACCTTATTCTGAATCTGGATGTAGTCAATCGTTCCAATATTCCCATTGATTTCACCGTGGATTATCAATGGCTTGATCCGCAAGGTAATGCGCTAAGAACCGGAAATGCAACGCTCAGTTTGACGCCCGATCAGGCGCAGCAACTATTCTCGTTGGATGAATATCGCTTTACCTTTGAATCCAGTGGTGTGTATCCCTTTGAGGCGCAAATCACCAGTGACCAAGTGGATGCCATTGTCAATGGCGTTACCGTAACGGTCGCTCCCTCTGTTCGTATCGAAGCGACACAAAACCTCACGCCTAGCTCGGTTGTTCCCGATGGAGATAAACGCATTACCATAGACATTACAGTGGAAGGAATAGAACAATGAGTTTAGTTAACCGTAAACCACTGTCTATTTTAGGTTGGGTTGTTTCCTGTTTCATTGTCTTGGCAACCATTAACATTGCGCACGCAGCGAGTAGTAAAGGGAGAGAATTTTTCCTTTCGTTCCAACCGAATTTGAGCACAGGTGCGAATGATAACGTTGCGCTGTTTATTTCGAGTGAGGTGAATGCTTCTGGTGTGGTGGAAATTCCTGGCCTAAGTTTTTCACAGAGTTTTGAAACAGAGCCTTTTCAGACTTTGCGTGTTGACCTCCCGTCTTCTGCTAGAAATTTGCCTGCTAATCAAGTATCAAACTTTGGCGTAAGAGTGACAAGCAATGCCGATGTTACCGTTTATGGGTTGAACCAATATCGCTTTACAACAGATGCTTTTTTGGCATTGCCAATAGATACGCTAGGTTCAGACTATTATGTAATGAGTTACACCCGATTGCTTCAATCACAAGCAGCAATTGTTGGTGTTTATGATGGAACAGAGGTGACGACTTCATCTGGTGCTTCTTTTACTTTAAATAGCAATGAAGCCTACCTGTTAACTGGGGCTGACTTAACAGGAACACGAATTGAATCTTCTGCTCCTGTTGCCGTTTTTGGTGGTAATCGTTGTGTGAATATTCCAGTAGGGACAGCTTTTTGTGATCATACAGTTGAAATGATTCCACCAGTTGCTACTTTGGGAAATACTTTTTTGACTGTGCCCTTGGCAACGCGAAGAAGAGGAGATGTGTTTCGTGTACTGGCCTCTCAGGATCAAACGGATGTGCGCATTAATGGTGAATTGGTCAGCACACTTCAAAGCGGGGAGTATTTCGAGACGGTGCTAACTCAGCGTTCGGTTATAAATACAAGTGAACCTGCTTTGGTTGCTCAGTATTCTCCTGGCCAAAACTTTGATGGAGTTATTTCTGACCCGTTTATGATGTTAGTTCCACCGTCAGAACAGTTCTTGAATACCTATACCTTCTCTGCTTTGGAAGAGGCATTAGGCTTTGTTAACAATTTTGTGAATGTCGTTGCGCCGACAGCGGACATCACTTCCATTGTTTTAGATGGTGAGCCAGTTGATACTGCCTTATTTTCACCGATTAACGATAGTGGCTTTAGCGGGGCACAAATTCCTATTTCAGAGGGTAGTCATACCATTTTAAGCCCCACACCTTTTGGTATTTATTCCTACGGTTTTGGCAGCTTTGATTCCTACGGCTACCCAGGCGGTATGAACTTTGACCTCATCAATAACAGTGGCGATCAATATGCACCTAACCTTCGATTAATCACAATGGATAATGTAGTTGAAGGCATTGCGGGGGATTCCGAAGACCTGAACCTCAATGACTTTCTCGATGTGGGTGAAGACTTAAATGGTAATGCTATTATTGATCGCCGTACAGAAGACATTAATCGCAACGGCATTTTGGATGAAGGTGAAGACACTAATAATGATGGCATCTTGGATCGCGATTCCGGTATTTTCCGTATTGAATTAGCCGAAGGCGCACAAAATTTAGAGCTTACCCTTGATAACTTTATTCCAGGTAGCCCGCGTGCTCAATTTAGAGTGACGGTGATTGATCCCGCTTTACCCAGTAGCGGCACCTTAGTCGTGACTGACGGTGCGGGTAATACGGCCAGTGAAGACATTTCTTTCTCTGATGAGGTATTATTGCAAAACGTTCGTGTGATAAGTACCTTATCGACGACCGATATTGATTTGGACGAAAGCAGTTTTACCCAAGCACCCACCAGTATTGATATTCAAGATACACAAACGGTGATCGAGTGGGCCTTCCCCACAATTAGCATTGGGCAAATTGAAGACCTGGACTACGACATTATTTTGAGAAACCCTGTCGCCAGCGAGCGCCGATTAGTGACCCACAATTTAGAACTTTACTTTGACGATGTGAACGGCGAGCAAGTGTATCGTGCCTTGGGTCAGCAGTTCGTTAATGTATTGCCCTCTATCTTCACTATTGAGGTTGCCACAGATCGGCAAGACTATACAGTTGATCAAACGGTGTCGATTGACACGCAATTGGCCAACCTAAGCCAATTTGATACCACTTCATCTGTGGAAATCACTATTTTAGATAGCAATGGTAACTTGGTCGCAACGGTAGGCACCTTTCCTTCATTAGCCTTGGCCGCTAATGAAATGGCCAACCTGGATATGACGCAGTTTAATGTGGGCAATAGCTATGTAGGCAGCTATATTGTTCGTGCCACTTTATTGAACGCTAATGGTGATATCGAAGCCCAGGCGGATGCACAGTTCAATATCGTCACGCCCACCGATTCGCAGTATGCCGCCCGTATCACAACAGATAAACCTAGCTATAACCCCAACGAAACCGTGACCGTGCAGGATCGTATCAGTAACCCCGCCCCCAATGCGGTGTTGAGCAATGCCACTGCAATAACCACCATTACCGCACCGGATGGCAGCGAGTTCTGGCGGCAAGAAAGGACTGTGCCTGAAATTGCAGCAGAAGGCTTGTTCGATATCTTCCACACAGTCGAGATCGAATCCGCTTCTCCTGGTGAATACACAGCGCGTTTGGCGGTGTTCGATAGTGAAGGGGTTGAACGTGCGAGCAGCGAAGTAACCTTTACCGTGAATTCAACACAGGAAACAGGCGCAGGCTTGATTGGGTTGATTGAAGTGATGCCCTCTCCAGTGCTGAAAACAGAGAATTTTGAGCTGAATGTCTCCGTGACCAACGAAGGCAACAGTGTTATTGAGAACGTTCCAGCAACTCTGTCTGTAGTCAATATTGAAACCCAGCAAGTGCTCCAGGAGTGGTCCTTGGGTGACATCAGCCTTAGCGTGGGTGAAGCGCTCAGTGTGACTCAGACGTGGTGGGCCAATACTGATATTGGCAACCAGTACGCTGCTGTGCTGAATGTGACTATTGGCGGAGAAGAACAGTTACTGGCGAGCCAGTCCATCAGTGTGTCTGAAAAATTGCTGACCAGTTTGGCGGTAGCGGGTAAAGGTCGGTTATTGGTCTTACTCGACGATACCGGCAGCTTATCGCAATCATGCTCTGGCTTAAGCCAGCTTGAATTGGCTTTCCGCCCCGATGTCGTGCTCTTACCGCAAGATCAGGTACAGCTCGAACTTTACGATGAACTTGGTTTGCTATTGGATAGCGAGGCGCTCACCCTTAATAACTTTGTCGGTGTGGTGAATCAAAATCTCGCAACGCTCACCGATATGGCCCTGACCAATGCCTCCGCTGATCATGTCACCGTGCGTTTGCAATCGGGACAGCAGGATCAAGCCTTAGTGGATCAAGCACATCGTTTGGTGATTACCCATACCCAAGCAGGTCAAAACTTCACCTATGACAGCGGTTTATTCGCGACTACCTGTGATGTGCTAGAAGGGACGCAATTGGTGCAAGGCATCGAGATTACTGCTCGCCTGGGTGTTGATGAAGCCGACCCCTACGGCCCAGATGGTGCATCCACAAAACTGACTCAACGCAATTTCCTGCAATCCTTGCTGGATAGCGCTGGTTGGTCTTATACCCTTGTCGATAACATGGACGACTATGCCAGTGAATTGCGCACCGGCGGCTATGCAGTCAGTGCCCTGTTTAATGAGCAATTGAAACTCTCTGAAGCGGTACAGGATGAGCTAGTACAAGCGGTGAATAACGGTTTAGGTCTACTCTACGCAGGCTTCCATGACAAGCGCAATGGCCGTATTGAGCCTGCGTTGGGCATTAAAGCTAGTGGTAAGCTGACAGGGATTACGGGGCTTGAGTTGTTCAGCTCTGTTTTGCAGGAAACCCCTGCAAACTTAAGCTTTAATTTTGACGCCAAGCCTATCAGTGCCGATCTAGTCGGTGCCAATACACTGGCCGTTTATTCCGCCAGTGGCTCAATCAGTGAACCCGCCATTACCGACTACCAATACGGCCAAGGGCAAAGTGTCTACATGGGCTTTGACGCCCTAGTGCAGGCCGCGTCTGCTGGCGCGGACAGCCTGTTTGCAGACCTCATCCTGAGTGCGCTTGACCATGTTCACCCCGATACCTTGCCTGTATTAGTGGGGCGTGTGCTGCCTATAACCCTAGATTTGGAAAATGTTGGAACTACAGTGACTGGACAGGTGACTTTGACCTTGCCTGATAATATCACCGTGATCGATTCAGGCCATGGCCGATTGACCGTCGATAATACTTTACTATGGCCTTTCCTGGCGACGATGAATGAGTTGCAGCAGTGGACTTTTTGGCTGCAATTGCCCGATGTGTCAGGCAGTGCGTCCCTATCTGGAGATATTGAGATAGCAACCGACAATGGGCAATTGATTCACTACGGCCTTATCCAGCTTAACCTCAATGTCACTGCTGAGTGACATTGAGGCAGCACAATTAGAGTAGAGAACGAATAAAAGTATTGTATTCAGAGGAATTAAGTATGAGCACAGTTAACATGGAGGCACTACGCCGTCCGCTAACAGCCCGTATCTCCGCCGGGGTGACGGTGTTTTTCTTTACCTTCATGTTTTACCTTTCACCCTTTGGCCGTGCAGTGGCGCAAGAGATTGAAACCACCCCCGAACCGATTGTGCTGACGGGTACACCATCCCAAAAGATGAATCAGGGTCTCCTTAAAGTCCAGGAAATTTCCGCCAAAAAACAAGCCAAAATTGCCCAGCGCATAGAAGATGAAAGTACGTTTATCGACGGTGTATTGGATTTCTTTGGCTTAAGTCAACTGACACTGGAAGATGTCGCGCAATTGCAAACGCTGAATGACTTACTCAATGAACAACATAGCCAAGCCTTGGCTGAGTTTGATCAAACGGAAGCACAATTGATTGAAAAAGGTGTGCCGGAAGTCATTCTCCAGCGTCACCGCGATACTGTGGCTCAGTATCAAGCACGCTTCACGGATATGCAGCAAAAACTACAGACGATACTGGAAGCCGATAGCCTTCCTGAGCAAAATGATGCGGCGACAGCACTCAATGACTTGATGCAGCCCCAAAAACTCAAGCGTAGTCACCAAAAGGTTGATCCCAATAAACTGCCTTGGGGTACACCCGATGCCAGTAAAGTGAGAAAGCCTGCCAGAACAGCAGATGAATTGAGCCAACGCACGGGCATATCCCTCATACCTGAAGGTATTCAAGTGGCGGCCCATACCTTACCGCCGGATATTTTTGATCAACTGGGTGGCCCTTTACCACAGGATTTGGAAGAAACACCCGATATTCAAATCACCGATGCCATTCGTGACTTGGCCGAAAACCAACTGAACGACGACCCCGTGGCGATCTATAACTGGGTACGCAATAACATCGAGTATATCCCCAGCTATGGCTCCATTCAGGGTGCGGACTACACTTTGCAACACCGCAAAGGGAATGCCTTTGATACCGCCAGTTTATTGATTGCGCTATTCCGTGCCTCCAATATCCCCGCCCGTTATGCTTACGGCACAGTGCAAGTGCCTGTGGACAAAGTGATGAACTGGGTTGGTGGTGTGGATGTGCCTGAAGCTGCGCAACAACTGCTGGGCCAAGGTGGTATCCCGAATGTAGCATTGATTAATGGTGGCCGTATTACCCATATTGAAATGGAGCATGTGTGGGTCGAAGCCTGGGTGGACTACTTCCCCAGCCGTGGAGCAAAACATCAGGTTGGAGATAACTGGATACCGCTGGATGCCAGTTTTAAGCAGTATGAGTATACGGAAAGGTTAGATATTTCATCTGATGTTCCATTTGATGTTCCTTCTTTAGAAGATCAAGTTAATGCAGGTGCCACCAGTGATCTATCGAAAGGTTGGATCCAGGGAGTAAATTTAGATGCTGTAGATATTGAGATTCAGAATTATCAACAGCAAATCGGCTCATTTGTCGATAGCAACATACCAGATGCGACTGTGAATGGAGTCTTGGGAGAGCAAAAAATTATTCTTCAAGAATTTCAACAGTTAGCGGCAGGGCTGCCATATGAATTAATTGCTAGAACACATAACTACTCGCAACTACCCACAAGTTTACGGCATAAGTTTACTTATACTCTTAGCGCGGAGGTATATGGTACGGAAGGAAGTAGGTTTATCACTTTTGAGTATTCACTGCCAGAGTTAGCCGGGAAAAAAATTGCACTGTCATTTCGACCCGCAAGCCAGGAAGATGAAGATTTTATCAACAGCTATTTGCCAGAACCTGATCCAGTGACTGGCCATATTGATCCTAGCCAGATATCAAATACATTACCGGGCTACCTCATTAATTTAATGGCAGAGCTTACTTTGGATGGAGTGGTTATCGATTCATCTCCGGTAGGCACAATGGGGGGTGAACTCTATGAAACTCTAGGGCTATGGTCGCCGTCTTTCGGGTCGAGTGAAGCAGTAAACCACCCTGTTGCAGGTGAATTTCGTGCTGTAGGATTGAACCTTCAAGGGATAAATACGGAAGAATCGGTTGCAGTTCAACAAAGTATTCGTGGGACTTTGGATAAGTTGGAAGCTCTTGGCGATAATGGGATTGTTAATATTTCAAAGCAAGAGTTGGTTGGAGACCTACTATATTCGGTGATTTACAACTATTTTTCAATCAATGATACGTTAGATCATCGAAACTCAAGTGTAAACAATGTTGTTAGCTACAGATTACCAAGTTTTGGCCTATATGGAAGTACTTTGCAAACCAGCTATTGGTTTGGTTTACCACGTAATGTTTCTTTTACTGGCTTGGTTATGGATGTTGACCATTTAGCATCGCAGTCTACATCCAAAGATAATTCTCGTGGAAAAACTGTTGATTTTATAAAGTCTAGCGGTGTGTTTGCTTCAGCGATGGAACACTTGATTCCAGAATTAATGTTCAGCACTGAAGAAGCTCCAGCCGAGGGCATCAGCGCAGTTAAAGCATTGGTGCTCGCTGCATCAGCGGGACAAAAGATATGGACTATAGATCAAAATAATCTCGAAGAAGCGTTAGGTGAAATTAATTTGCATACAGATATTGAGAATGATATCCGTAATTCAGTTTATGCAGGTAATGTTGCTACAGCGCATGAGGCACCGGTGGCTTTTGCTAATTCAACTGCCACTGGATATTTGCTTATTGATCCAGATACGGGAGCTGGCGCATACAAGATTTCTGGTGGTGTAAATGGTGGTATCTTGGAGTGGTTGGATGATAATGCATATTGGCTTGGAGGATTGGCATTTATCTTAGGTGTTGCTGGTGGAGGTTTTGCTGTGGCAGGGATATTGCTTGGCGCTGCGCTGGCAATTGCTGGCATTGTACAATTTGCTAGTAGTAATCCCGATCCGGCTTTGCTCACGGCCTACATTGGACTAATGCTAGCATTTGTAGTTTTAGGTGCTTTAGCTGGTGGGGCTGGGGGAGCATTGTTTGCTTTATGGATATTTAGCTTCATAGCGGATGGCGCCATAAGAGCGGCTCAGAATGCTATAGATGCATTGCGTAACAGACCAACACCCTAGTCTCATTGACTATTCAGTTTTGATTAATATAGAGCGTTCTTGTGAGAGGAGCCATTAAGTGTTCAAAAATTTTATGGATTCTCAACAACCACATATGCATAGCATAGCCCTAGCTGTTGTTATAGCACCTCTTGGACTTGTGCTTGCCAAGCGGCAGAATTTAATTTCAATATTAGTGTTGGTTTTTTTAGTGCTTTTCTGGTTAAGCTTTAATGGAGTTTTGTATTTTGCTAATGATAGGAAATTCAGTGCATATGCTTATTTGGTGACTAATATTATGACTGGGTTGTATCTGTTTGGAATTATGCCTCCTAGGTATGGTAAGCGTTACGAGAGTATAATAAGAGCCGTTATAAAAATATTTGTTCTCTTTTGCTTGTTTTTCACAGCTAGTTTGATTTTTCCACTCATTGAATATGTTGGTAATAGTGGTCATTCTGTTTATGAAATTAAAAATAAGCATGTAAGTTTATTGTTTTCTAATCGATTGGCGATGATGGCTGCTACATTTTCAATACTGTATATCGTAATTGTATGCGTAATTTTTGCATTTTTTAGTAAGCCAGAGCTAAAGTGCAAGTAGATAAATTAACCGCAATCTGAGTAAGGTTCTGATTGTTTTGTAATGTTTTTGAGAAAATATTTTTGTGTGAGAGTTGAAGGATCTTATTCTAGGCTTTAGTACTTTAAGGTGGTCTTCTAAGATCACTGAAAGTAAGGAAAGGGAATTAATTGCTGCAGTTCATGGAGCGTTTAATAGAATTTGATAAGTCACGACAACTGCCCTTACTGACCTTTGCGCTTGTGTGTGTGTTGGTTTTCGTTCTGATGATTATGGAACATCCAGTCTTTTCAAATCTTGGCATAACACTGAGAACATCGTTGCATGAGAAGGATTTCTTTCTGTCGTTGGCAAGAGTGACGGTAAGTTGGTTGTAATGAGTTTCTGCAATATACCACTTGGAATTTAGTTGGCTATTTCTGTAGTGATTCATTGAAAAGGTAATTATTGAGAATGCAAGTAGCGAAGTTATCAACGATAATATTTTTCTGCGAAATAAATGAATAACGATTAGCGTGCCAGTTATGCTCAAAAAAATAGTTGTATAAAATAGGTCATTTAAGATATTTGTATTATCGAGCATGATCTCGTTTGACATGGAATTTCCTTGGCGTAAAGAAAATCAAAATGGACAATTGCGTTATATATAGTGTATCAAAGTGTATTGCATTATCTTTGTGAGTGGTCGATAGTATTGCTGAATTTTGAGAAGAACACTTAATCTTCTTTCCGACAATAGTACGACTTTGTGGTACAGTGTCCGGCAAATTTGGCAACGAACGCACCCAATAGGGCTAATAAAATCAACAGCTTACAGTTGAGGGTGTGGCTAGCCACCAATTCTGCTTGCGGGATTTCGCGGATGCCACCCACGTGATCCCAATGCAGGTGCGAGATCGCCGCCTTTTGTACATCGCCGACCCGAAAACCTGCCAACTCGAGCTGACGGGTCAAGGTTTCCTCCGGCCCCTGGTGGAAACGAAATACATGACTAAAAATATACTTCGTCACCTTATCCGGAAAAAAGTCCGGGTTTGTCATCACGGCGCGATCCATGCCGGCATCAAACAACACCAGACCCTGACTATGTTCGATAATAAAAACATAAATGGGAATCTGGACCCAGCGCTTCGACGTGAAAACCCACCAAAGGGATGGTTTGCGTGTCCCAAATATATGCTCCGGGTGGACATCGGCAGAGCCCGTACTGATAACGGAGACAGATTTAATTGACCCTTTTATTTCACTGGACGATTGCTCAGGATTTACAGTGGTAGATTGTGCGCACATAGTCCGCCTCCTTTATGTGAGTCTGTCGCCAGCGGCACCTATACCCGTAGCGTTTGAAATTTAGGCATTCATTGCACGCTCTCTTCATTCCATGGCGACGTTGAAATTCCTCGCAATAGTCCGGCTATTCTCGACAACTGCTCCTGCGTCGCCTAAAGCGCCTACTGTCGCCTCAGGGCGTCTACTTTTGGTGGTGCCATGAAATAAATATGACGCACACTAAAAGCTTAAATTTCAAACGCCACGGGTATATAAAGTCTAAGTTGTTGCAATTCAGGATTGTGGCTGTAGCAGATGATCACATTAATGTGAAAGCTTCCGGGCTGGCCCATTCTCTCACGCCGATAATTTTTGCCAGAAGTGTGCCATCACGGCTAATGAAATAACTGACAGGAATGCCCGATACGTCATAAAATTCACTCACCGTGCTGTCTGAGTTGTTGTGTGCCTTGATAGACTGATACCGCTATATGCTACAGAGTGCGGCATATAGCGGTATCTTTTTTCTAATAATAATAATTATAACCATAGTAATTATAATCATAGTAGTTATAGCCATAGTAGTTATAGCCATAGTAGTTATAATCATAGTAATTGTAATTGTAATAATAAGGTGGCCAAGGCGTTATTGTCAGATTGTTATGACAAGTAGATAATACCGCCTGATGAAGATAGACCGCCCAATTGTTAATGTTGTGGGCGGCGTCAATATTGATAATGAGGGGAATGTTGATGTTGGTATTTTTCTTCAGTCGAGATTTCACATCCCAGCATTTCGTAAGAGTTTCCCCATTGTTTCCTGGAAGTATATCCAGGCTGGTATCTCCAAATTGAACCACATTCAGCTCAGGGGTGTACGCGGGGTGGCTTGTGAAATCAACATCGGTATATGAGATGCACAAGCGTGCGGATTGAAGTGTGAACTCTGGAAAATCAGGCGCAACAAATTCCGTGTCAACATCTTCGTCGTGCCATCTGTAGTTG
>Ga0316202_10001929_pt1 | contig 14543 bp, 9 predicted proteins | sample 3monrhotite_MG_FD_204934 | JGI IMG/M metagenome (GOLD analysis project Ga0316202, IMG submission 204934) | Microbial mat bacterial communities from mineral coupon in-situ incubated in ocean water Damariscotta River, Maine, United States -... | ecosystem: Environmental > Aquatic > Marine >... | reverse complement strand
ACTTGACCCTGAACTTGTTCCTATGAATCAACTCGATTCTTTAAATACATCTCTCAAAGGCAATGCTATTTGGCCACAGATTACTGCATATGCCAGCAATGGAAGTGTAGCCCACTTAACAAATGTAAACGACCAGTTGAGTACATTGTTATCGCCTCTTTCACTGCTGCTTGCAATAGCAAAGAGGACTGCGCCAGAAGAGCCTTTGCGAGGCTTGGAAAAGTCAGTTGATGAAATGTCAGAGGCATTGATTGCGAAGAAAAATGATATTGTAAGTAAATATGAGAAGCTTGCAGGCTCATTGGATGACCTTCAGCAAGATGTTACGAAATTAGAAAGTTTAGTTGAAACACGGAGGGCTGAAACAGACGCCCAATTGTCACAATGGCAACAGCAATTTTCAGACTCACAGGAGCGGAGGAGTACTGAGTTTACTACTTGGCGTGAAGCGACCGATAAGCAAGCTAAGGAATCCATGCAATTAATTACTGCTGAGGCAAATAAAGCTGCGGAAGAAATAGGTAGAGACTTTGCTGACAAGATGGATGCAATCATTAAAGACTCTGAAGAAAAGCATATCGCTATCATAGAGCTGTATGAGTTAACTGCTGCTGACAGTGTTGGTGGCGGGTACTCTAAGAATGCTAATGATGAGAAGAAACAGGCAGATATTTGGCGCAGGGTTTCAATTGGGTTTATCTTGGCGACCGCTCTCTGGCTTGGTTTTACATATTCTCAAACTATTGAAACAGTACCTCATTTGAATCTGTCGACCACTCAGGAGAAGTCTGCTGCACCTCAAGGGAAAGCGGAGTCATCACCTGCTATCGCAAACATCCAAGTTTCAAGTGAGGTGGCGAATATTAATTGGTTAAGGTTGATAGCTACGTTGTCCTTAACAGGCGTATTGCTTTTTGGAGCGGCTTACTCTTCCCAACAATCAAATAGACATAGAGTCAATGAAAGAAAAGCTCGAAGATTTGCCTTGGAAATTAAGGCATTTGACCCATTCATAAACTCACTTTCTCCAGAAATTCAAAATGAATTGAAGCAAAAATTAAGTGAGAAGTTGTTTGGGAACATTGATGACAATAGTGAACATGACGGGAAGGTTATTGATGAGCATGCGTGGAAAGTGCTAACAAAAAGTTTTACAGATATTCTTGATAGACTTCCAAAAGGTTAGATGAATTATGGCTCAACTTACCGAAGATGCTATTGAGCAGAACCTAATCGACCTGTTACAACAGCAGGGGTACACATATTTTAATGATTCAACCATTGCACCCAATAGCGACAACCCGCAACGTGATGCCTTTGATAGTGTTGTATTAGAAAAGCAGTTTAATGCTTCTCTGAGGAGGTTAAACCCTGACCTGCCTGAGCCAGCTCTGCATGAAGCCTTTCAGCATGTGCTTCACCTTGGCTCAAATGACATCATGACCAACAATGAGAAGTTCCACCAAATGCTTTGTGATGGTGTGACCGTTGAGCATTTTCAGGATGGGCAGTCTGTTGGTTTACAGGTGAAACTGATTGATTTCGTTGACCTTCAAAATAATGACTTTTGGGCGGTGAACCAGTTTGTTATCAAGGAGAATAACCAGTCCAAGAGATTGGATGTTATTCTATTTGTGAATGGCCTTCCTTTGGTGGTGATTGAGCTTAAAAGTGCGACCAGTGAAAAGGCAACATTAGAACGAGCTTATACGCAGATTCAGAATTATAAGGCTGCCATACCATCTATTTTCTTTTACAACGCGCTGAGTGTTATCTCAGATGGTCTGGATGCGCGAACCAGCACCTTGTCTGCTCCATATTCACGTTACCTTGCATGGAAATCACCAACAAAAGAAGAGAACGGGATATTGCCTGAGTTGCAAATCATGGCAGAGCAGATGTTCAAGCCTGATGTTTTGTTGAAGCTGATTCGTTTTAATACCGTATTTGAATCCGAAGAAATCAAAGATGATAAAACGGGTGTTTTGTCACTGGTGAAGATTAAAAAGGTTGCAGCTTATCATCAGTACTATGTGGTTGAGAAAGCTGTGCAGTCTACCCTGCGAGCTATTAAAACGGTTGAAGATGAGGTGCATGAAGACCCCGCCCATTATGGTTTAGCATCAGTTCAAAACCAGCCAGAGGGTGACCGTAAAATCGGTGTGGTCTGGCATACGCAAGGCAGCGGAAAATCACTTTCGATGGTTTTTTATGCAGGACGGTTGGTTGTCGAGCCAGCCATGAAAAATCCGACCCTTGTGATTCTTACCGATAGAAATGATTTGGATGACCAGCTTTTCTCCACCTTTGGTAATTGCACATCATTGTTAAGGCAAACACCTGTTCAGGCAAATAATCGAGAGCATCTGAAAGAGCTGTTGACCGTTACCGGTGGCGGTATTGTATTTACCACCATTCAGAAATTTTATCCTGAAGATGGCAGTGAAACCTTTGATGCTCTGTCAGACCGAACCAATGTTGTGGTTATCGCTGATGAAGCACACCGCAGTCAATATGGATTTACAGGCAAGGTCGATAAAGAAGGAAATATCAAATATGGCAATGCCAAGCATTTAAGGGATGCCTTGCCTCATGCTTCGTTTATTGGATTTACTGGAACGCCGATTGAGAAAGAGGACAGAGATACACAGCAGGTCTTTGGTAGCTATATTGATGTGTATGATATTGCTCAGGCAGTAAAAGATGGCGCTACTGTGCCACTTAGCTATGAAAGCAGATTGGTGAAGATTCGATTCAATGATGAAGCCACCAAGAAGATTGATGCATTGGTGGATAGTGTTGAAGGTGCAACGGATATTCAGCTTGAGAAGTCCAAGAAGAAGAATGCACAAATCAATGCCATTGTAGGTCACCCTGACCGGCTCGCAGATATTGCAAAAGATATAGTCAGTCACTTTCAAGCGAGGCAGGCCGTATTTGAAGGTAAGGGCATGATTGTCTGTATGACACGCCAGATTGCAGTGGATTTGTATGAACAAATTGTTGCGCTGAAACCTGAATGGCATGAAAAGGGTTTGGATAAAGGTGCAATTAAAGTGGTGATGACCAGCTCATCCGATGACCCTGCAAGCTTTCAGCCTCACCATACCAACAAGAAAGACCGCAAAGCACTGGCAATCAGGCTAAAAGATGCGCATGACACATTGCAGTTAGTGATTGTGCAATCCATGTGGCTGACAGGCTTTGATGCGCCTCCCCTGCATACACTCTATGTTGATAAGAAAATGCAGGGTGCTGGCCTGATGCAGGCCATCGCAAGGGTGAACCGAGTTTACAAAGATAAGCCGCATGGTTTGATTGTGGACTATATCGGCATAGGGCAAGACTTACGCTCTGCTATGCAGGTGTATGTGGACAGTGGCGGTCAGGGTGAAGTTGCTCCTGATATTAAAGAAGTCATTGCTGGCATGCTGGCAAAATTCGAAGTTGTTCAGCAGATGTTTCATGGCTTTGAATATCAGACATATTTCAAAGCGGAAACAGGTGAGAAGCTCAAGGTGTTGCTTGCTGCTCAAAACTTCATCTTGAATGATGACAAGCTTAAAGACCGTTTCTTATCCGAGGTGACGGCGCTCTCTAAATTGTATGTCATGGCTGTGCCAAGCTATGAGTCAGAAACTATCAAAGATGATATGGCATTTTTCCAAGCGATAAAATCACGCATAAACAAGTTTACACCGACTGGCGGTAAAACAGATGCTCAAGTTGATTCAGCCATCAAGCAGATTGTGGATGATGCCTTAAGCAGTGATGGTGTTGTGGATATCTTTGAGGCGGCGGGAGTGAATGCCCCGTCATTGGATATATTGTCTGAAGAGTTCTTGCTTGAAGTAAAAAATATGGCGCACAAGAACCTTGCCTTTGAGCTGCTTCGCAAGCTGCTCAATGACGAATTGAAAGTCAGAAAGCAGAAGAACATGACGCAGGGTAAAAAGTTTTCTGAAATGCTTTCATCTGTGATTAAACGCTATCACAACAATCAGATTGATACGGCTCAGGTTATTAAAGAACTCTCTGATATTGCCAGAGATATGAAGCTGGAGGACAGCAAGGCGCATGATTTAGGCTTAACGCCTGAAGAGTATGCCTTCTACTCGATTCTGGCTCAGAATGACTCCACCTCATTTTTAGAAGACCACAAGATGAAAGAGCTGATTCATTTGATTGTCGATATCATCAGGAAGAATGCCACCGTGGATTGGAACAAGCGTGATGACGTAAAAGCCAAGCTTCGGCTATTAGTTAAGAAGGTGCTGATGCGTTATGGCTATCCACCTGATTTAGCCAAGATGGAAGCAGATAGAGTGCTTGAACAGAGTGATTTGTTGGCGAGTGAATTTTCAAGCTAATAACGGCCAATCATTTTTTGACAGGAAAAGCTATATATTGTGATTTCTTTCAGAAATCATGCACACCCCACTCACCGGTGGTGGGGTTATCGTCATACAAAATGTATGGCGATTGTAATACGGCCGCCTTAAAGCGAGTCATGGCAACGCATTTCATTTGAACGATGTGAATTACACAATGTACTACCTATTGTGCTTTATTTGAACTTCGAACCATTAAAAAAACCTTATATTGCAACAGAAATATTGTATTAATTATGTATTTCTAATATAATATGCAGATGTAATACAAACCATCTGTTTTTGTGTTATTGCAGCTTTTCAAATCCCATCTGAAATCTGCCTTTTTTATATTTATTTATTCAGAAAATTAGAATGACACTAATATAAGGAAGGCATCACTATGCTCAAAAAACATCAAATATCTCTGAAGCTCACTGCGTCGCAATATGCCCATATTCAAGATTCCGCTGATTCGGAATCAACAACCATCACTAACGTTGTCCGTCAGTTAATCGACAATGACCGTAGGCAAAACTTTGCTGAGTCAAAATCAGTTTCAGAAATCAAAAAGCTGGATTCAAGATTTACAAAATTAATCATAAAGCTTGATGAGCTTCTGCTTGAAGAGCCGGAAGAGGTGCTGTCATGAGTAAGCACGATGACACATTTTTTGATTTTGAAGAACTGGATAACGATGAATACATGTTCGATAGTTTTGAGGATGAGAAGCTTGAAGATGAATGCGACCTTTTAACAGTCTACTGCCAGACTTATATTTTAGAGCATAACCTCCCTGACGATACCGACCCTGCATCTATTCGTAAGCAGGTCTGGCGGTCATTAGGTGTTTTTGAGAAGTTGAAATTCATGTTCAAAGGCATTCGGCCATGAACGCCAAACGCCGCTCAACTAACACGGCAACAAGAGACCCATTAAACGGCATCATATTATTTCTACTCTTTGGCACAATTTTATTCTTAGCGGTGATGATGCCGCTATTCTGGATGGTTGGAGAGAAGCTGTTTATCACAACCGGCAGTGAACTGGTGGAAATCTATAAAGATATAATTTTCAATTCTGGAATCAGGACTGTTGGCTGGTTTTCAGTAATCCCTTTGCTAACCAAAATTGATTTATGCAGTCGAATAATCAGTGCCTTACTCTTGTCCTATTATGCTTCATGGACTTTGGCAAAAAGTCATATCACACCGATAAAAACGGAAGTTATAGAGCAGGGTGCTGAAGTTATTAAAGACCCTGACCTGTTTCTCAAGTATGCAAAAAAGAAATTGGCAAATGCTGACGGCGTATATATCCATCCGCTGCTAAGGCTTTTTTCATTCAGAGAGTGTGAACACATCTTTATTGCAGGTTCAACAGGTGCAGGCAAGAGCCAGCTCTTAAGCTGGATAATTGACTACATTCTCAAAGTAAAAGACAAAATGCTGATGTTTGATGTCAAAGGGGATTATTGCTCACAGCTTATCAGCCCCAACCCTGAAGTTAGAAGGCGTCAGAAGCGGTTCCTCATTGCACCTTGGGATGACAGGTCAATTCAGTGGAACATCGCTCAGGACATTACCAATGAAGCCGAAGCCTCAACCTTTGCAGCGGCCTTTGCACCGCTCAGTGGTTCTGAAAACAATAAATATTTTGCAGAGGCAGCACAGGATGTAATCGAAGGTGTTCTTTGTTATTTCATCATAACGAAAGGCCAGCAGTGGGGCTGGAGAGATTTACAACAAACACTAAAGAAGCGTGAAAGAATCCTTAAAGCATTGATTGCGATTGACCACGGAGCATTAGAACACATCGAGCAAGAGTCTGCTCAAACGCAAGGTGTTATGGGTAGCATTCGTGCGCCTCTCAAGAGCCTCGACCAGATTGCAAGATATTGGCCTGAGGTTGGTGGTATTCCCATCATCAAAAGGTTCATCAATGACAACACCAAGGGTGTCACATTGATTTTTGCAGCGAGACCAGACCAGCAGGAAATCGCAACACCACTAATTGCTGGCGCATTGTCGCTGATGATGACCGAAGGGCTTTCATTGGCGGATAGCAGCAAGCGCCGTTGCTGGTTCGTGTGTGATGAGCTTGGCGCTCTACCGAAGCTATCCAAGTTGCTGGATTTTGTAACATTAGCACGCTCTAAAGGCTTACCTATGGTGGCAGGAACCCAAGACCTCGGCAGAATCAAAACGAAGTATGGCGAAAGCGATGCGATGACGATTATCAGTCAATTCGGTACGCAAATGATTGGTTATTTGAATGATGCCGAGACTGGTGCATGGGCAAGCAAAATATTCGGGCAGCAACGCACAGAAAGGCTCCAAATATCAGAGAACCAAAATCAGGCATATACAGGTGGCTTAGCCTATCAGCCTGCCGTAAGCACAACATGGCAGCAAAGTGATAAAGGTGCGTTGTTGGATTCAGATTTTTTACACCTTCAGAAAGCTACGAAAGATGGCTATTACTTTTGGTGCAAGCTGTCAGATGGGGAAGGTAAACCTCTGCTTGGTAAACTTCATTTTCCGATTAATCCAGTGCCAAAGCCTTTCCCGCCATTTATCGAGAAAACATCTGATTCGAAGATATACGAAGCGCCTCAAACCATGCCTGAAACTCCAGCCCTTGAGACGGCTGAAGCGGTAAACAATAAGCCAAGAAAAGGTGCGCCTTTACTGCCAAGTGATGCTGTGAACACAGAAGAACAGGCAATAAGCAAAGAAGAGTTAGATGCTCTTTTAGAAATACAGATGGCACAAGAGCAGTTGCTACAATCGGAGCAAGAAGAAAGCACGCTGGAAACACAAACTGCTGGCGCAGCTTTGGAAGGCACTGGCTTAGACGGTGCAGGTGTTCTATTGGATATCGCCGAAGCTCTTACCGATGGTGGTGACGCAACATCAAGCGGTTCAGTACAGCAAGCAATAACAAAAAAACGTAAGCGTAGAAAACTTAAATCTTCGCTAATCACGGAGATATAACCATGTTATCAATTTCAGGAATCAATAACAGCTCATACTATGAAAATCTGGCACAAGAGGATTATTATACAAAAGGCGGTGAACCTGCTGGTGAATGGCGAGGTTCTGGTGCGGAACAGTTAGGATTAACAGGACTGGTCAACAAGGGTGAGCTAAAACTAATGCTTGAGGGGTTCAATCCCCGTGACGGTGAAGCCGTGGCGAGTAATGCAGGCAATGAACATAGAAAAGGTCATGACCTTTGTTTTTCAGCGCCTAAATCCGTCAGCACTGTATGGGCGGCAGCATCTCCGGAATTGCGGCAGCAGATTCAGGAGGCTCAAGCACGGGCTGTGAGCAAGGCAGTCAACTACATAGAAAATGAAGTGGCGCACATCAGGAGGGGAAAGGACGGTGCAGAACATGAAAAGGCAAATATCATTGCCTCATCATACGAGCATTCAACAAGTCGGGCGCAAGACCCGCAGCTTCATACTCATATGTTGCTGGCGTCTCACGGAGTCGGGCAGGAAACCGGTGATGTGAGAAGCCTTGATAGTCGCACCTTTTTTCAGAATCAGAAAACAATCGGTGCTGTTTACAGGGCGGAACTTGCATTGGAAATGCAGGCGCTTGGCTTTCAGGTTGAAAGAGACGGTCAATCTTTTCGTATTGCCGGAACCAATCAGAAGCTTGAACAGGAATGGAGTAAGAGACGTGCAGAAGTTAAAGAGGAACTTGCTGCAAAAGGCACCAGTGGTGCCAAGGCAAGCGAGGCGGCGGCGCTATCATCAAGGGCCACGAAACAAGGCGTAGACCGGCAGCAACTGTTTCAGCGGTGGCAAGGCGAGGCGCAGGCGTATGGCTTTACAGTAGAACAGGTTCAGTACAGCAGTGAACTTGAATTTATAAAGCCTGAATTTGATGTAAATAAAGTATTGAGCGCAGCAACGGAAAATCAGGCGGTGTTTAGTAAGGCTCATTTGCATTGCTTGGTGGCTCAAGAACTTCAGGGTGTTGGCGGCGTTGATAATATGCGGCAGCGGCTTGATTGGTTGGAGAAGTCTGGTGAGCTTGTAAAGCTCGGTAAGCATGACAACCAGATGCAATACACCACTAAAGAGATGTTAATGCTCGAACAAAGCATTGTAGATTTCGCCAAGGCTGGACGAAGTAAAGAGGATTGGGTGATTTCCGAAGAGGCAATTTCTAATGCGATTGCAGTTAAGAAAGGCATATCTCAAGAGCAGCAAAAGGCTCTCAGGCATGTATGCGGAAAAGGACAAGTTGTAAGTGTTACAGGGGCAGCCGGTACTGGCAAAAGCTTTATGCTTGCAGCGGCAAGAGATGCCTTTGAGAAGTCGGGCTTCAAGGTTTCAGGTTGCTCGCTTTCAGGAAAAGCAGCAGCAGAGCTACAGGGTGGTAGTGGCATTCAGTCGCAGACTATTTACAGTCTCATGCAAGAAATCGATTCGGGAAAACGTCAGCTAAGTAATAAAGATGTTTTGATTATGGACGAAAGTGGAATGACAGACACAAGGCTAATGAGCCGTGTCATTGATGCAGTCAAAGGCGCAGGTGTAAAACTGGTACTTGTTGGGGATACAGCGCAGTTACAAGCCATCGGCGCAGGTGGTACTTTCGGTAAAGTTTCAGCAGAAATCGGCAGCGCTGAAATTCTTGAGGTTCGCCGTCAGAAGGTTGGGTGGCAGAAGCAAGCTGCCAATGATTTCAGAGCAGGTCGAGCTGGCGAAGCGCTTGCGGCGTACAAGGCACATGAGTCTTTGCATATTCACAAAACAACCAAAGGCTCGCACACAACAATGGTTGAACGCTGGCGTTCTGTTGATGCGGCGCAATCTGAAAAAATTATGATTGCAGGCAGGAGAGCCGATGTTGCTAAGCTCAATCGCATTGCTCGTTCGCAGCTCAAGCAGAGTGGAGAGCTTGGTGCTGAAATTACTGTTGTTACAAGCGACAAAGAAGGCAATGAGAGCAAAACCAAAGTTGCGGAAGGTGACCGTCTTAAGCTTACGAAAAATGATAAAAGTCTCGGCGTAATGAACGGCGACTTGGTGACGGTGCGTAGCATCGAAATAGATAAGGCCGGTAACGCAATTCTTGATGTAACACTTGACCGAGGTGGTGAATCTGTATGCATCAACACGGGCGAGTATTCGCAGTTTCAGCATGGCTACTGCATCACCGCACATGCGAGCCAAGGTGCTACGGTTGATAATACACTTTTTTATGCAAGCTCATTCAACAGCAAAGAAATGTCTTATGTCTCAGCATCAAGGCAGCGCTATGGCTGCGAAATTTTTGCCAGTGAAGAGGAAGTTGGAGAAGAGGTTGAAGAAAGCTTAGAGCGCCTGATGGCTAAGTCTGATGAGAAGATGACAGCACTTGAAAGGCTTGATGCGCTTGTAAAGGAAGGTTCAGCAGTAGTGGCAAACGAAGACCTTAGCCAGCAAGGGCAACCACTGGAGCGGCAACAGCAGCCAGTTCAGCAGCTCGAAATAAGCATGGAATAGCGTGAGCTACATGATTTTCGTGTGTGAATACTAAGGTTCATCTATCAATTTTAACGTAGAACATTTTTTTGCACATGATTCGAACTGTTTTTGTGTCAATGAGCCGCCTTTTCGCCAGTTGCAGTAGATGGGAACTATAAAACGGCAATCAATAATTCAATGATAAACATGCGCCTTCAGCGTCATTGATTTATTGATTTATCAACGTTTTTTTTTGGTCGTCCCATCGCAATGGCGAAAGGAGATTTTCAAATGACCCAATCACTTTATCAAATCATCAAGGATGCAAAAGAAGAGCTTCAACAACAATTAAACGATGAGCCTGATATGCAATACCCTGAGGACAGAGTTCATGAGATTGTCGATTCAATATGCTTGATGCCAAATTACCAATACCTTGAACTTGCTTGCGACAATATGGATTTAGCCCTGAATGAGCCTGAGTGTGGCCCTGCTTTTGACGGTACACCAACGCCGATAAACATCATCTGCGCCAATTTATATACGGCCATTTCAAATGAGCTGCATCAATACCTTTACGAACTGGAGGAGGCCGCTTAGCGGCTTCTACTCTTTCTTGGCTATAGCTGATTGGGTATGTCCACATTTCTCACAAGTAAAAGACGATGTTTCAGCCTCTTCCATTGCACCAATGGCAGAGGACATAATATCTGCAACTTCACTTGCTTCTTCATTATAATATCGTGCAAGCATAATTGGGCTTTTATGGCCGGTAAGTCTCATTAATTGCAATTGTGATAAATGCTTGCTCCATCTTGTGCAGCCAACATGTCTCAGGTCATGGAAACGGAAGTCTTCAATTTTGGCCCACTCGCGAGTTTTTTGGAATCCATTCCTGACACCAGATGGGGAAATATTAAATACCTTCTCTGTTTTCTTAGGGCGACGACCAAGGCGATTCATTTCATTTTTTAGAATCTTTATTGCATGCGGCGATAGTGGAACGCTTCGCTCCTTTCCATTCTTTGTAATTGAGCCGGTCAAAGTTGCTATTTTCTTATCAAACTTAACCATTCCCCACAGCAATCCATCATGTCGCCTGATTGTTTGCTTCTTCTTTTTTCCATTTTCTTCAGTAACTCTAACGCTATCAATGCCAACTATTTCACCGCGTCTCATGGTTGTTTCAATTGCAAATTCAATCAAGGGTCGCATAAGTCCGCAATTAGCGCCGTACCTTTCAGCGGCCTTCAATAGCCTCTCTTCTTCATCGTTTTCAAATAGCCTGTCTCTTGCTTCTCCAGCGTCAGGGCGTTTCACGGGTTTGACGGCGTTAATGAGTTTATATTTCTCTACTTCAATCGCATAATTCCAAATAGCTGTTAAAGTGTTCATGCGTCTGATAATCGTGTCACCAGATAAACCAGCTTCGATGCAATCATCACGGTATGCTTCGATATGCTTACTTTTGATGTTGGACATCCTCATGTCGGCAAAATCATGTAAATAAAAAAGTGGTACGACACTAAGCTCCATAGCATAACCACGTTTAAGCGGAGCTGTTTTTTCTAAATACTCTTCTGCGAGTTCTTTAAAGGTAATTTTAGTTGGCTTCACAACATCATCAAAGGTTCCATTGCGCATTTGCTGTTCTGTGTCAGTCGCCCATTTCTCTGCACGAATTTTTTGTTTGAAGGATTTTGAAACTTCTTTATGTCCTGCAATCCTAACAGTTGCTTTCCAGTTGCCGGTGCAGGGTGGTTCTTTGCCAGTTTGGCCTGCTTCTTTCCATTCTTTATATAGAACCTTTTCTTTGGCTGTGCGTTGTCTATTTATTTTTGCCATTGCCTTACACCTTCCCGAACGCTAACTTGCGCCCCGTTCCGATGGCCTGCACGAGTGGGGTCAAACGAACCTTCAAAAAACTCGATGGGGTCAAAATTGGGGTCAAGCCAATATTGTACGCTGAAAGATTTTTGTAGCAACCATGAAAAGCGTTGAAAAACAACGGTTTTCATGAAGTTTAGGCTCGTAGCTCAGGGGTAGAGCACCACCTTGACATGGTGGGGGTCGGCGGTTCGAAACCGCCCGAGCCTACCATTTTTTATCTTTTCATTTTCCAGGAGCGAGCTTCTATGAATATTCAATTACCAGATGGCTCTTCCCGCACCTTAAGTGATAACGCCACAGCCTTTGATTTAGCCATGGATATTGGCGAAGGCTTGGCACGCGCTGTCATTGCAGCGAACGTGAATGGAACGTTGGTTGATTCATCACATGTATTATCTGATGGTGATGCTGTCTCTTTAATTACTGAAAAATCGCCAGAAGGACTAGAAGTGATTCGCCATTCAGCCTCGCACTTGATGGCTATGGCAGTGCAGGAAGTCTTTCCTAGTGCGCAGGTGACCATTGGCCCTGTGATTGAAGACGGCTTCTATTATGACTTTGCTTTTGAACGCGCCTTTACGCCCGAAGATTTGAAAGTAATTGAAAAGAAAATGAAGGAAATCGCTAAGCGAAAATTGCCAATTGTGCGTGAAGAGTGGGCGCGTGATGATGCTATTGCTCACTTTGAAGGCTTGGGTGAGAAGTATAAGGCACTGTTGATTGGACGCATTCCTGAAGGCGAGACTGTTAGTTTATATAAACAGGGTGAGTGGTCGGATTTGTGCCGTGGCCCGCATGTACCGAATACTTCCAAGCTTCGATTCTTTAAATTGATGAAAGTTTCAGGTGCTTATTGGGAAGGTGATGCCAAGAATGAGCAGCTGCACCGCATTTATGGAACGGCTTGGGCATCCAAAGAAGATTTAAAAGACTATTTATTCCGTTTGGAAGAAGCTGAAAAGCGTGATCATCGCAAGTTGGCAAAAAAACTAGATTTATTTCATTTGCAAGATGAAGCACCAGGCATGATTTTCTGGCATCCGAAAGGTTGGACTGTTTGGCAAGTCGTAGAGAATGAAATTCGTTCGGTGATGCAAGATAATGGTTACCAAGAAATCAAAACACCGATGGTGGTGGATCGTAAGCTGTGGGAGAAATCCGGTCACTGGGATAAATTCCGCGATGACATGTTTACGACCAGTACAGACAACCGTGACTACGCCATTAAGCCAATGAACTGCCCTTGCCATGTGCAGGTGTATAATCAGGCACTGCATTCGTATCGTGACTTGCCGCTGCGTTTGGCAGAGTTTGGTTCATGCCATCGTAATGAACCTTCAGGCACCTTGCATGGTTTGATGCGTTTGCGGAATTTCGTGCAGGATGATGCGCATATTTTCTGTACAGAAGATCAAGTTCAAGTTGAAGTGAGTGATTTTATCGACTTGGTTTTTGAAACGTACAAGAAATTCGGCTTTGAAGAAGTTATTATCTTTTTGTCTGATCGCCCTGAACAAAGGGTAGGTACGGACGAGCAGTGGGATAAAGGAGAAGCTTCATTGCATGAGGCTTTGAAATCCAAAGGTTTGGAATACGGATTGAATCCCGGCGAAGGCGCATTTTATGGCCCTAAAATCGAATTTTCTTTGAAGGATTGTTTGGGTCGTGTGTGGCAGTGTGGCACCATTCAGGTGGACTTTTCGATGCCAGGTCGCCTTGGTGCGGAATACATTGCTGAAGATAACAGTAAAAAGACACCTGTGATGTTGCATCGTGCTATTTTGGGTTCGTTGGAGCGCTTTATTGGTATCCTTATCGAAGAATATGAAGGAAAGTTCCCATTATGGCTGGCTCCGACGCAGGCTGTAGTGTGTAATATTTCTGAATCTCAGTCTGAATATGTGCAAGAAGTGACCGAAAAAATGCGTCAAGTAGGCTTAAGAGTAGAATCGGACTTGCGAAATGAAAAGGTCGGATATAAAGTGCGCGCCCACACATTGGATCGTGTGCCTTTTATTTTGGTCGTAGGTGATCGTGAGCGGGATGAGCAAACAATCTCGGTTCGTACACGCAGTGGCGATAATTTAGGTACAAAGACTGTGGATGCATGGATTGCAGAAATGCAGGATATGCAACAACAATATCAGTAACATCGATAGGGGGCTTTCATCGCGAAAAAAGAGTTAGCAGTCAACCATGATATTGATGCGCCGGAAATGCGTGTTATTGGTCATGAAGGCGAGCAAATTGGTGTTTTGAAACGCTTAGAAGCTATTGCCAGAGCAGAAAAAGTTGGTCTTGACCTCATTATGATGTCACCCAACGCTAGACCGCCAGTCTGTAAGATTATGGACTACGGTAAATACAAGTATGACCAGAGCAAAAAAGCCAATGAGGCTAAGAAGAAGCAACATGTTATTCAGGTCAAAGAAGTGAAAGTACGAGCGAGTACTGAGCAGAATGATTTGGATGTGAAACTTCGGAATGTTCGGAAGTTCTTGGAATCAGGCAATAAAGTAAAAGTTTCATTACGTTTTCGTGGACGTGAAATGGCCTATGTTGGACGTGGTAGAGAGCAGTTGGAACATATTGCTGAAGAAGTAAAAGATTTGGGTAAGCCTGATAAGATGCCCAATATGGAAGGGCGGCAGATGATCATGATCATCAATCCGCTGAAGAAATAAGAAGGTTGGTGATTTATGCCTAAGATGAAAACACACAGTGGTGCTGCAAAACGTTTCTCAAAGACAGGAAGCGGAAAGTGGAAACGCAACAAAGCGAATGCTCAGCATATTTTGACTAAGAAGTCACCG
>Ga0316202_10001926_pt1 | contig 14575 bp, 17 predicted proteins | sample 3monrhotite_MG_FD_204934 | JGI IMG/M metagenome (GOLD analysis project Ga0316202, IMG submission 204934) | Microbial mat bacterial communities from mineral coupon in-situ incubated in ocean water Damariscotta River, Maine, United States -... | ecosystem: Environmental > Aquatic > Marine >... | reverse complement strand
TCTGCCTGCTTTAAAATACTGATGATCTGACTGTCCGAATACCGTGATTTCTTCATATAAAATCTCCTGCGTTTTCATTACGAGAAAATTCTACTCATGAGTACCGTTAATTAGCGGGGGTATTACCTCTACAGACAGACCGTGAGGGCTAAAATAATTTCCATCTCAAAATCACACAATTTAATTATGAAAATATTCAGAAATCAACGCATAAAAAATCCGGCCCTTCTGTTTTTAACAAACAGAGGAGCCGGACCCAGAAAAAAGAGAAACGCGATTTTGGGGGTCAGCTATTTCTCTTTCTCACTGTCTGGATTGATAGCGGGAAACTGCATCGCTTCGGGTAACCAGTTCAGGGCTTTTTTCTCATGCCCGTTTGGTTTTTTACTGAGATGTGCATCTATAAAATGCTTCCCAAGCTTGTCAACAATTTCACCCTTTTTGTAAACTGATAATGTTGCGAACTTAGCTGTTGCTCCGACCTCTTTTATTATTTCGGCCAGTTGAATTTTATTCCGGCGTTTTAAAAACGAAACGTCCGGTTTCCAATATTGGCACATATCAATTTTCAAGTTGGATGCAATAGAGTTAAAGAAACTATCTGCGTGCGTGTCAAGCCTGTCGGCAAACTCTTGCCCTGCCCTCATTGTTACAAACAAAGTCGCTACACGGTCTAAATCATCATCCGTTAGATTTCGGACGGTTTCATAGGCTTCGCCTTGTGCATGATATAGATATTGCAAGTCGCGCCATGAGGCATCTTTACCCTTATGTCCTAGAATATTTAACACCTCTAACGCTTCCGCATTGACCATTTCATAAGCTAGGCCTGATACTTGGCTTTCTTCAAGAAATTGTAAGCATCCGTGCACCCGCATATCTGCAAGCATAGTACATGTCATAACTTCCTTGGCCGTGCGCGGGTTTTTCAAAAGCTCTGCTTGCAGGGCCATGCTTTTATGCATAGCCATGTAGCGGCACAGGGGTTTTGAGTAGGTTGCTATCGGGCGTTTGATTTTTACTGTCTCATGCACTGGAGCTTTAACTAGCCCGACATAGGTTTCAACCTCACCGTTAGCTTTTAAGCAAATAATGACGCCGCCTTTTTCATCTTCATCGACTTCATCATATTCATGTGAGTAAAAATGTCCTTCGGTAAACTCCGCCCAATCATGGCTTTGCTCATACTCTTCGACAAGATTTTCAGCGGCTTCTTTTTGCAAGTCAAAGAATTGCTGTTCATCATCAAAATAACTGCTTTCATCCTCTGCAAATAAATCAATGGTCATTGTGCCTGTATAGCTCTCCAATGGAAAGATAGCCTTGGCAATTGATGGTTTTGAGCTGAGAAGTTCATCCTTGATGCTCGTCGCATTTAAGTACCAACCATTTTCAATGCCCCGAAACATGCGCTCTTGCTTTTCGTGAGAGGCAAGGCTTAAAGCTTCGGCCTGTGCAAGAGAAAGTGCCCCTTCGACCATTTCCCGTTTCACAGCCTCGCTTAAATTAAGCAAAGCAAGGCGGCGGCGAATGGTTGCGCTGCTTAAGCCTGTTTGGGCGCACAGACAATCCAGTGTATCGCCGCTACGAGAAAGAATTTTAAGTGCCTCTGCTTCTTCCAGTGGCGTGAGGTTTTCCCGCTGGATATTTTCAACCGTAGCAATGCGCAAAACTTCATCTTCACTCAAACCCACTTTAACCTCGGCGGGAACCGCCACGTCCGAAGGCAACTCGCCTTTTTCCACCAAATACCCAAGAGCACGAAAACGACGCTCCCCGCTAATGATAATATAGGGTTGAGATTTTTTCCCTTTGGGTTTCATCACAACCAGATTTTGCAACAGCCCATCGGTTTTGATGCTTTCTGACAGACTGGTGATTAAAGCCTCATCAAAATATTTACGCGGGTTTGCGCTTGAGGTTTTCAGTTTGGTAAATGGAATCATTTCAATAGTCATCGTTTTATCTCCTTTGAGAATTATATGTTTGGCAATTAGGCGGGGTGAATATTCAACCCCGCCTTTACGCAGAAATTTTACGACTGAGTTTGTTCCTCAAGCTCATCAAGCTTCGCGGCTTCGACTTCCAACTTGTCTTTTGATCGCAAGATGCCAACACGGTCATAGGCTTTGGCTGCAAGGTGGGAGAGGCGTAAAAGCTCGGCTCCGGTAAAACTGTCACCGTCCTGAAGCTTGTCTTCCTTATCCTTGTAAGTGCGGGTAAAGTTCACGCTGTAAAACGAGCCTTTTTCGCTCTCGTTCTTCCAGATCGTAGCCTTTAACACTCCGTCTCTGATTGTGTCTGCGGGTTTATTTGTTTCAACGCTCATGGTCTTGGCCTTTCGTTTGTTTAGGTTAAAACGCTTCCCTAAAGGTCGCGCATGAAACCCTGACAAGCGTCGAGCGCCATAAAATTAAGCCCCGCATGCGTTTCGCGGGGCTTTTCTGGCGATTGATCGTAAGCGGATGGCTCCAAAGCCCCGCCCCTTGGGGGCCGTCTTCGGCGTCCGGCCCACACGTTTGTGCGGGCCAGGCCGGATCGGGGCTATTGGATTAGCCAGCCGTGTCGATGTAAGCTGGCAAGAGGGTTTTCTTGTCACACCCTTTTGGGTTGACCTCTAAAGTGGCGGGTTTATCCCGCCTCAAAACGCACAAATACCAATGCTCTAAAACCAGCGAAAATTACAACTTACATTAGCATAACCTTATGTTTTAACGTGGTTTTAAGACTTTATCCCCTATAATAATGGCAATGAGATGGGGGAACATGAGCGAAGACAACCACTATTCACTAGAAGCTATAAACGCACGGGATCGTGCTAAAAAGCATGAAGATTTTGCTGATCTTCAGGATGAAATGGCTGGGCGTATTACAGGTAAAAATGCTCGTTTCCTCAGCGCAAAGGAACGCTCCCGCCGCGCTGGTCAAAACGCCGACCACAAAGAGAATTTTTCCAAATTACAAATCATGTTGGCAGATGCTGCCTACCGGGCAGCTTACACTCAAACCATGTCTGATTTATCCGGCGCGGAAAGCGCAGTCTATGACGCCTTGATTGATGCCGCTGATCAGGTGAACCAAGCCCAATCTGATCTTGATGATACGGTCGCGGGCGCACAAACTCTGCCTGATGGCACCAAGGTGTTCCGCAACGATGATGGCAGTGTGTACACGGCAGATGGGCGCAAGCTTGATGATGATGTTGCCGCCACCATTGATTGGAAAGACGGTGCCCCGTCATGGGAAGATGTACAGACCAAACAGCGCGCCCTTGAAGACGCCAAGCAACGCCATACCAAGCTTGCAGGCTATGACGCCGAGCTTGCCCGCATCAGAAAGCATATGGAGGATGAAGCCAATCCGCCCACTCAAGAAGAAATTGACGCTTATAAAAAGCGTATTGGCGAGATAGAGACTGAGGTTTCAAAAACGCAGGATATTGAAACAGGGCTTAAAACCAGCAAACCCGAAGACGCTATTGTACATGATCTGGCGCTTGGACCCTCTCCCACATAGGGCTACATGACCTCTAAATATCCACCACAGGTTCTTTGTGTCAGAGCTATAAGGATAGCTGTAGGCGTATGATCAGGGTATTTCTTCATGCTTTCTAAAATGAGCCAATTTCTTTCGGCCATCTTATCACTGAAATACCAGTCATAAACGCATTGACCTGTTTCCTTGTTCTTAAAGGCCGCGACTTGCCCCAGCGTTTCCATTGCGCCTTTTAGAAAGAGGTTTTGCTGCAATGGCGGCATGTCCAAGAAGTCTTGGTTATTGAACACGCTTGCCCAAACTTTTTGTGGATAAAGCCCTATAATCACAAGGCACAGGCTACCAATCACAAGCGCCTTTGATAGGGTCAAAAAGGGTCCTATTTGGCACAGTGATAACAACAAAATATGGAAAATGAAAAACCTAAATAAATTCAACACAATAATAAGATCATGCAGTCTGGGAGCATCAAGATATGACCGAGCGGCGAAAAGGACCCCTTTTGGCAAGGCGAAAACATCATGGTGAGCAACAAAATCGGTTATGCCCGTGTGAGCACAAAAAGCCAGAAACTCACCATGCAGCGCCAAGCGCTGAAAGCAGCCGGATGCAGCAAGATTTACTCTGACAAAGGTGTATCGGGCAAAGTGTTCCCAAGGGAAGGCCTTACCAAGGCACTTAACGCACTTAAGGCAGGTGATACACTTGTGGTTTACAAGCAAGACCGCCTTGGCCGTTTGGTGTTGGAGCTTGCCAAGCTGTTGCAGTATTTCCTTGAGCATAAGATAGCACTTCACTCCCTCACACAAACGATGGACGTCACCACGCCCAATGGTCGCCTGATGTATTATTTTTGTGCAGTGCTGGCAGAGCATGAAAGTGACCAGACAGGGGAGCGTACCAAGGATGGTATGACCGCGAAAAAGGCCGAAGGCACCCGGCTTGGTCGCAAGCCATTATTAACCCCCGCCAAGGCAAGCGCAGCACGTGAGATGCTGGCGACGAAGGACTTTACTATAGCCCACACCGCAAAGCTGTTTGGTGTATCAACCCGCACGCTCAAGCGCGCCATCAGGCGGATAGAGAGCGAGGCCCTATGAATGAGCAAGATAGTGAAAGGCACATAAACGCATATATCTGCACAAAGGTACGTGAGAGGCGGTTGGCGCTGGGCATCTCTCAATCACAATTGGGTGCTGCGCTTGGCATCAGCTATCAGCAATTACAAAAATATGAAGCGGGCAAGAACCGCATCGGCGCGGCCAAGCTCTGGATCATCGCCCATCAGCTCGGTGTGCCCGTGAGCTGGTTTTATCCAGATGGGTGATGATAACTTATTTTTTACTCGACAGGCAGACTGAAACTGATCATTTCTAGTCGATGCCATACAGACACTTTAGAGACAGTTTTTTTGCACCACTTTTATCTTTGAACTATTGAATGTCAGGCGGGGGGAAGGGCATGAGAATTTCAAGAGCGTATCGTAAATTCTATCTTTTAAAAGCACGCATATTGCAGCTAAAGGAAAGGGGTGAGCTTAAAAATTACGGAATTGAGGCTGTCAGTGCAATTAAGTATCGCACTCAAAGCATCGAAATAACATTCGCACCGGGTCCGAGGCATGACTACGGACATCTGCGCACAAGAAAAAATGACGGCACTATTAACGATCAAGGCGTAAACAACTCATTTAATGCTTTTGCAAGCCACGTTTGGGGCAAAAAAATTGAGGAATATATTCAAACCACCTCTCCAAAAAATATAGACGCTATCCTGAGTCTGCCACTCAACTGCAACGATCTAGGAGTCTTTTCCTTCGCAAAAATTATTGGCCTTAACCCATTAGAAAGCCGCTATGTTATAGACCTCAACTACCAAACCCATTTACCAGGGTTTTCATCACTTATCATGGAGAAAGCCACCGCTAGTGAATTTATAGAAGAGTTTGGAGGGCTTTATTACCTTTATCGATCAGAAAAAAATGACGCCCTTCTGGAACATTTTGGCACTAACGATGTCATTTCAAAGGCTATCCTTTCCATCAGATACCCGATACCCCATCGACACACGAGAAAAACGAAATTCGTTAGGCGGGCAAGTAGAGAGCGTATTAGGGCTAAAATGGTCTTCCCACTTTACCCGACTCCAAATCACAGCCGTCTCCAAATCGGAAAATATGATGGGTTTGTTTCCCCAACAAGGGACAACCCTGATTATTGGCAATGGTTGTTAGAACTTAGGCCATCATATCCAAATTCTGACAGTGATATTACACAAGATATGCTGCTTATGTATTCAACCAAGCCAAAACATCACGCTTTGGCAAGTACACGCATCTCTACTGCTGACATGTTTTCTCAAAGTCAGAGTGGCAGCCGATCTCCGGCATTGTCGCCTGCCGTTCTTTTAAAGCTAGATAATTATATGATTAGGGAGTTTCTTAGCTCCGAGCAGGAAGATTCAAAGCTAGCCGGATATTTTGGGCTCTTCAACTTAGCAACAAACGAAGCAGAAAATGAACGCCATATTATGCGAGAAAAAACGGGGTTCATTATTAACGGGAATACCTTAATCACGCGCGACAGAAAAGAAGCTAAACCTTCAGATTATGATTTAGCAGGCATTGACCTGCTAAAAGTTGAAGCTAAGAAGTCGCATAATTCGGTTTAATCAAATGTAAACTCGATCCAGTCATCGTGACGCTCCAAGGTTTTCTGCCCGGCCTCAATAGCCGCCTTCGCTGCTTTCACTTCTTTGTCAATTTTCTCATTTTCTTCAATGGCTTTAGGAAAAAGGTCTAGGTAATGCTCTTCAAGCAAATTGATTGGGAAAGAGTAATTGGAACCGGAATCTGGATCATCAGTTAAGTGTAGTTGGTCATATGCCGCTCTATAAACCATTTCATGGTCGTTCTGGAGATCAATTTCATCCGGAATCACAACATGGTACGCTAGTTTAACAGCACCTCTTGGTACGCCATGCTTCTCAAAAACATCTCTTAATTGCTCAATCCTTTGTTCTGCTGCCGCCAAATCATATAGCGGGTTTAGTTGATCTTTAGGGCTACTCATCTCTCCTCACTTTGTTTGTTATTAATAATTATTATTAATTAATGATTAGCATTAACCATAATTCACAAAAAATGTCAATTCGACTTTTTATAGAAAAAACGTCGAACTGAATTTATTTCTTAAAACAGGTATTAGGGGAAGTGAGGAAATTTTGATTTTCAATGTAGGGCTCAAAATACACGAGCTACTCAGCTCTAATTGAATACAGAACCTAAATTAGAACCCTCAGAAGTCGTACCAGAAACCACTTATTAAGGACAATACCAATGACCAAATCATCCAACTCAAAATTTTCACGTGCATCCACTTTTGATGGACGGCTTTCAATCACCCCAACAATCCAAACAGTAGGAACACCACATGGACGGACACCAAAAACCAGATAAAGTTAAGTCAGACTATCAATATGAAGACTACCCGACGGGCGAGCCTATCGACTGGCAGAGTGTAGCAGGGAAAATGACGATATTTTTTGTGATTTTGCTTGAAATTACGAATTTGTCATATTTGACCCGGGTTGGTATGGACGTAATCACAGTCTTCCGGGATATGGTAGATTTGCCGCTCATCAGCTTGATGTTCCCAGACCTTTCTGTAGCGGACATTCTCGCGTTCCTACAGGCGCTCATAATCGTGTTCGTACCAGCTGCAGTTTTTTCCGGCGCACTGAAGGCTGGTATCCAATACCAGCCCCGGCGACTGTATCTCGACCCCAGAATTCGCCCTCACGTAATAATTGGCGTTTTATTGCTGGTCGGAATTTTTGGACTAGAATTGAGTAACATACGTACTGCCGCAGAAGCGACAACGCTTCTTGGCCAATGCGACCCCAAAGATATTTTCTGCGATATGGCCCAGCGCGCCAGAGAGATTAAAGCAGCAAAACACGACTTAGCAAACTCCAAGCAGATCGCCGTGTTGACGTCACTTCTCAATTTTGCGGTCGGCTTTGCGCTAGCGACCATAATTCACAAGCAATCCACATAGAGAGGTTATTATTATGCATAATTTTCTGAAAACGGCAGTAACCTTCGTTGCGCTTTGCATCTGGTTCGCTCCCAACGCCAACGCAGGAGATTGGTGGCCGTCATTTGATCCTGAGCCCGAACTTGTATTCGTCGTGGTGTCAAATGCTGACACCTATACAAAAAAAGAGCTGTTTGTTGCGAAACAAACAGTAATCAAGACGCTGGGCGCTGAGACTGCTGATCGAGACAGACGCTCGGCGAAACACCGCAGGATCGAAATCATCTTGACGACGAATCCAGTGGCCATTGCCTTTTCCGGCTCCCCTGCTGAATTATATGCAGCGGGCCGTGACATTGTTGAAATGACGAGGATTCAGCCAGGGTGCAACGATCTGGTTCGTGCCTATGCCAATGTTGCCCATAGAGCAAAGGTGCTGCAAGCCAAGCGAATTCGGATCATTCATATCGGGCCGTTTATCCACGCTGCAATGGGTTGCTCTGCCGAGGACAAGTTAATCCTGCCGCAAAAGCTGCCAACGGACATTGCCTTGCCTCCGCTTCTGGCCCAAGAGCAGGTAAAGAGCTTTACCGCCTATATGGTAAAGGCGGAACAAGAACGACCATTGTGGGCTTTGCTTGAGGCTAGCGGCGTCGATCAGCGTCGCGGCGAGGATGGCTTTGAACTGGAAGCCTATACCGCGTCAACGACCATCGATAAAATAGGTGTCCGCGATGCCTTAAGAAAGGCATTTGCTGAAGCCCCGAGCAACGGGGAGGCGGAATGATGGATATTACACGCAGCATTTTATTGGTGTTTGCATTCTTCATAGGGCTGGTTAGCAACCAGCCCGCCTATGGGCAGATGCCGAAAATTGAAACCGCTTACAGCCAACAAAAAGAGGTGAAGCTTACCGTACTTACTTTGGCGGATTTTCAAAAAACCGTGACGCTAGCAAGCTCCATCCATAAAGGCCCTTTATCCGAGGCACAATTAAGCGCCTTGATAAGAACCTTAAAGATGGTGGACGAGAAAAACCGCCCGATCCTTAGGGCTGCATTTGATTATGGAAACGGCGTTCTTGTTGGCGGCGCAAATTTCAAAACCTACATCGGCAACAGTTTCATAACCCCGGACGGGAAACCAGCAATTGTAATCTCGACCAGAGATTCCAAGACAGGTATGCCCGTGATTGTCAATGCGAGCGATCTCTCCGTTGTTACCACTGCAGGGATAAAGGTTCCGTTTAAGACCAAGAGCTTTGCCAAAGCCACAGCGCCAATGATAGTGCAAATACTGATCGATAACTCTGGCTCAATGTCCAAGGATATGGAGCGCGTAAAAGAGGCAACAAGACAGCTATTGCAGCTATTGCCCGATCACATGCGGTGCGGCATTATCAGCTTCGGCTCAGAGATCACTGATCTTAACAATGGCGGCTATGACGCATGCTCTCCAGACCGGTTTGCGCTGGATAAAATCAATGCTTCGGGCGGCACTCCCTTGTTTGGTGCACTACTCCAAGCCTACACCAAAATGAATGCACCTGAATTTGAGAAGCATCAAAAGGCGATTATTGTTTTGACGGATGGTGACCCCGGGGACATTGATACTAAACTAGCGGCTTTGAAGGCTCATAATGGTATTTCGACAATTTTCTTTTGGTTAGGCGACAAAAGCGCGACAGCCGAGGCGGACGTCGATGGGCTTGCTGATCATTTTGTCGTAAGCGGCGAAGATGCTGCTAAGAAGCTTGACCAATATTTCGCGGCATATGTTCGCGAGATCGAAAGCCAGACGGTTATTATCCTTGATCAACCAGCCTCCGGCAAAGCGCCATGAAATGCCCTCGTCTCAATCCGTCCAGTATTATATGGAAGGCCAATTGGAACCTACTTGTTTGTTTTGGGATGATCAACGTGAGCATGTTTTTGTGGTCGTTTTGGACACTCAATGCTTTCACAGTTTTTATTTTTGTGATTTCTGTATTGATTACATGCAGAAGTGGCTGGCGGGGGGCGGTGTTTCTGCGCCGTGACTATATCCGGCGCTATAATTGGAATGAAGCTTGGAAAACTAGCACCAAAAAACATGATGGCCGTTGGGCAACACACAAAGAAATGTATGAAGCAGGCATGTTTGATGGTGTTGGCCGACTTCTGGGCACCACGGAAGATGGCTATCTCTTATTTGAGCCTCACAAGTTGAAGTCTGCATTTTCTTACTTTCTAGGGCCGCAAGGAAGTGGCAAGACCAGTACGCAAGTTCTTCCAAGCGCCATTTTATCTGCGCTTCCAACTGGCTCAAGCCGGGGAGCACCAGAGTGAAGCGCTCGCTCTATATTCAGGACACCAAATGTGAGATTGGCCCGATGGTCGCCAAGGCATATAAGAATCTGGATATTCCGGTACTGTTCATTAACCCAACGGGAGCGCATCAAGACCTCTGCCCACATACCGAGTTCAATTGTTTTGAGGCGGCAATCGATAGCTATTGGTCTGAGGATACGACACAACGAAAATATATGACCAGCTTTGTGCGCAGTGCTGCAGATATTTTCGCACCAAAACCAAATACCGAAACGAGCAACAATCCGTTTTTTGGCAATAATGGCAGAAGCGCAGGCATTACATTTCTAAACGATTTGATAATCAACAACCCTGACACGGCAACGCCTTCACAGTTAAACAGAATAGTATTGGATGCGGACAAGGCTCAAAGCATCATCAATCAATGGGCCAAGCCCTTAAAACCGGGCCTAAGAAATGCAATAGCCCGCGATACGCAGCGCCGGGCAAAATCGCTCAAAGCTATCATTGATGAAAACTATAAATACTGGGGCGATTTCCTTTCCCACGTAAGCCATGCGCTGGACCCTTTTGATGAAAGCGGCCACTTGGCGAACTACGGCGAACACGCAATCGCCAAGTTTAGCGACCTTCGGGAAACGCCAAGCGTCTTGATAAATATGACGCCCCTTAGTCAAATAAATGACTATGCAACATTTATAGCACTTAACACGCAAGCCATTTTTCTTGCAGCAAAAGTAAAACCTGACGGTCTGCCAATCCATCTTATTCTGGACGAATTTACGGTCGCAAAAATTCCCAACTATGAAAAAGAACAAATATCGCTTCGTGGCCTACAGGTATCCGCAGAAATTTATGTGCAGGACAGAGGCTTGGCTGCCGAGACATACGGTAAGGTCGCAGAAAAGGCTATCTATAATCAAAGCGATATTAAGCAATTTGCCGCGATTGATAACCTGACCGACGCACAACAAGTCAGCAACATTCTCGGCACTAGAGTTGAACGCGTTCTTGAAGGTAAGGTTGAAGGGGCAAACGAGAACGAATTCAAGTATTTGACTAAAGACGTTGAAGTTCCGTTAGCTTCACCTCAATTTCTCATGGCGATGCCGCGCGGAAATCAAATCATAAAAATACGAGGCATGCGTCCGATCAAAGCAAAGCTGTTGCCGTTTTGGCGCGTCAAAGGTCTCAGGGAATGGTTTGACAAGAATCCGTTGGAAACAGGCAGTGTCCCAGACGCACAGACAGTTGCAGAGGTAAAGATCGCTGAAAACGGTATGCGCGTGGTTTGGCCACAGGTCCCAGCCAAGCTTCTTGCCGATAAAAAACCACCCTACAAGGTTCCTGTACTGCGCCTGCATTCTTTTATGTGGGCATATGTATGGGCACTGCTGTTTTTCGTACCGCCGCTGACCGAGAATTGGACGCTGCCCGCCCTCCGATATGAATACACCTTCACCCAGTACGGTTCGTCCTCACGGCAATATAGGACATGCGATTACGTCGCACTTGATGGGCACACCTTTTCGCTTTACGGCGGCGACTGCCCGCTCATTATTTGGGACTGAGAAAGATGTTTACAGCAACAAACATTCCAAACAGAAACCGATTAGCTTGCCTTGGCATCCGAAGCGAGCACTTCATCAATTTGTTGTTTAAATCCCCGCAAAAGGGAATCGCGCGTCCTGATGTGCTCTGGGCTACCAAAGGATTTATCAACGTGCTTGAGGAGGTAATACATAATCTCCTCGCTTATCATGATTTCGCTATGCGGGATACTTGTCACCAAATTAAGGAACACCTCAATCGAATAGCGCGTCTCTGCCCGGCGTGCGCCCAGACCTTCACTATCGGTTGGGTGCTCCCCTTTGAGCAGTTTTTCAAAATTATAGGTCATATCGAAATGGTATCACACTTCGATTCTGCCACGCAAATTCAACAGGAGACATAGTTTATGGCGTATTCATATGAAGAGGCCATGAAAAATCTGAAATCTAAGCTGGAAAAAGAATTCAGCCTCAACAACCCGATTTTTTGGCAAGCTGTGCTTAAAGAAGACAATAGACAGCACCTGCCACATGTCATGAAAATCGTTGATGCGGCTCAGGCGCAAAACGAAGAACTTGCCGCAAAGCGACAAGATATGATCGACACTGAAGTAGCCAATGTCGTGGAACGCCGCAGCCAAAATGCACCGGCCCCGGTCGCGGGTTTTATCAGCAGCGCTCTTCGCTATCCTAAGTCGCCATTAGAACAAGCAACACTGCAAGTGGATAGCGACATTGCCAAGGAAAAAAGGCAACGCGCTGAACAAGTTCGCAAACAGGTAAACGAGGTGCTAAAAACCGGCGAGCAGCACGCCAAATTGCGCATTGATCCTGCGTTAATTGCACAAGAAAAAGCGCGCTTAATTCAGGGGGCGCGCCAAGCTATTGATGAAGCTAGCACAGCCAAGCTCCAACTCCATGAGCTCAAAACAAAGCACCGCGCCCAGATGATTGAACTTGCCCGTAATCGCGGCGAAGTAAATCCTGAGCAAACTGTATCCGAGGCGTTCCAAGCCTCCACCCAGTTGATCGAAGGGCGAGAAAAAAACCAGCTAAGTGCCCTATTCCAAATTTATGGCCATAAATACACACAGGGGCATGAGCGAGCTGCTGCGGAAAAATTAATTCAAGAGCATGAAAGCAACCAAAGCCAATCATCCGAACAAGGCCAAAAACATACCCGCGCTCGCACTCATGAGCAGGAGCAATAGGCATGAAAGCACCTGCGCAAGAGAAAAGATTAGTTTTGCTCACCTTTAAACTTATCCACAAAACTGGCATTGTCCCGCTCCTGTTATGTACTGGGCAGGAAAGCAAGAACGCAACTCTTGGCTCAGGGAAAAGGGCATGACAAAAGGAGACAAAAAAGGCTATACTGAGCCCACTCAAAAAGAGCGCGCACCCAATTATAAAACTGACACAACCACGATCAATCCTGTGATTGTTGAACTGGTACAATTTCTCGCCAAGAAGGCAGCGGAGTCAGATTATCAGGCGTTATTGATGTCCATTAACGCCGTTGAAAACAAGGAAACCGCTAACGACGAGGAATGATAAAATGTTAAATGCCGCAATATACGCCCGCTATAGTAGTGACAAGCAGTCTGAGCACTCAATTGAAGACCAAATCCGTTTATGCCGCGAACGCGCAGAACGAGAGGGTTGGTCTATTGCAGAAAACCTATACACAGATTACGCGATTTCCGGGGCAAGCACCCACACGCGCCCCGGCCTGCAATCTATGTTAGACGATGCTCGGCGCGGCAAGTTCGATATTGTCCTTGTTGAAGCCTTAGACCGGCTATCCAGAGACCAAGCTGATATTGCCCTTATTTACCGTGACCTGACATTCCGCCAGATTTCCATGCATACGTTGTCTGAGGGAGAGATCAACGAGATGCATATCGGCCTCAAAGGAACCATGAATTCCATGTTCCTTAAAGACCTCGCCCAAAAAGTCAGGCGGGGCATTAGAGGCCGTGTAGAGAACGGGCGGTCTGGCGGCGGTAACGCATACGGATATGACATTGTAAAAGAATTTGGCGCGGACGGGGAGCCTATACGAGGCAAGAGAACCATCAACGATGAACAAGCCGCTATCGTACAACGTATCTTCAATGAATATATCAGCGGAAAATCACCCTTGCAGATCGCACATGACCTCAATAAGGAAGGCGTAGAGGGGCCAAACGGCAAACACTGGGGTCCATCCACCATATACGGCAATAGACGGCGTGGAACAGGCATTCTGAACAACCGACTATATGTTGGTGAACTCATTTGGAACAAACTTCGCTACATCAAGAACCCCGATACCGGCAAACGCCAGTCTTTTATGAACCCTGAATCTGAATGGATTATAAAAGACGTTCCCCTTCTTCGGATTGTATCTGATGAAGTCTGGGATATGGTTGCCGCAAGTCAAAAGAAACTTGATAGCAAAGGAAGCTTGCAGGCTAAACAGCGACCCTCCTACTTGTTATCCGGGCTTATCAAGTGTGGTTGTTGCGGCGGCGGGTATGCAGTTGTCAACAAGACGCATATCGGCTGCTCTACAGCACGCAATAAAGGCACATGCAATAACAAGCTCAGAATGAAGCGTCTTGATCTGGAAAATTTCGTCGTCAAATCGCTACAAAAGCATTTGATGCAGGCTGAACTTGTAGAGGAGTTCTGCAAAACGTATGTAGCACATACCAATGAAATCCGCTTGACACAATCAAGACAAATTGCGCTGTATAATAAAGAACTGGCTAAACTGAACAGGCAAGAAGACCGGATCATGGATCATTTGTATGAAGGGCGCTTTGCCAAGGATCGCCTACAGGCTGATTATGAGAAAATGGAGAAACGACGCAACGAAGTTAAGGCACTGCTGTCGCAAACTGAGGAACCGCCGGTTCTTTTTCATCCTGCAATGGGTGATCGCTACCAAAAAGAAATCATACATCTTCTCGAAGCCCTCAACAACAAGGAGACCAATACACCAGCCATTACCTTACTGCGTAGACTGATTGATAAAATCGAACTAACCCCCAACGAGAGCAATGACGCGCTAACCGTTGATTTGCATGGTGATCTTGCCGGGATATTATCATTAGCCACTAACGACAAAACGCCGCCCGAAGGCGACGTTTCTGTGAGCGAACTCACGATGGTTGCGGGGGTAGGATTTGAACCTACG
>Ga0316202_10001925_pt1 | contig 14589 bp, 19 predicted proteins | sample 3monrhotite_MG_FD_204934 | JGI IMG/M metagenome (GOLD analysis project Ga0316202, IMG submission 204934) | Microbial mat bacterial communities from mineral coupon in-situ incubated in ocean water Damariscotta River, Maine, United States -... | ecosystem: Environmental > Aquatic > Marine >... | reverse complement strand
TAAAGACCAAGCCGAAGAAATATTTAAGAAATGTAAAATAGAATGGAGTAAAGAACTTCGTAGGTATGTATGTAGGTATCCAATACCTTATGTACTACAGGGGTTAGTCACTATCCCCGACGCAGAGCTTCGTGCTATCAACGTAGTACCTGGACAAACTGAGCCAGCATTTACAAAGTTAGGAGAGAGTAATGACTAAGGAAGTAGAACAAGAAGAACTAACTATACCTATAGACCTATTGGAAAAAGATCCATTGGAGTTAGCCGAGAGTGAGGAAGATATACAAACTATTGTTACTTACTTACGTGCTACCAGGGAAAACATTAGAGCAACGGAGAAGGCAGGTAAGAGAATCACTAGCAAGTCATCACGAACTAAACCTAAACAATACGAATCAAATGTATTAGACATGCTAATCAAGGAGGCATAATGGAACAACCAGATAGATTAAAAAAATTTGTATACCAAGATGGCAATCCTATCCAAAAGATATGGGATACATCAAGTCTATCTTCATTCGCATCATGCCCCCGTATGTACAACTGGACTAACCTACAAGGGTATAAGTCTAAGGTGTATGGTATGGCAACTGGCTTTGGTTCAGCAGTACACGAAGGCTTCGAGGTATTAGATATGCAGAAGTTTAATGGTGCTACTAAAGATGAAGCTGTAGCTGCCGCTATAAAATATGTTCTCCTGGAATTTGGCGAAGCCCTTAACCAATCAGAAGATAAGGCACGGGGATTAACTGCAGCTCTCAGGGCTGTTACCTGGAGAGGTGAAGAATATTGGGATGACCTATTTGAAATAGCAACTATGCCTAATGGTAAGCCTTGCCTTGAGCAAAGGTTTGAAGTACCCTTTGGTAATGGAGAGTACAGATTCTCTGGTCGCATAGATAAGGTAGTGCAACTGGAAGGTAAGCTATACCTATGTGATATTAAAACAACTAAGACAACACTTAACTCTAATTACTTTGGTAACTTCATGCCGAACAACCAAGTCTTTAGTTATATCTGGGCTGCCAGGGAAGTGCTAGGACTAGACATAGCAGGCTTCATCATTGATGCCGTGCAAACTGGTGTTCACTTCACTAGGTTTGATCGTAGTGTATACAATGTACCAACAGATTTAATAATGGAATGGTACAAAGATACAGCAGATATACTAGACACATCAACTAAATATTTTAACAACCAACATTACCCAGCAGACTTCACTGCTTGTAATAACTACGGTGGCTGTAGGTTTAAAGAGACATGTTCTTCCTCACCATCACGTCGCAATCTATTCCTGGATAATGATTTCGATAAGCAACCTCATCCAGATTTAATGGAGGCATAATGATTATCAACATTTTGTTGGGATTAATCCTAGCAGATTTAATACTGCTTACATTTATGGTATTTGTAATTGGTAAAATTATTGATGAGAGAATGAAATAACTATTGACAGGATAACAAAAGTATGATAGAGTGAGTACTTATTTAACAGGAGAAAAAATGGCAAACATAAAAACACACAAGTCGGCAGAGTATACTAAGCTTATGTTGGTAGGGGATAGTGGTTCGGGTAAGACCACAGCACTAGCCTCACTTGCAAACGCTGGGTATAACTTACGCATACTAGACTTTGACGATGGTCTGTCTATTCTTCCAGAGTTCTTAAACAAAGATGCAATCAGTCGTGTATCCTTTGTTACTTGTAAAGATTCTTTAGGACAAGGCACAGCTTTTCGTAAGGGTGTGCAGATGATTACTAATTGGAAAGATGGCGACGAAGATTTTGGTTCAGTTAAGAACTGGACTAATAAAGATGTACTTGTTATAGACAGCTTGACTTTGATGGGCGAGGCAGCATTACGTGGTGCCCTGGTTTTCAACAATAAGAAATCCACCGACCAACCTAGTCAACCAGAATGGGGGACAGCCGCAAGGGATGTTCAACATATCATACAGTATATAACAGGTTCAGAAGTACCGTGTAATGTAGTAGTAACTACTCATATGCAGTACATGGAGGGAGACTTAGGTGTATCCAAAGCATACCCAACAAGTGTAGGATCTAAACTATCTACTAAGATAGGAAGATACTTCAACTGTGTATGTAGGATAGACACACGGTCTTCAAGTAAGGGGACTGAGCGTACCCTAAGAACAGTCTCAGATCACAAGATGGATTTAAAGATCACAGCACCTAGTCGTGTTGAAGCTAATACTGAATGTGATTTAGCAAAATTGTTCGAGGCTATTCAAAAGAATGCTCAAACTAAATTAACAACAACAGGAGGCAAATAATGTCAGATGTTCTTGACTTTTTAAGCATGACTCCAGGGGATATCCCAGAGTCAGTCACGCTACCAGAAGGTAGCTATGATTTCACTATCACTTCTTATCGTTCGGATAAGGTGGGAGAAAATCAAACACCACTTGTACGTATCAACGTCAAGGCAGTGGGTGTTATCCAATCAGACCTAGCTGATTCAGACTTAGTTAACGCTGAGCCTACACGCATGGAATTTTGGGCGACACCAAAGGCAATGCAACAAAGCAATCCAGCTTTGTCATTGAAATCATTCCTCTTAAAGGGATTGGAAATGGATGACAGTGCGTCGTTCAGTGAGTTGCTTGAGCAAGCAATCGGCCAAACCTTTAGTGGTATTGTCAAGCATGAAATGGTTGGCAGAAATAAAGATATACTTCAAGCTTCTGTAAAGAAGATTATTAAGAAGTAATATAATGGGTGAGTATGCAGTATACAAACGCGTAGCATCACGCAAGCCTCAATCAGCCGAGGCTTGTAAGATTGCTATAGTTTTTGAGTACCCTACCAACAGTGAGACAATCGCTAACACTATCCTGCGTGGGGGCACGGGAAAAATGTTTGCCGAACTCTGTGACATTGCAGGTATTGAACTCTCCGACTGTTTACTCACCCACACTATACAATTAAAACCCCACCTCAACACAGCACAATACTTCTTTCATAAGAGAAGTGAATACAAAAGATTATGTAAGACAACCGAGTGGCGTTCACCTTACGCCCCAACAAGTGAAGGATATCTTAAGCAAGAATATGAGCAAGACATTCAAAGGTTACACAAAGAAATAGAAGAAGCCAATCCAAATATCATTATCGCAATGGGTTCAGTGTCTTTGTGGGCAGTGACAGGTCTAGCTAAAATTGGTAAGAATAGAGGAGCCACGTTATTAACGGAACTCTTATCTAAATCTTATAAAGTATTACCAACTTACAGTCCTGTCTCTGTCGTTAAAAATTTTAAGTGGAGACCCCACGTTGTAGCTGACTTACAGAAAGCAAAAAGAGAATCCGTAACAAAAGAATTAGAACACACAACTAGAGAGATATGGATTGAACCAACTCTCGAAGACTTAGATGTGTATTACAAGAAATATATTAGTGAAGCTAACCATGACAACCCTCTCGCATTTGATATTGAAACAGCAGAAGGCTCTATAGTATGCATAGGCTTTGCACCTAACCCTAGTACTACAATCGTAGTACCTTTTCGTGATAAGAATAAAGACTTACTCAACTACTGGAATGCAGCTGATGAGATCAGTGCCTGGAAGTGGGTCAAAGATATTCTAGAGAACGATAAGATAGTTAAGGTAGCACAGAATCAATTGTATGATGTATCATGGCTTGCCCATAAACAAAAGATACATGTTAAAGGTATCATCCACGACACCATGCATGCACAACATTCACTGCAACCAGAACAAGAAAAGGGATTAGGTTTCTTAGGCTCTATATATACCAATGAGAGTGCTTGGAAAACCTTAGCCAAGTTTTCAAAGAGTACCAAAGCAGATGAGTAAACATGAAACGATCAGAATTATTTTCGGTCAAACCAATGCCCGAAGATTCAGTAGATATAGCAAACCATTACAACCTATGGCGAGCCGTATTAGATCAAGCTGTTCAAGACTATGCCTACAAGGGCAAGTCAAAGGATGGGTTGAAACACAAAGAAGAAGTAGAGATATGGTTGAAGTATAAGTATGATGAGTTCCAATACATATGTGACTTAGCTTCAGTAGACCATGAAAGAGCAAGAAAAGAATTTGATAAATACAGAGAGGGAGAGTATGAAAACAACAGGAAGATCTTCAGAACTACTAGTAAAGGCTAGTGAGTTAGTTAGTGGAGACAGACAAGTAGACTACGGAGACAAGTTAATTAACCATGTGAACATAGCAAACTTATGGTCAGCATATACTAACTTTCAAATAAACCCACATGATGTAGCAGTTATGATGTGTCTATTAAAGATAGCAAGATTAAAGCAAGGATCTAGGACAGAGGATACATACCTGGATGCTTCAGCTTACATGGCGATCGCTCGTGAAATAGGAGAACGAGTGGAAGAATTACATAAGAAACAATTGGAGAGAGACAATGGCGAGGATAATAAAAAACACAGAGATTAAGAATTTAAAACTTAATGAAGAACAAATGCTGTGGGTTTACTGTGGATTAGACTGCACACTTACAACAGAGATATGGGATAAGCTACAGCCTCAACTAGATAACAACACCAGGTCAACATACGATTTCGAGCGAGCAAGCTTGGGCCCAGCTATATCTATGGTGCTACGTGGCTTACGCGTAGACGAAAGGGCAGTCACAATTATTCGTGCCCCCTTACAAAAGAAAAGATTACAGTTAGCTAGGATGTTAAGTCTATTTGCTAATGCTGTATGGGATAAAGACCTTAACCATAACAGTCCAACACAACTCAAGTCCATGCTCTATGAGTACTTGAATCTTCCAACACAAATTAAATACGACAAAGGTAAACAGAAAGTTTCAACAGACAGAGAAGCTTTAGAACATATGATAGAAGAGTATCCTCGTGCTCGTCCTTTCTGTAAGACTATCATAGCACTACGTGATATAGACAAACAACTATCAGTACTAGCCGCAAAGCGTGATGAGGATGGACGTATCCGTTGCTCTTATAATGTAGCGGGTACTGAAACTGGCAGGTGGTCATCATCAGAAAGTCCCTGGAGAACAGGTACTAACCTACAGAATATTACAAAGGACATGAGGGCTATCTTCGTACCAGACAGAGGACGTACTATGTTCTATGCCGATCTACAAGCAGCTGAATCCAGGGCAACAGCTTATCTATCAGGTGATGAGGGTTATATCAACGCTGTTGAATCATCAGACCTACACACTGAAGTAGCCAAGATGGTGTGGCCTAACATGGGTTGGACAGAAGATAACGCACAGAATAGAACACTAGCAGAGCGACCTTACTATGGTAACTTTTCTTATCGTGATGTATGTAAGAGGGCTGGTCATGGTACTAACTATGGAGCGTCAGCTAATACAGTAGCAAGACATACAAAGATTAAGGTAGCACATGCTACAAGATTTCAACTCTTGTATTTTGGTGGTGTCATACCACTAGCCTCGTTAGAACGTTGGCATAAACAGGACAAGAAAGGGGGCTTCAGCGATCTGATAGAACTAGGCGAGAAGATTGGTACTGGTACACAAATGCTTGTGCGTGTAGCTGGTGCATTTCCTGGTATAAGAACATGGCATACAGAAGTTATAAAAGAATTACAAGCAACGGGTAACTTAATCACACCCTTTGGTAGACGTAGACAATTCTGGGGTAGGTTAGATGATGAACACTATGCAAGAAAAGCTATAGCCTATCTTCCTCAATCTACTATAGGTGACTTACTTAACAAAGGTTTATATAGAGTGTGGTCAGAACTATTCCCAGAGGGTGTAGAAATATTAGGACAGGTGCATGATGCAGTCTTAGGTCAATGTCCTAATGATAAGGTAGACTATTTAATACCTAAGATAATTAAATGCTTAGAGAATCCTATCGAAGTTAAAGGTAGAACTATGATCATACCTTCTGATGCAGAGGTAGGAGATTCTTGGAAGAACTTAAAGAAATGGGTAGCTAATGCGTAACAATATAGATTTTATAGAAGCATGCGTCAAGGCTACAACAGGTAGCCCAATACCAGATAGGTTCTCCAGATGGACAGCACTATCCGCTGTGGCTGGTGCATTAGGACGTAAGTGTTGGTTGTCTATGACTAACTATAACATTAGACCTAACATGTTTATAGTATTAGTTGCACCACCAGGCAGAAACAAATCTGTCTCGCTCATCTTGCCGTTCTCTAAAGTGTTTAGTAAACTTACCACACCTGTAGGTACAGAAGAAGATCATGATGAATACAACAGTGGCTTAACACAGTATGGTTTAAAGAACTATCCTTTGTACTCTATACAAGATAGGATTACACCAGAGAAATTAGCAGTAGAAATGTCTAAGGTTACACGACTAGACTTACGTTGTGCTACACCTAAAGAAGATATGTTCTATGATTCATCTATCACATTAGTAACCTCAGAGTTTGGTACGTTCATGAATAGAAATCATCAGTACTTACAAATGTTTATGACTGACATGTGGGATAGTAAAGATATATACAGTCATCAAATTAAAACAGGGTCATCACAAATGATTAAAGGTCCATGCCTTAATTGGATAGCATGTGCCACACCTCAACAGTTTGTGGATAACTTACCAGAGGATGCAGCATCCCAAGGTTTACTGTCTAGAATACTACCCATCTACCATGAGGGTGAGAGAATAGCACAGAGTTTATATCAGAAAAAATTAGAAGATAAGATATCAGAAGACTTAACTCATGACCTTAGTATGATAGCTAAAATGCATGGACAATTTATCTTTGACCCAGAAGCATACGAAGAAGTTGAGAAAGATTTTCAAGAATATATTAAACCAGAACCTACTGAACCTAACATGATTGAGTACAATCAGCGTAGGGTATCACACTTTATCAAGGTAGCTATGTCCATCAGTGCCTCACGTAGAGGTACTCGAGTAATCACAGGCAGTGATTGGGAACGTACTAAGAAGATTATGTTTGATGTAGAGAAGCATATGCCTAAGGCATTAGAAGGTTTTGGCATGAGTAAGACAGGTAAAATTGCTCATGATATGAAGGGTTGGTTGGAGACTACTGTGTTTAACAATAACCGCTCTCACGTGCGTCTGAAGCTGTTTAAACGGCAACTTTTGAACAAGACTATGGCGCCCGGGGAAATCACACAGTACATCCAAGCTATGACAGACTCTGGTTACATACGCGTTGAATCTGAATTGGTATTCCTATGCAGAAAAGACGTAACATAATCCGAGGTCTCAGGTGGGCTAAAGCCCTCGAGGATAAACCTAGATTCATCTCCTCTCCAAGAATCAAGGGTATCCAAAGGGCTGGGCTCATCTATGAGAATAGAATAGCTAATTATATACAAGCATTATATGGAGATAAAGTAATACACGGGCAGTGGTATGAGTATGAAGATAGACGTGGGCTAGGTTGGTGCCAGCCAGACATTATAATACTACCCAACAGCGACAGAGAATTTCTTCTAGTGTTAGAGTGTAAACTTAAAGCAACTAGGAAAGCATGGGTTCAGCTTAACTATTTGTATCGACCTATACTGGAGAAGATTTATCCACAGGTAGAAATCAGAATGGTGCAGGTGGTAAAGAACCTGGACAAAAATTTAAAGTTAGATTTAGTTGAGACACTAGATGATATCTTTTGTCAAGAGAAAAAATTTGAATACTCGACATTATTTTTAAGGAACTTAACATGATTGTTATAGACAACAGCCTCGTAGTGTGGTATACTACAAGCTTTCACTCAACACAAATAAGGAATACAGAATGACAGACAAGCCAACGATTGATCTCGCACGAGATGATCTTCTTACCATCTTTGGTAAAGAAGTTTTAAAAGATAGATACATGTTACCCACAGAGAAATCTCCCCAGGAAGCCTTAGCTAGAACAGCCGCAGCTTTCGCAGATTCAGATGCTCATGCAAAAAGATTGTATGATTACTCATCTAAGTTATGGTTCATGTTTGCTACGCCCGTGCTATCAAACGGAGGTACAGATAGAGGCTTACCTATATCATGCTTCTTAAATTATGTACATGATTCTCGTGAAGGATTGTCAGAACATTATGCAGAGAACATTTGGTTATCAAGTTCTGGTGGTGGTATCGGTGGGTACTGGGGTGACATAAGGTCACAGGATCAATCAACAAGCAAAGGTAATAAGACGACAGGAGTTATACCTTTCATGCATGTAGTTGATAGTCAGATGGTAGCCTTTAACCAGGGGGCAACAAGACGCGGGAGCTACGCTAGCTACATGGACATATCTCATCCAGAGATTATAGAGTTCATTGAGATGCGTAAGCCTAGTGGTGGTGATGTGAATAGAAAGAATCTTAATCTACATCATGGTATAAATGTACCAGATAAATTTATGAAAGCCTTAGAGAAAGATGAGATGTGGAAACTAATTGATCCACATAATAAAAAAGTTATAAGAGAAATTAAAGCTAGACACCTATGGATTAAAATACTAGAGGCAAGAGTATCAACAGGTGAACCATACATTATGTTCAGTGATACAGTTAACAAAGCATTACCTAAAGAATTAAAAGATAAAGGTTTAAAGGTACATCACTCTAACTTATGTAGTGAGATTACCCTGCCAACCAACGAAGAACGTACTGCAGTATGTTGTTTATCATCCGTTAACCTGGAATACTATGATGAGTGGAAAGATAATACACAGTTCATTGATGACATCATGCGTATGTTAGATAACGTACTTACATATTTTATTAAGAAAGCCCCTTCACATTTATGGAGAGCAGTAGCCTCGGCTAAGGCAGAGAGATCTGTTGGCTTAGGTGCTATGGGTTTTCATTCTTATCTACAGAAGAATGGTATAGCATTAAACAGTGCAGTATCCTTTGGTATTAATAAGAATATATTTAAACACTTACATGATAAAGCATTAGAATCTAATCTATCATTAGGTAAGACAAGAGGTGAGCCAAGTGACATGAAAGGAAGTGGTAAGAGATTCGCACACATGACAGCTATTGCACCAAATGCAAGTAGTTCTATTATATGTGGTGGTGTATCTCCTAGTATAGAACCTTTAAGAGCCAACGCCTTTACACAAAAAACTATGAGTGGTTCTTTCTTAGTCAAGAATAAATACCTAGAAAAATTACTTGAATCAAAAGGAAAGAATACTAAAGATGTTTGGAAGACTATTATTTCTAGTAGAGGATCTGTCGATACGCTCGAGTTCCTCACGCCGCAAGAGAAAAATTTATTTAAAACAGCCATCGAGATTGATCAGACGTGGCTTGTTGACTTGGCTGCGGAGCGTCAAAAATATATTTGCCAAGCGCAATCATTAAACTTATTCTTCCCACCAGATGTGAATGTTAGAAGATTAAATAACATACACAAACGTGCATGGGAGAAAGGACTAAAGACTCTATACTATTGTCGCAGTGAGGCGATCAAGAGGGCAGAGAATATCTCTGTTAAAGTAGAGCGTAAAGTCAGAGAGGATAGCATAGATGAAGAATCATGTGCAATGTGTGAAGCATAATGCTTAGACACTTAGATTTATTTAGCGGGTTAGGTGGTTTTAGTTTAGGACTGGAAGCAACAGGAGGATTTGAAACAGTAGCGTTCTGTGACGTAGAAAAATTCCCACTAAAAGTTTTAAAGAAACACTGGCCTAATGTAAAACAATATAAAGATATAAAGGAGTTAACGTATGAGCAAATCAAAGAAGACACGCTTGCCCCCATTGACATTATCACGGGAGGATATCCTTGCCAACCATTCTCCGTCGCAGGTAGCCAACTTGGTGAAAAAGATAAGAGACATCTCTGGCCAGACATGTTTAGGATTGTCAAAGAATGTAGGCCGACTTGGGTCATTGGAGAAAACGTTAGTGGCCACATTAAACTCGGTCTCGACACCGTACTCCAGGACTTGGAGAGTGAAGGTTACTCCGTTAGGACGTTTAGTATTTCAGCTTCGAGCGTCGGCGCCAACCACCAAAGAGAAAGAGTCTGGACTGTGGGCTACTCCGAATACAATGGATCACCTACCACAGAGGAGTCCAGAGTCATTGATAAGACAGGCAACAACTACACGCAAAGGGAGAAGCAAGCCAGGAAATTTGCGAGAGCAGGTAGACCCACAGACAGTGATGTTATGGAGGACACCAGACAACATGTCAGGGGGATCGAATCTTCCTGGGATACAGAGAGCCTTAGACCAAGGACATCTGAAGAGACCGAGTGGACAACCAATCCAGATCAGATTAATGGATCAGGTCAGGGAGCCTCGTCTATGGGAGAAACTACCAACACCCACAGCAAGAGACTACAAGGACTCTGGCCCGAATTGCAACTACGAGAAGATGAAAAAGAAAGGTCGTCTAGCTGGGAGCGCTGGTGGCAGTTTGAACCCGACGTGGGTCGAGTGGCTAATGGGGTATCCCAAAGGGTGGACAGACTTAAAGGATTAGGTAATAGCTTAGTGCCCGCTATACCTTATATGATAGGGCATTCAATTTTAGAGGAGGAATTATGATTGAGTTTATAGTAACAGTATACGTAGTAACATTCGTAGCTGGACTAGCATTACAAGCAGCGGGGGTACAATGAGTGTATTTAATTCGCGAGATTATTACAAACCATTTAAATATCCGTGGGCATTTGAAGCGTATGATATGCAACAGAAGATGCATTGGCTACCAAGTGAAGTGCCCCTACATGAGGATGTAAATGATTGGAACCACCGCATGGATGAAGGTGAGAAGAACTTAGTAAAACAAATACTAACATTCTTTACACAAGGAGACGTAGACATAGCGCAAGCTTACATGGATGTGTACATGCCTATGTTTAAACAACCAGAGATACGCATGATGTTATCAGCTATTGCTACGAGTGAGGCTAACCATGCACATTCTTATTCATTACTTAATGATACAGTAGGTATGGACGATAGAGATTACCGAGCATTCCAAGAGATCACAGCTATGAATGATAAGCATGAGTACTTGTGGAGAAATAAAGGGGGCACGGAAGAGGAGAAGATTGTCAGAGACATGGCAGTATTCTCAGCATTCGGTGAAGGCTTGCAATTGTTTGCTAGCTTTGTTATGCTACTTAACTTTACAAGGCACGGCAAGATGAAAGGCATGGGACAAATTGTCGCATGGTCTATTCGTGATGAGTCACACCATGTAGAGAACATGATTAAGTTATTACATGAGGTGCTAGATGAAATGCCCCACGTATGGCATGATGACTTTAAGGCTACGCTGTACCAAATCTGTAGAGAAATGGTAGAGTTAGAAGATAAGTTCATTGACCTAGCATTTGCTATGGGCCCAGTAGAAGGGTTGAATCCAGATGAAGTTAAGCAATACATAAGACACATAGCAGACAGAAGACTCTTACAGCTAGGCTTGAAGCCTAACTACGGGGTAAAAGATAACCCATTAGAGTGGGTTGATTGGATAGTAGGGGGTGTAGAACACACCAACTTCTTTGAGAATCGTAGCACTGAGTACGCAAAAGGCGCACTTACTGGTACTTGGGACGATGCATTTTAATTAAAAAAAGTATTGACACAAGAGCCAAACTGTGCTAGTATAATAATTGAAACTGACTTGGGCATTAAACAGGTTAAGTTTTAAGGGGGCAGATTGGCTGATTGATTCGTGAGAGTTGTTCAGCCATTTGTTTTTTAAGGAGAGAGTATGAAAGAGATTAATAAATTTACAGAGAAACAACTAAAGAATTACTTGGATAAGTACCGAGCGATTCAACGTGACGCATCTAGAAGATCTAGATCACGAGGTGAAGTCGACGTTAAAGGTGCAGCCAGGGAAGCAAGAGATGCGGCATCTATGATTGCTAATATAAACTACAAGATCAACCATGATACATGGTTGTATAATGATTTACCAGACGGCACCTTTATAGGTGCGAGAAGAGTTGTTGCATCAGGTGACAAGACTCTTATTAATAAGCTTGTTGATAATTTCGGGAGGATAGTTGATGAGACTCAAGAAACACCCAGAGTACCCAGTGAAAACTAAGTACGACGGTCTGGCTCAGTTCCTATATAGAAAAGCTAAGCCCAGACATAAGAAGGCTCAACCATTTTGGAAGAACCTTAAACTAAAGGACAAAGACTATTGGCGAGGTCTTGCCCAGATACACAAGGAAGATTTATGATGACATGGACGGTGGCAGTATTAGTGTGCTTTTTGTCGTTACCAAATGACGCACCTACATTATGTATGCCAGCAATAATACCAATAAAATTTACTAACCAACAGGAATGTGAAGTAGCGAAGGAGAGATTTATTTCTTACTTCCATCCTATTGCAACTGAGAGAAATTTACACATGAGTTTTAAGTGCGCATTCGGCGATCCTAAAGACACATTGTACGCACCACAGGAGACACTATATGACGGACATATTACAGGACGCAGTCAACGCCTTAGTTCTAGCTAAGGGAAATATATCCGAAGCTTCAAGGGCGTTAGGTTTACCTAGACCCACACTCAATAGCCGACTTGAGAAAGCTAAGCTTAATAATATTAAGCCTACACTCAAAGCACCAGGTACTGAGGCAGCTTTAACGGAGCAGAAGATTACATATGATCTTCAGATAAAAGAACTCAAGCAACAAGTAGACGAGTTAGCTAGAGAAAATATAACAGCTACTGCTATACGTAAGCACGTATTTGGTTTAGCTGAACATGAACCCAAGCCACCTAAGTGGACACACAAATCCACACCAGCAAAGGGGGCACCTGGAATCCCAACGTTATTCATATCAGACTTTCACTGGGGTGAGGTTGTAACTAAAGCTAATGTTAATAACTTAAATGAGTACGATCGTAAGATAGGGCGTAAGCGTGTAGAGTTTACAATTAATTCTGCAATTGATTTATGTACTAACCATATGGTCAATCCAAACTACCCGGGAATTGTTATGCCGTTAGGTGGTGATATGATTAGTGGTAGTATACATGATGAGTTGATTGAGACTAATGATGGCACAAGCATCGAGCATGTGATTGAATTGGTTGATGTATTATCCTCTGCTATAACTAAACTAGCTGATGTGTTTGGCAATGTATTTGTACCTTGCGTCATTGGTAATCATAGCCGTATGTATAAACAATACAGACATAAGCAAGCAGTTGAGAGTAGCTTTGATTGGTTACTATATAATATGTTAGAGAAGTATTTCTCTAAAGATAAGAGGGTTAGCTTCTTAATACCTACATCATACGACGCATACTATAAGATATATAACCTTAGTTATTTATTAACTCATGGCGATAGATTAGGTGTACGTGGTGGTGCTGGTATAGTAGGAATGCTCGGACCTATAGCACGAGGCGTGCAGAAAGTCAAGGCAGAATATGCTAACCAAAAGAAACCAATTGACTACGTAGTCATGGGTCACTTCCATCAGTACATATCTTTGAAGGATGCTATAGTTAATGGCTCAATCAAAGGGTATGATGAGTATGCTTTATCAGGCAGGTTCTCGTATGAGAAACCACAACAAGCCTTATGGTTTACACACCCTACATATGGTATAACTTTCCAAGTACCAGTACAAAGTGAGCCACATGTAGCTAAGAAACCTACAGAATCGTGGGTATCTTGGAGTAAGTAAGGGGTTGCATTTGCCCCCTTTATATGGTATACTAATAGATCACTAAGGAGTAGACATGGAAAAAGAAATTAAAAATCCTTTAACATCAAACATTCAGTTTGAATTAGGGATAGTAAAAGTAGGCGGAGACGCTGTAAAGGTTGAAGAACCTGAAGAAGAAAACAAAGACAAGTAATGAAACCTTGTGAGAATTGTGATCACGAATGCCATTGTAGTAATGGCGGTACTTGTTGCGGTGGGAACTGTGAATGTAGTAGCTGTGAACACACAACAACATACGAACCACACAATGCTTAAAGATATAATAGGTGGTATAGCTGATCTTTTTACAAAGGATGAGCCAAAGCCACGTAACATAAGAGACTATATAAGTAGTAAGTTAGAATTACAAAATCCTAATTTACTAGAAGAATTTACTCAGCAATCTAAAATGATTGAGAGTAGTGGCGGAACGAATACTGTTAATGAGGAAAGCAGTGCTCGAGGAGACTTTCAATTTCTTACTGAAGGAGAAGGAAACGCTTTTCAAACGGGATTAAATAGAGTTGCTAATACTTATGAAGCTATGGGTGTAAAGATACCAAGTTGGGTAAGTAAAGCGAAAGATCATAACGATCCTATAAAGCTATCTTCGAAACAGCAAGAAGAATTATTCTTAGCAAATTTATGGCAACAAAAAGGAACCAGTAATTTGTTTAAAAGAATAGACGAAGGTGATGGCCTAGCCAAGTATCAATTGTATGCTAACTACCATCACACTAACCCAGATGAAGCTACTAATGAATTAGCTTTGTCTATGTTCGAACTATAAGGAGTAATATGAAACTTTTAAAAGACACGTGGTCATGGATTAAAGAATGGAACGACTGGGGAATGAAAGACTGGATTAAAGCTGGTATCATTTGCTTAGTTGTTTTATTCATAGTTTATAAAATGACA
>Ga0316202_10001923_pt1 | contig 14594 bp, 8 predicted proteins | sample 3monrhotite_MG_FD_204934 | JGI IMG/M metagenome (GOLD analysis project Ga0316202, IMG submission 204934) | Microbial mat bacterial communities from mineral coupon in-situ incubated in ocean water Damariscotta River, Maine, United States -... | ecosystem: Environmental > Aquatic > Marine >... | reverse complement strand
TTATTAATATCAATACGCCACTAAGTGAAATACTTACCCCTAACCATTGCCGTTTTGATACAGGTTCTTTAAGTAGCAAGGCTGATAATATTAAAATAATAATAGGGATCATGGATTGCAAAATCGTAGCATTTGTTGCTGTTGTGCTGGTTAACCCTAGATAAATAAAAGTATTGAAACAGGCAACACTTAATATGGATAATAAGGTCAGTAGTGGCCAGTGTTGTAGAATGAGTGCTTTGTTTTTTTTGAGTTTTGGTAGTAAAAATGGAGAAATGAGTAGTAAAGCTAATAACCAGCGTAATTCAGCCATAACTATGGGAGATATTACTAAGTGCATGGAACGACCCAAAACGAAATTACCAGCCCAAAATAACGTGGTGAATGTTAAAAGTAAGTAAGCCATTAAGTTCTCGTTGGGTTATGTATATACCCATATCATCAAGTGGAGCGGATTATAAATACTATCATAAATAATCAACTTAACCGTCTGAGGATAATTTTATTTTCTGTTATTGAAAATCACTATGGTAAATAGTTGTTGAACGTTGTTATTTTTAATTAGTATCAAGGCTATTTTAATCTATGTGGCTGAATTAAATGCGTTTATAAAATGTTAAAACCAACTTTATATTATGTCTATGATCCTAACAAGCTTCTTATTGAACATCATATAAGCTGTTCAATAAGGATAAAATACAGTTGCCTATTATCCACTAATTTTAGCCAAAAATATTTGGCTATTATCGAGACATAAAAAATCGAGTTCATTTCATTATACTGGTAGAACACATTTACTTTTGTTTAATTTGTTCTTTTGTCATAGGGGATAAATTACGAACGGCAGCCTGAGCTTTCAGGAGACATAGATGAGGCTCTAAAACATAGGCACAATTTTCTTTTTTAGTCATCAAATGAGTATTGAAATCGATCCTGTCAACGTCCACAAAGTCTAATATTTTAAAGTTAGTTATCTGGCCTGGCGTGATTACACCTGTCATTAGTTCACCATAAAAAGGCAAAAAAAATGCATCTATAAAATAGATGCATATAAACATAAAACACTAAGGGAATAACATTACTGTTAAGTAAGAGTGTGCTTTTCAAACTAAGTTCAATTTACTTGTGAAAAATTGTTAATATTTAAAATTAGTGGTTATGGTCCTATAGTTTTAGAAGTAACGACCAATCAACACCAGCCATAACCAAGTAGACATAACTACCCTGCCCTTATTTATAATCAGAGGTAAGAAAAAAAACCGTTGCTTCACTACGGTTGTGAACACCAATTTTATTGAATAAATTCTTTAAATGAAATTTAACGGTATTTTCAGAAATCCCTAAAGTAGCGCTCATTTTTTTGTTACTTTGTCCTTGATTCAACAGAGGAATAAGTTGCTGTTCACGATGAGACAAACCCAATGTAGTGAGGTTAGATTTTGTATTCTTTTTAAAAAAACGCAGTAGTTCATTAACAAAATTAATTTCAGTTTTATTTAATGAAAATTGTTCACTTTTTTGTTTAAATTTTATTAATAAGGCTTCAATACTTGCTGGCATATCAAAGAATACTTGTTTTATTTTATAACGGGTACAATCTCGGCAAACTTCGGCAAGAATTTTAAAAGACTTGTCATACTTATCCGTAGATGCAAAAGCCAGTGCTTGAATTATTTTAGCTTTGGCTGTGTCGATTAATTGTTCACGATCTACACTGTTTTTTAATAACTTCTCTGTATGAAAAAATACTTTTCCTGAGGCATTCTTTTGCAAAAAATAGAGCGCTTGAACAGCGTGATATTCTTCTTTGGCTTTACGTAAATAAAGCTCATCATGCCAATATTTTTCTTGAGTAATTTTACTATTTAATTGCTCAAACGAATCGATATCAGAAAAATGTAAGGCAACCTTAAGCGAAAGTACGTCTAGTAACATTTCTAACCGCCAAAGTTTACGCTTAAAAACAATTTTTTTACCTCGATATATATAATCGTTACAAGCAGCGTTATCATTCTCAGCCAAGGCTAAATCAATAGCGAGCTTAAAGGTTACTGCATAAATATCATACCAGCAATCCCTCATCTCTAAGGCAACAATGCCCTTTTCTAATAACGTTTTGGCTTCTGCAAGTTCGCCCATTTGGTAATACACGTCAGCAGTTAAACACATCGCCATAGATTGCAAGCCACTGTCCATACCCAAATGCTCTTGCGCCAGTTGGCTTGCATCATTGAACAACACCATGGCATCTTCTAAATGGCCACGATAAGCCAAACTTTGTCCATGATGTAAGGTTATGTAGTTAACTCCAACCCAACAGTTGGCAAGCCGCATTTCTCGGGCACACGTTATCGCGGTTTGTTCCGCACGATTAAATTGGGCATTTTGGTTGTACATTAAAGTTTCGGCCGCTAATAATATTCCTCTAGCTAAATGATCATTTAGCAGTAAACACGCCATGCCATCATTAACGTCTTTTAATACATCGGTTTCAATAACCTGATCAAGGTAAATTTTCACTAAGAGTTTAATCACTAAAAAATCACGTTCACTTGCGTCAGAATTTAGGCCCGATGTGATTCTGTCTTTATGAATAAGTTCGGCGATCTGGTATTGCTCTTCCGCCTCCACCACTTGTCCCAATTTCAAATAAAAATAACATTGCAGTAGGCTAAGGGTTGGAGATGTCATGGTCTCTTTTTTACTAAAATGACTCAGTAACGATTCAACATAACCTATCCCTTTGGTCATAATCATTTCCCAGCCCCCTGCATTAGCGATCAGCTTGGTTGCTAATTTAATGTTTTTTGCTCTAACACACTGGCTAACCGCTTCGCTTAAATGGTTTTTATCGGCAAACCACAAAGCAGCCTTGCTGCGCAGTTCGTTACACTGGCTTTCGCCAACTCGCATTACAAAAGTTTGTTGTAGAAAATCAGAAAATAAATGATGATAGCGAAATGAGCTATTGTGATCATCCAGAGAAATAATTAAGGACTGATGCTCGTTAATCGCCGAAATAATCTCGGCACCATTTTCAATATCACAAACATAATTGGCCAGCTCAATGTCAAAGCGATCTAAAAAAGAGGTTTTTAATAAAAACTGTTGTGTTTGTTGGTCAAATTTTTCAAAAACTTGCTCTTTCACATACCCCGTAAGGGTATCAATATTATTGGTTAAAATACTGGTGGGATCAGAGTGGGGATTTTGCTGATACCACAAGCGCAATAATTGCAACGCCACCGGCCAGCCCTCGGTTTGTTCTAACAACAATGTTAGTTGATTTTCATCAACAAACTCGCTTAATAGGCTCTTAGTTTCTGTTAAGGTAAACTTTAGTTGTTCTGAGGTAAGGCTAAATAATAGTCCTTGGGCATAAAGAGGGCTTAGCTCTAATGCTGGTTGCATTCGGCTAGAAATAATAAGATGAAATTGCTGAGGACAATAATGAACGAGTTTATTAAGGAAAGTCAAAATAGTCGGTTCTGAAATAAAGTGAAAGTCATCAAACAGCATGTAGATGTTCTCTTTACTTTTTTGAATAACAGATAAAATATCTTGACTAAACGTTACTATGTCGGCTTTTGCCGAGCTATTATTAGCCCGAGCAATTAAACTTTTATCAGCAACATTAATATAAACAAGGGCATGGCACAGTAAACTGAAAAACTGGTTTGCTTCGTTATCTGACGCATCTAATGCAATCCAAATCGCTTTATTATGCTCATCAAGAGCAAGCTTTTTTAAATACTGCGACATTAGTGTTGATTTACCAAAACCAGCGGGGCTAATTACGGTAACCAGTGTCGCATGTTGATTGGCCGTTAACTGATTTAACAAATACTCACGTTCAGCCATTTTAACCCGCTGTTCAGGTATGCGAAATTTTTGCTCTAAAATGGACAATGGCTGAAATGCTTGCAAACTTCTCCCTCCTTTTACCTTCATTAATAATTGAGCCAATAGCCATACAGTAAAGTATAGCTTTAATAACTTTTTAAAACCTACCTGTTCGGGTAGGTCGTCATGTATTTATACGTTACCCCACTCTTTATGCCAATTGAAACAGTCATGTTTTTATTTCTAATATAACCATGAACAAATCAAATTACCGATGTCGATTACGCTAATTAGCACAGTTACATTTGGCAATTCAAGATAACTATTGGGGAATAATATGTCTATTAAAAAAACACCAACTAAAATAACACTGTGCGCACTAGCAATAGCTAGCGCTCTGTCACTACCAGCATCTTTTGCTGCTGAAAACGATGCTAAAAAAGTAAAAGAAATTGAAGTTATTCAGGTAACGTCAAGATTAAGAAAAGAAAGTATTCAAAATGTACCTATCGCGATAACAGCATTTTCAGAACAAGAAATAGAAGATATGGGGATCCAACGCGCTGGTGATTTTGTTTCCATGACACCAAATATGACTATGGTAGAGGCACAAAATGCAGGTACAAGCTTCATTACTATTAGAGGCTTGTCGCAGGTACGAAATGGTGAGTCCCCTGTCGCTGTTTCGGTTGATGGTGTTTTACAAATAAGTCCAAACCAGTTTAATCAAGAACTGTTTGACATAGCACAAATAGAAATATTAAAAGGCCCACAAGGGGCTCTTTATGGTCGCAATGCAATAGGTGGTGCAATAAATATCACCACCAAAATGCCTACTGAAGAAACTTCTGGCTATATTAAAACGAATATTGGCAACGGTGGATTAAAGTCACTTACTGGTGCTATTAGTGGTGCCTTATCAAAAAACTTTTTGTACCGAGTCACTGCATCACGCAAAGATTATGATGGTTTGATTGACAATGTCTATTTAAATACACCGGTAGATTTTCAAAAAGACTCGAATATTCGTAGCCGTTTTATTTGGATGGCGTCGGATGATTTCACCGCAGATCTTAGGTTATCTAAAGGAAAAACCAAAGGGGGTGCGTTAAATTATGTTTTCCAGCCTCTTTTTGGTGTTAATAATGCTGACGATGCCAGTGTTAAAATTGAGGCAAATAACCTCGGCTACAATGAAAGGGATGTTTCATCAATAGCATTAAAATTAGACTGGGAACTAAACGCTGGCACCTTGTCATTTATTACCGCAAACGACACCCTAGAAGAAATATTTGGTGGTGACCAATTTCCATATTCTCGCGCTAACTCGGCTAATTCCCCCTTTGGTGCAAATGTTCTTGACGGTACCCAAACCCAATACTTGGATGTAAATGCAAGTAGCTATGAATTACGTTTAACTTCGGCAGACAATCAAAATTTTCGTTGGATTACAGGTCTATATTATTTACAAACAGACCGATATATTTCCAGTTCAACCGGATTAGATTTAGGCACAGGTTTACCCGTAATTAAAAAAGTCCCTATGGGCGCCTCCTCTATTAGTCCAACGTTAACTTTTGCTGCTGACGATAACAACAATAAAGCTTACGCTGCATTTGCGCAGTTTAACTATAACTTTGCTAAAGATCAGGAATTAACTGTCGCGGGGCGTTATGACGTTGATAAGCGAGAACAAACCAATCAAGCTACGTTAGGTTTTGACGCCAGTTCTGGCTTAATACGCAGTGCAGAATTTAAAAAATTTCAACCCAAAGTATCCTATTCCTATACCGGATTAGATAACATTTCTTTGTATGCTACATACTCGCAAGGATTTCGCAGTGGTGGCTTTAACCAAAATGGTGTTGGTCAGCTAGCCTCGTCAGTTGGTGTTTCTGGCGTTAGCGATTTATACAAAGCAGAAGAAACAACGAATGCTGAACTTGGATTAAAAGCACTTTATCCAAAACAAACTACGCGTTTTAACGCTTCTATATTTAATACCACTATTGATAATCAGCACTATTTCCTTTTTGTTGGAGCATTAGGGGCACAAGTACTGGCCAATATTGACAAAGTTAAATTAATTGGTGGTGAGTTAGATTTTAAAACGTCGCTTACTAATAATTTTGATATTTATGGCGGAATTGGAATAACAGACAGCGAAATTAAAAATTTCTCGCTAAACAGCGCAGATAAAGGCAATAAAGCCCCTTACGTTCCAGATTACAGCGTTAACATTGGCATGCAATACAATACTGAAATAATTTCAGGTTGGCAGACAATGTTCACTATTGATGCTGAGCGTCGTGGTAAACAATATTGGGACACGTCAAATACAACCGCACGTAATAATTTCGTTCTAATTAATTCTCGTATTGGCTTTAACAGTGATAACGGAAACTGGAGCGTTAATTTATGGGCGAAAAACCTTACCGATAAAAAATACAATGCTGAATGGGTACTCGGTGGGTTTGCACAACCAGCAATGCCAAGATCTTTTGGTATTGAAGTTCGTTGGACGATGGATTAACCATGAGTTACACCATTAATGAAACTGCTTTAGCCATAGTGCTAAAGCAGGGCTCTGTAGCAGATTATTTTATAGCTTTGCAAGAAGAGCTTAGCAAAAACTTCACCATCAAGCTTTTGACTTTTACCAAAATAGATTTGAATAAACTTCAGGCAGAAAGGCTGTATAGCTCAGATAATAGCAATTACACCGCAGGTGGTTTAAAGCCGATAGAAACCAATGCGTGGACAACATGCGTTATTGAGCAGCAACAAACGTTTATTGCACATAAGCACAACGAACTAGCAAAAGTTTTCTTTGACCATGCACTAATCGCCGAACTAGGGCTTGGTTCAGTGATTAACTGGCCTGTCATTATTCACCATAAGGTAATAGGCACGGTTAATTTTTTGGCCGAAGAAGGCGCTTATTTAAACGCTGACTTATCAATTTTGGAAAAACTTACTCCTTGGCTAAGCATCCCGTTTTTATTAAATTCAACAAATAAGGAATAACCATGGCTGAACGAATTTTTGTAGCCACCGACGTAGGCGGCACTTTTACCGATTTAGTATGTTTTAGTGAAGATATGGATTCTGGTATTCAACAGCTAAAAACGGCTAAAAGCGATACCACCCCACCTAATTTTGAGCAAGGGGTGTTAAATGTAATGAAAAAAGCCAAGGTTAGCGCCAAAGATATTGACGTGATGACCCATGGCACTACTGTTGTTATTAACGCACTAACCGAACGAAAAGGTGCAATTACCGCACTAATAACGACGCAGGGATTCAAGGATATTTTGGAAATTGGTCGAGGCAATAGGCCTGATTTTTTCAACCTAAATTATCAAAAGCCAGAACCTTATGTACCCCGTTTTTTACGTTTTCAAATTCAAGAACGTATATCTTACAAAGGGGATGTTGAACTGGCGCTAAATTTAGATGCTTTACCGAAAATGTTAAATAAAATGAAGCAAGAAGGCGTAGAAGCCATCGCTATTTGTTTATTAAATGCCTATATCAACCCTGAACATGAAAAAGCAATTGCTGAGGCTATTCAAGCACATTCACCAGAATTTGAAGTGATTTGTTCTCATCAGGTATCGCGTGAATGGCGTGAATACGAGCGAACCAGTACAACGGTATTGTCGGCCTACGTACAACCCATTGCCGCACGTTACTTGGAAAAACTTAATCAAGGACTAATTGAACGTGATTTTAACGGCCAACTTTATGTGATGCAATCAAACTGTGGTGTAGATACCTTAGATTCCGCCAAACAAGTCCCCATTACAATGGTTGAATCTGGCCCTGCCAGTGGCTTTTGGGGCGCAGCAGCATTAGGGCATATTATTGGTGAAAAAAACATTATCGCGCTAGATATTGGTGGTACAACAGCAAAATGTGCATTAATCAATAATGGTGAAGTGCCAATTAGTTCCGACTACTATATCGAGCGTAGCCAAACTAAAGCGGGTTACCCAATAATGGTGCCCGTTGTAGATTTAGTCGAAATAGGCAATGGTGGCGGTTCTATCGCTTGGGTAGATGAATATTCTAAACTTCATGTAGGTCCAAAAAGTGCAGGAGCATCACCTGGGCCAGTGGCCTACGGTCGTGGTGGTACTGAAGTTACAACAACCGACGCTAATTTAGCCTTAGGAAGAATTAACCCTGAATATTTCTGCGGTGGCGATATTAAAGCAGATATGGCATCGGTCAACACGTCTCTAAACTCTCTGGCTGAGAAATTAGACCTTTCAACAACAGAAGTAGCCCGTGGCGTTGTTCGTATCGCCAATAACAATATGGTTAACGCGCTAAAATTGGTTTCTATTAACAAAGGCCACGACCCTAGAGACTTTACCATGGTTGCCTTTGGTGGCGGTGGTGCTATGCATGCCTGTGCACTTGCCGCCGAATTGGGCATTAAAAAAGTAGTTATTCCGGCTACAGCGTCAGTGTTTTCAGCTTGGGGCATGATGATGTCGGACATACGTCGTGACCGCATGCTTACTTATTTACGCCCTTGGCAGACCGAAAATTTAGAGTCTATCAACAATCAAATTAAACAGTTACATCATGAACTTCAAGCCTCTTTTATCAGTGAAGAACGGCCTAAAGAAAAAACCAGTTATCAAGTTTTCGGGCGATTTAGATATCAAAATCAAGAGCATTCCATTGAAGTGCCACTACCTTTGGCTATTCAAGTGAATAACCTAGCATCAGTAAAAGAACTATTTCAAACTATGTATGAAAAAGAATATACCTACCGCTTGGATACTGAGATTGAAATGGTTGGCATACATTTGATTGGGCAAGCAGACATCGGGAAAATTAAACTGGCTAAAAAACAGCAAACAGGTCGCTTACTTAATGAAACAATTAAAGGAGAACGTTTAGTCGACTACGCATTAGAAGGTAAGCACAATGCGATAATTTATAACGGTGATCTGTTTGAACCGCAAATGGCTTTTAATGGCCCTGCAATTATCGAACAAACGGGTACAACTATCGTCATCTATCCAGAACAAGAAGTACACATCGATGAATATGCCAACATTATTATTAGCCTTAACAGCACGGGAGGTTCAAAATGAATAAGCACGATCCTATAACACTCGAAATAATTCAAAATTCATTGCGAGCCATCAGTGATGAAATGTTTTCTACTATTAGAAAAACGGCAATGAGCCCAATTATTTATGAAGTGTTAGATATGGCCACAGCCATAATTACCGCGGAGGCTGAATTAGCCAGTGCGGGATCAGGTATTCCCGCTTTTGTCGGCGCTTTAGATAAATCGGTCGCAAAAGTTATTGAGCAACATGGTATCGATAATATCCGTGACGGCGATATATTTGCCACTAATGATCCCTATTATGGCGGTGTAACACACTTAAATGACATGGTTTTGCTTAAGCCAGTATTTTATGGTGGAAATATTATTGCTTGGACAGTCAATATTGCTCATTGGAATGATGTTTCAGGTAAATCACCAGGGTCTATGTCAATAGATGCCACAGAAATATTCCAAGAAGGATTAAGAGTACCTGCGGTACGAATTTTTTCTAAAGATATGCCTATTTCAGGTGTGGTGGATATGATTGTCTGCAATTCTAGAATGCCAGACTTTCTAAAAGGAGATATGTGGGCGCAAATCGCAGCACTCCGGTTAGGCGCCAAACGAATTATTGAACTGGCTGAAAAATATGGTGTAGATACTTATCTTTCTGCGGTTAAAGGTTACTTAGAGTTTGGCGAAAAAATGGCGCGCGCTACTATCAGTAAATTACCGGATGGTCATTATAAAATACAAGATCTACAGGATGATGGTACAACGCTAAATGTATCTATGGATGTTATTGGTGATGAACTTCTTATTAATTTAACCAATGCACCAACACAAAGCGGAGGCCCTGATAATTTATCTAGAGATGGCACTTTATTAGGCTGTCAAATGGCATTAATGGGTTTAATAGGTGATCGAGATATAGCAAATGGTGGCTGCTTTCGCCCCATGACAGTAAAAACAGTAGAAGGTACTATTTACCATGCCAAAGAACCCGCCGCTTGTGGTATTTATTTTGAAACGATGATCCGCCTTAACGATTTATTATGGCGTTGCCTTGCTGAGCAAATAACGGATAAATTACCTGCGGGTAACTTTTCATCTATCTGCGCTACCATTATGGGTGGTGTTCATCCCGATACCAATCGTCATTATTCCATCATCGAACCAGAAATAGGCGGCTGGGGAGCGGGTAATGGTTTTGATGGCGTTAATGCCATGTTTTGTGCATTGCATGGCGATACTTTTAACTGTCCGGCTGAAATTGCCGAGACACGTTATGGCGTTACGGTAGGTCAAATGGCTCTTAATAGTGAAGATGGCGGTGCTGGCCAATTTAGAGGTGGGAAAGGAGTAATTATTGATTATAAAATTCGCAACGACAACAGCTTTCTTACTTGTGCCTATACTCGTTCAAAAGTTGCACCTTGGGGCCTTAATGGCGGTGAGTCAGGTACCTTCAATCGAATAGAAGTGATACGTACTAATGGCACCTCAGAACGTCATGCTATGTCAACCGAAGTAGAAATTAATACAGGGGATACAGTAAGAGTGATCACAGCTAATGGGGCGGGCTTTGGCGATCCTAAATTACGAGATAAGCAAGCAATTAGTGATGATTTAAAAAATGGCTATGTATCTCCAGAGTATGCTAAATCGATTTATAACTATCCTGGAGAAAGCTAATGTCCGATACCAATAATGACTTTAGTCAGCAACGGGTGCCCGATAGCCAAACTGTATCATCTAAACATATTGCTCTGGTGATCATTGGCGGCACTATCGCCATTCCTGCATTTTTAATGGCTGCACAGATTGGTAGCAGCTTAGGTTTTGTTGCTGCAGTGATGGCATTTTGCTGTGGTGCATTTATTCTTGGATCAATGAATGCTTGTACCAGCTGGGTAGGTAGCGTTACTAGACTATCCGCCTCTAAACTTATCGAAAATGCTTTTGGAATACAAAGTGCCAAACTCATTAACGGTTTAATGGCATTTACTTTAGCCGGATGGTATGGGGTGAACTGCAAAATGTTCGGTGATGCAGCCAATACTGTACTTACCTCTTTAGGGATCAATTTACCCGTCGCTTTATACATGCTTATGGGGAGTGTTTTAATGTTATTAGTCTCTCTTAAAGGATTTAAAGGTATTGATAAACTGGCTTTATGGCTGGTGCCTATAATGATTCTGTTTATTATTTATGCTGCCTATATTGCATTAAACTCGCCAGATGCTGATTTTCTTTGGAAGGTACATAATGAAATACCTTTCACATCGGCCATTTCTGCCGTGGTAGGAGCCTACATTGTTGGTGTTGTTATTCAACCTGATTACAGTCGTTTTGCTAAGAGCCCAAAAGGAGCCTCTGCTGCTGCTGGGCTAGCGCTATTACTAATGTTTCCGATTGTGTTAATACTAACAAGTATACCCGCGATTATTAGCCAACAATCAGATTTGATCTTGGTAATGGTTGGCATAGGTATCGGCGGACCAGCATTTTTCTTATTATTGCTTTCATCTTGGTCATCCAATGTCTTGAGTTTGTATTCATCTAGCTTATCGATAAATACAATTGCTCCTGCATTATCACTAAAAAATATCACACTATTTATTGGAGCACTAGGTACTGCTATTGCCTTTACCGATGTTCAGAAATACTTTATCGATTTTCTTATTATATTAGGAATATCTATCCCCCCTGTTGGCGCCATTTACAGCTTAAACTTTTGGATAAATAAAAGAAATGATTGTATAGATATAATCGTCAAAAATAACCATTGGTCAGCCATATATGCTTGGCTTGCCGGTTGTTTTTTTGGGTGGTTAAGCTATCAAGGTTACTTTTCTATCACTCAGATAGCTAGCGTAGACTCAATAGTAATTTCTTCAACGTTGTACTTGATATTTAGACAAAAACGCGTGCCATACCTTGACAAAATACAAAGCAAAAAAACAGTTGAGATACGATCAAAATAAAGCGTACATCCCTTTAATTTTATCGTGAATAAATTAAAGGGATGGTCTGTATAAAATAGCTCACTTAATAAATTTGAGATAAGGCAACAACACTTTATTTGGCTGCTTGATAATATTTTAATAAGCTTTCAGTTGAACAATCATGACTCGCCGAAATTTGATTAGTTTCTAACTCTTTTTGAATGTTAGCTGCTAGTCCTTTACCTAATTCAACGCCCCATTGATCGAATGAGCAAATTTGCAACACAATCCCTTGAACAAAAATTTTATGTTCATACAAGGCGATCAAATTTCCTATCGTTGCAGGATCAATACGCTTTAACAAAAGTGTATTGGTAGGACGGTTACCTTTATGCACTTTATGTGGCGCCACCATGTCAATATATTCTGGAGTTCGACCTTTTGCTTTTAGATCGTCGCGCACTTGCTGCTCATCTACACCAGTCATTAACGCTTGGGTTTGCGCAAAAAAGTTAGACATTAAGGTTATATGATGACCTTTAACTGGGGTAACACTTTTTACCGAGCCAATAAAGTCTGCTGGTACTACATTGTTGCTTTGATGTAGATATTGATAAAAGGCGTGTTGCCCATTAATGCCTACTTCTCCCCAAATTGAAGGTACTGTGGCGTAATCAACCGTTTCACCAAACCAATTAACCGACTTACCATTACTTTCCATTTCGGCTTGTTGTAAATAAGCTGCAAGCATATGTAATGTTTGGTCATAAGGTAAAATTGCTTGCGATTTCGAACCTAAAAAGGTGGTATTCCACACACTTAATAATGCCATGATCACTGGCATATTTTGCTCAAATGGGGCATTAAGAAAGTGCTCATCCATTTCATGCGCACCATTAAGTAGCGCTTTGAATTGAGCAAAACCAATATCTAACGCAATGGGTAAACCAATAGCTGACCATAATGAAAAACGGCCACCAACCCAATCCCACATATCAAATATATTTTCTTCTTTTATGCCAAAATTCATAGCATTTTCTTTATTTGCACTTACAGCAACAAAATGTTTTGCCACGGCAGTTTCATCAAACGACGAAGCAGTTAACCATTGCATTGCGGTGCCAGCATTCATCATGGTTTCTGTGGTGGTGAACGTTTTACTTGAAACAATAAATAACACTTTTTCAGGATCTAGTGGTCGTAAAACTTCAACAATTTGAGCACCATCAACATTCGAAACATAATGCACATTAACGCTATTATCACTATAGTGCTTTAACGCTTCGGTAACCATTTGTGGTCCAAGGTTTGAACCACCAACACCAATATTAACAATGTCGGTTATTCTTTTACCTGAATAACCCAGCCAATGCCCTTGACGTACTTTATTAACAAAAGCTTCCATTTTTTGCCATTGTGCTTCTACATGTTCGCTAACATTTTCATCATCAACAGTTAGTGCTTTATCGTTACTACCCCGTAGAGCTGTATGTAAAACAGCACGATTTTCAGTTTTATTGATTTTTTCACCAGCAAACATTTTTTCACGCCATTGCGCTACTTTAGTTTCTTTTGCTAGATCAAATAGAGTTACCATTGTTTCACTATCAATTAAGTTTTTAGAATAATCTAATAACATTTTTGGTAGTTCTACCGAGAACTTAGTAAAGCGTTCACTGTCTTGAGCAAACAAAGTATTCATATGCTGTAATTTTTTATCTTGAGCAAGCTGAACTAATTTTTTCCAACTTGCTAATGTTTGACGCTCGGTCATGGTTATTCCTATTAGTACTAAAAGGGAAAGCAAAAAACGATAACACACCAATTAACCGTGCAGCTAATTGGTGTGTTATCGTAATGTAAACATAAATAAGTGACAATTGTTAGAGTTAGTTTACTGCGTTGACCACATTTATTCTTGATAATAAATCATAAGCCATTAACTCTTATTACTGCGATTAAAAAGCAATATTCTATACTCGAATATTAACATTACCAATAAAAATAATATAACGTAATCGGCTATACGATAATGAAAACGACTATTTACTAACGTTGTCTAATATTCTCGACACAAAGCTAAAACGAGTAGGCATAACCACGCATAAAAACGTCAACGCTCGACTGTAAATATTCCTTTATTTCAACTTGGCTAACTTGCTTTTTAGTATTAAATTCTACTCGCATCCATGCTTCTCCTTTCATCATATTTAAAAATTGAAGGGCAGCAAAGTGTGCGTTTTCAATATGTAAAATATTCCGTTCGTTCAATAAACTCATTAGCTCGGCAACTTCACAGGTAATTTTTTCAGGCCCCGCTTGATAAAATAATTCCGACAATGTGGGGTGCGATATTGCTTCATAAGCACAAATTTTATGCACCGCACAAGCCTCTTTTGAGGTGAGCATCGTTAAAAATCGTTGTGCTAAGGTTATTAATGCTTGTTTGGGATCATCTAAATTGTCGAGATCAAAATCAATCATGTGATATGAATCACATTTTTGTTCAATAGCCGCAGCAAATAATTCATCTTTACTGCCAAAATGGCTATAAACAGTTTGTTTAGATACTTCCGCATGCTTAGCGATTAAATCCATACTGGTGGCCGCATAACCTTGTTCGGTAAATAATACGGTTGCCGCTTCAAGTATTTGTTGGCGCTTAACGCTACTCTTTGTGCGTGTTTTGTTTTTACTCATACTAGTTATGCCTACGAGACTTTTGA
>Ga0316202_10001921_pt1 | contig 14611 bp, 12 predicted proteins | sample 3monrhotite_MG_FD_204934 | JGI IMG/M metagenome (GOLD analysis project Ga0316202, IMG submission 204934) | Microbial mat bacterial communities from mineral coupon in-situ incubated in ocean water Damariscotta River, Maine, United States -... | ecosystem: Environmental > Aquatic > Marine >... | reverse complement strand
TGTTTTGTATCGGGTACAACGCCCCGGCGTGCAGCCGCACGCACATCCCCACCGAGTCGTACTGCGCGGGGGAGCGCTCGGCGTCTCCGATCGAGGGCATGTCCTGGTGCGAGCACTGCGCGCCGCGCTCCTGCCCGGTGGTCGAGACGGGCTCTCGTGCGCCGGGCGACCCGAAGACCTGCGCAGACGCGCCCTTCTCGGCGGATGGTCGCCTGTGGTGCCGGTCGTGCGACGTCAACCTTCGGGTCTGCGACTGGCTTCCGGAGTCGCGCCTCCCGTCGGGCCACCTGTGCCTAGACGCGCGGCGGACGGACGACGGGCGGGTCTGGTGCCGGAGCTGCGACCTGTCGATCGCGCTCGGCTCGTCGTCTCTCACGATGGTCGAGCTGTCTCGGGCGTACAGCGCGTTCGCGACGTACGGCTCGCTGGTCGAGCCATATTTTATCGAGCAGGTCTTGGACCGGGACGGCCGGGTGATCGAGGCGCACACGCCCTCGGCGCCGGAGGCGGTGATGGAGCCGGGTGTGGCGGCGATCACCCACTGGATGCTGCGGGGCGTGGCGACGGCGGGCACGGCCGCGCAGAGCAACCGGTTGGGGATCCACCTTGCGGGCAAGACGGGCACGACGAACGATTTTTATGATGCGTGGTTCGTGGGCTACACGCCGGACGTGATCACAGCGACGTGGGTGGGTTTTGACGCGCCGCGGAAGATGGGACAGTCCTTCACGGGCGGCAACACCGCGCTGCCGATGTGGATGGACTACATGTCGGTCGCCGCGCCCCAGGAGGGGGATCGGCCGTTTCCGCCGCTTCCGGGGGTTCGCCAGGCGCGGCACAGCCCGGCGGCGGAGTGGCGCTGGATGCCGCGGCTGGATCCGCGGGCCAATTGATGAATCAGGCGTCGGGCGGTGGTTTTTGATCATGTTCCACGTGGAACATCACCGACTTGTGAAGCACCTCCAGGTCCGACAGCAGCCGCCGACCCGCCGGAGACGGCTCCCCAAGCTCCGCGAGCGTGCCCAGCGCCCGCGCGTTGCTCTCTGACACCTCCGCCCGCCGGCGCACAAAATGCGGCGACCGCGACAGCGGGTGCCCCTGTGCCGCAAGCCGTGCGTGCAGCGCGCCCACCGGCACAAACGCGTGCGCCGCCAGCAGCACCCCACTCAGCGGGCGCATGTCCGGCCGCACCGGAGAGCTCGTCCAGGCACTCTGGCCATTGCGAAGCACCGGATCCAACATCATCAGCCGGTTCAGCCGCCCGTGCTGCGTCTCGTGGATGATCGCCTCTGCCATCGTCAGCGGATCCGGGTGCAGGGTCAGGTACGCCATGTTCGGCGCCTCCTGGTACGACGCCGACAGGTGACGCTCTGGCTCGAAGCCCACCGGGAGGAGTCGCTCCAGCGACGCCGGGAGCTCTGACCACCACTCCGGCAGCCCCACCCGGATCAGCTCCAGCGCCTCGCGCAGCGACGACACCCAGTCCGCCACCGACCGACCACCCAGGTCGATGGCGTTCCCCGACTTGTCGGGGTGGGCCTCGTCCATCGACAGCGGGTTGGCGTCCTGGAGCGCAAGATGCAGCCGCGGAAGCGCCGGATGCAGCGGGTGGTAGTCGCGGCGGACCGTCACACCCTCCGGCGGCGGCTGGTCAGGAGACCACTTGCGGCCACCCACCAGCGCGAAGGCGATGCCCGACTGGTCCGCCAGCATGGCCTGGGCCGGTGGGTCGAAGGCGAGCGAGATCCCCAGCCGCGGTGCGCGCACGCTCGCGACCGGCTGCTCCCAGTGCAGCGCCTCCAGCAGAGACTCCCGCGGCAGGGCCGCCAGAAGGTCCGGCACCAGCCGCGACAGCAGCGGCTCGGTCGGGCGGAGGCCCCGCTCCCAGACCAGCAGCGCGCACAAGACGTCCGGGCTGCCGATGGCCGCCAGGGTCGGCGCCGAGCGGCGGCGGGCCAGCTCGATGAGGCGCGGCCGCAGGCCGTGCAGCGGGTGGGAGAGGAGGCGCCGGAGCGCCAGCAGCCGCACCTTGCGGTGCAGCCGCGAGAAGGTCGCGTCGCCAGGCGGCGGCAGCAGGAGGAAGCCGTGGGGCAGCGTGGACATCAGGAGATACAGTACAGCGTATGTCGCGACCCGACGCGGAAGAGAGCCACCAGACCAAGGGCCTGCTCCGCCTGACAATGGCGTGCAACGAGCGCTGCCCGTTCTGCAACGTCCCCGCCGAGGACTACCGCGCGCGCCTCACACCACCGTGGGACGTCGTCGCCGCCGAGCTGGATGCCTTCGTCGCCTCCGGCGAGCGCACCCTGACCATCTCCGGCGGAGAGCCCACCCTCCTCAAGCGACGGCTGCTCAAGCTCGTGTCGGCCGCCCGCGCCGCCGGGGTGCCCCTCGTCGAGCTCCAGACCAACGCCGTGCTCATCGACGAGACCTACGCCGCTGCGCTCGCCGAGGCGGGCCTGACCAGCGCCTTCGTCTCGCTGCTCTCCGAAGACCCGGCCTGCCACGATGAGCTGGCGGGCCTGGCCGACGCCTTCCCCCGCTGCCTGCGCGGCATCGACGCGCTGCTCGCTTGCGGGGTGCGGGTCACCCTCAACCCCGTCTTCGCTGCGCAGACCGCGGGCCGGCTGGTCTCGTACATCGACTTCGTGGCCGCGCGGCTGCCGCAGGTCCGCTCCATCTCGCTGTCGGCGGTCCAGCCTCACGGACGGGCCGCGAGCACCCCGGAGCTGATGCCCGACTACGCGGTCCTCGGGCCGCAGGTGCCAGCCGCCCGCGCGCGCGCAGCGGCCCACGGCATCGAGCTGCTCAATCCGTACTGCGGCCTGCCGCTGTGCGTCGGCTGGAGCGACGACCTCGACCACTGCGTCGAGGCGATCGAGGCCCGCGCCGGCGGCTGGCAGCAGCGCCCCGGCGTCGAGAACCAGGGGGACAAGTCCCACGGCCCGCCCTGCGGCCCCTGCGCGCTCCGGGGCTGGTGCGGTGGCGCCTGGCACGCCTACTGGAGCCACCACGGAGGCTCGGGCATCGCGCCGCCCGCCACTGTGGCCGCGCCCTGGCGGGCCGGCGCCCGGCAGCACCCCTACCAGGCCATCGTCCGCGCGCCGGACAGCGGCCCCAACGATGAGACCTGGGATGCGCTCGACCGCGCGCCGACGCCGACAGTCTGGCTGTGGACCCGGCGGCTGGACGGCGCCGCCATCGCCCGGCTGGCACGCTCTCGGTGCACCGACCTCGGCCTGGAGGTCCCCGCGGCGGGCATGGCCGCGGGCGGCGACCGCGCCCGCTCGATGGCGCGCCTGCTCCGACGGCTCGCGCGCGCGCCGCAGCGGATCTGGCTGGCGGTGCGGCCCGGAGACCACAGCCGGGCCGACCTCGACACCCTCTCCACCCTGGCGGCGACCCTGCGGCTGGCGGGCGTGGATGTCCTCCCGGGGTAAGAAGAGGCCCGATGGCTGTCCGCTCGCTCCCGATCCCACACACGCTCTCTCTCGGCGGCCCCCTGCGCGCCGAGGGTCGCCTGGACGACGCTGCCAGCCCGCCGCGCGCGCTCAGCGCCCTCCGGATCGACTTCGCCAGCGCGCCGCCCAGCGGGCGGTGGCTGCTGTCTGGCGGCGAGCCGACCCTGCGCGCAGACCTGCTCGACATCATCAAGGCCGCCCGCGCCGCGCGCGGTGCTGGCGGGCTGTGGCTGCGCACCGACGGGCTCGCCCTGGTCGGCGCGCCGGTCTGCCAGGCCCTGAAGCGGTCCGGCCTGGACGGGGTCCGCATCCCCATGCACAGCGGCCGGGCAGACGCCCACGACTGGCTGGTCGGACAGCCCGGCGCCGCGCGGCGGGTGGTCAAGGCCATCCGCGCCGCCGCGGCGGCAGAGCTCGCCGTCGAGGTCGAGGTCACCCTCACCCGCCCCACCGCGCCCTACCTCGCCGAGACAGTCGCCCTGGCGCTGCGGCTGGGCGCGTCCGCGCTCTGGATCCGCCGCCTGCGGCCCACCAGCGCTGCCGCCGGGCAGTTCATCGCCCTGTCGCCGCGGATGGGCCTGCTCCGGGCCCCGGTCGAAGAGGCCGTGCGCATCGCCGAGGACCTCGGCGCGGCCCTCACCGTCGCCGGCCTGCCCCGCTGCGTGGTGCCCGGCGCCGCAGAACACCTCGCGCCGGACGGTGCCGAGGCCGAGCCGTGCACCACCTGCCCCGGCCCGCCGGCCTGCGCCGGGGTGCCCACCGAGTACACCAGCCGCTTCGGCTGGTCTGAGATCTGGCGCCTCACGCCCCGGCAGAAGCAGCCGTCGGTCCGGGTGGTCCTCCGCCCCGACGAGCCCAGCCGGGTCCTCCGGGCCCGGATGCTCCAGGCCGCGCAGCTCCAGCCGGCGCGGCTGCGGCTCGTGGACGCCGCCGCGCACCCCGAGGCCCGCTCCCTGCTCCGCGACGCGCTGCGCCTGTCGGTGCCGCGGGTCGAGGTCTGTGGCCGCGTCTCGCAGCTCTCTGCGCTGCCGGACACCGCGCTGTTCCGCCTGCGTGGCATCGCCCGCGTCGACGCCGCCGCGCAGGCCCCCGCAGACGTCGCGGGCCTGCGCGCGCTGCTCGCGCGCCTGCACGCGGGCACCCAGCGCAGCGTCTACGGCCTCGCCGCGTCGGCCGCCGAGGTCACGGCCTTCGCCGAGGCGGGCGCTGACACCGTGCGCCTGCTGCCCGGCGGCAGCCTCTCCGCGCTGCGGGGTCCGCTGGCTGACGCGCACCGGCCGCCGTGCCTCGGTGGGCCGGGCGCGGTGCCAGAAGAGGCCGAGCCACAGTGGAAGGGCCAGGTCCACCGCGCGTCCGCGTGGGACCGGGTCGGACCGAAGAAGCCGTGCCCGCTGGCGGGCAGCTGCGCGGCGGCGACGCGCTGCCCTGGCCTGCCGGAGGGCTGGTCGGCGGACGGGATCCGTGCAATCTCCTGACCGTGGTGGGCAGGCCGGGTAGAGTGGGGTCGATGTCGATTCGTCAGGACATGCTGGAGCGCGAGAAAATCGCGAACCGCAAGAAGCACTGGGTCCGGGCCGTTACCGCCTGCAACAGCCGTTGCATGTTCTGCCTGGACATGGACACCCCCCGGAACGTCTTCCTCCCCGAGGAGGAGGTCCGCGCCGAGCTGCGCCGCGGCCGGGAGGAGCTGGATGCCGACAAGGTGATCATCTCGGGCGGTGAGGCCAGCCTCCACCCGAAGTTCCCCGAGCTCATCCGCTACGCGAAGGAGATCGGCTACGACCGCGTGCAGACCGTCACCAACGGCTGGAACTTCGCTGACCGGGACTTCTACCGCCGCTGCATGGCCGCCGGCCTGGGCGAGATCACCTTCAGCCTCCACGGCCACACGCCCGAGCTGCACGATCGGCTCACCCAGCACAGCGGCTCGTTCCGCCGCCTCATCAAGGGCATGGTCCGCGCGCGCCGCGACCCCCGCGGGCCGATCGTCAACATCGACGTCGTCATCAACAAGCAGAACGTCGGTGTGCTCGACAGAATCGTCGAGCTGGGCTCCAGCCTCGGCGTCTACGAGTACGACCTGCTCCACGTCATCCCCCAGGCCGAGGCCTTCCGGATGCGTGAGCTGCTCTTCTACGACGTCCGCGAGCACATGGATGTGCTCCACAAGGTCTTCCGCCTCAACCGGCACCCCCGGTTCGTCATCTGGACCAACCGCTTCCCGGTGTCGTATCTCGAAGGGCTCGAAGACCTCATCCAGGACCCGCACAAGATGCTCGACGAGGTCAACGGCCGGCGCTTCCACGTCCGCCAGTACCTCGACACCGGAAAGCCCCTCGACTGCCGCGAGCCCGAGCGCTGCGTGCACTGCTTCATCGAGCCGTTCTGCACCACGATGGACCGCACCGTCGAGCGGCAGAACGCTCACGGCTACGAGGTCTGGGCCTCCGAGGACCTCACCGACACCCCGCCGTTTGGCGCCCACGTCCGCGGCCTGCACCGCACGCGGTGGGAAGACGTGCCCGCCGACGCCGGCCCCCTGGAGCTGTCCGGCATGGCCGCCGAGCCGGTCCCCGCCGACACCGCCGCGGTCCGCCTCGTCGCCGAGACGGCCGCGCAGCTCGCCGCGTGGCTGCCCACCCTGCCCGGCGGCGTCGAGGTCGAGGTCCGGCTCACCCAGGACACCGCGCCCTGGATGCTCGACAACCGCGACACCGTCGCGGACAAGGTCGACCAGATCCGCATCCACCAGCCGACCTTCGAGCACATGTCCGAGGCGCTCGGCAGCGACGTGAACGATCCGCACGCCTTCTTCTCGGCGCTCGGGCTGCCGGTCCGCGTCAGCAACCTGCCGGCCTGCATGACCCCCGGCTGTGTGCTCGTCGAGCCAGTCCCGCGCCTCCAGCCGGTCCTGTTCGACCCCGAGACCGGCCGGATCCGCATCCGGGAGCTGTCCCACCAGCACATCGCCGAGGGCTACTTTGCCCGCTCCGAGCGCTGCCGCGACTGCGTGCTGTCGTCTCGCTGCGACGGGCTGCACATCAACATGGTCCGCGCCCAGGGCCTCGCGCTGCTCCGCCCGCTGACCGACGGCGACTGGGCCGACGACGCCCTGGCGCAGCTCACCGCGCGCTGGCCCGAGCCACCGCCGCGGATCGCGGGGGGCCGTCCCGCGCTGCCGCCCGCTGACAGCCTGCCCGGCTTCCCGCCGCCGCCCGAGCCGCCCCGCGACCCGCTGGCGGTCATCGCCGAGCAGATGCAAGCGCGACAGGAGGCCCGGCGCGCCGCGCGCAAGGCGATGCTCGCGAAGGCACGGGAAGAGGCCGCTGCTGAGGGTGCGGAGTCGGCGGATGGCTAACCTCGGCTACCTCCAGCTCACCCGCAACTGCCTCCAGCGCTGCCGGTTCTGCAGCAACCCGCCCACCGGCGTCGACCTCGACGAGCCCGAGATGCGGCGCCTCATCGATGACCTCGCCGACATGGGCTACGACGGCGTCATCCTCACCGGCGGGGAGCCCACGCTCTCGCCGCTGCTGTTCCCGGCCCTGGAGTACGCCACCGAGCGCGGCCTCTACAACCGCATGATCACCAACGGCCAGCAGCTCGCGGACCGGGACTTCTTCCAGAAGTGCGTCGACGCGGGCCTGAGCCACATCCACGTCTCGCTGCACAGCTACCGGCAGGAGGTCCACGACTACATCACGCAGTACCCGCGGGCCTACGAGACCCTCGTCGACTGCCTGAGCCACGTGCCCGAGGTCGGGATCACCTGCGACATCAACACGGTCATCTGCACCTACAACGCCGACCACCTCCACGAGACGGTCCGCTGGCTGTGCGAGAAGTTTCCGTTCATCCGCCACTTCGTGTGGAACAACATGGACCCCGACGGCAACCGCGCCGAAGACAACCCCGACTGCATCGCCTTCCACCACGAGTTCCAGGTCAGCCTGGAGCTGGCGATGGACTACCTGACCCGAACCGGGCGCACCTTCCGCGCCGAGCGCGTGCCGCTGTGTTTTATGCGCCGCTACGCCCACTGCTCGACCGAGACCCGCAAGATCATCAAGGAAGAGGAGCGCTGCATCCGCTTCCTCGACCAGAAGGGCTTCGTCCACCAGAAGGAGTTCCTCCACGGCAAGGGAGACGCCTGCGGCGCCTGCCGCTGGGACAGCATCTGCGCCGGGATGTTCTCGATGGCCCGCTCCTTCGACGAGCGCGAGCTGTCTCCGATCTTCGAGGACTACCTGCCGGTGGTCGAGAAGGTGCTCAAGCACACGCCCTCCGCCGCGCTGCTGCGGCGGCTGGAGGAGCGCCGGGGCCGGCGAAGCCTCACCGAGCAGCCCGACACACAGCAGCGCCTGCGCTTCGCCGCGCTCGACCTGTTCCCCGCCCGCGCCAAGCCGGGGCTGTAGCGTCACCGCAGGAAGCGGTTCACGTGGTGGTTGAACCAGACCGGCCGCTCCACATTGGGGGCGTGCGCCGTCTCGGGCACCACGCGGAGCGCCGCGCCCAGGCGGTGGGCCATGCGCTCGCCAAGCGCCAGCGGGAAGAGGGGGTCGTGCTCGCCCCAGACCACCATCGCCTCGTGTGGCGGCAGCGCGTCGGGCGGGCCGCCAGGCTGGCGCAGCATGGCGAGCGCGTCGTCGAGCATCTGCCGCTTCTCGGCCAGCCGATCCGAGAAGAAGCTGCGGTGGATGCTCGGCAGCAGCGGCTCGGGGATCCACGGCGGCCGGTGCAGCGCGATGCGCAGCAGCCGCCGGATCAGGGCCGGACGCCGCGGCATCAGCAGCTCTGAGACGTGCCGGATCGAGAAGCGCTGGAGCAGGCGGTCGTAGTCCGCGGGCGTGTACCCGACGCCGGGGCTGTCGACGATCACGAGGCGGCGGACGCGGTCGGGGTGGCGCTGGGCGAGGCGGAGGGCGACGAAGCCGCCGTAGGAGATGCCCGCGAGGTCTGCGGCCTGGATCGAGAGCCGGTCGAGCAGGCCGCGGAGCGCGTCGACCTGGGCGTCGAGGCTGTGGGCGCCCCGCTGGAGCACGCTGCCGCCGAAGCCGAGCAGGTCAGGCACGATGAGGGATCGGTCACCGGCGAGGGCGCCGACCTGGCTGTGCCACTGCCACACCGCGCTCGCGCCGAAGCCCTGGATCAGCATCAGCGGGCTGTGGGGGGCGCCGCCTTGCCAGAAGCTCAGCGAGGCGTTTGGGAGGGCGATGCGCCGTCGGCGCAGGCCCGCGGCGCGGAAGCGGCGCCAACAGATGCGCGCCGGAAGCGCCACGGGGCTGAACATCCCGGCTGGGATCAGGGACGGAGAGGGCCGCGCCATCACAACCAGTGTATCCCACCGATGTGGTCGGCCCCGCGCAAAATCGATGCTTGAACCGGAGAGGTGTTGCGGTCGCGTGGGCTGATCCCCTACACTTTGGGCCGGTCAGTATGTCGCCCTCGGAGGTCTTGTGCGCACGTCCACACTCCCATTGCTGGTGGGCTCGTCCCTGCTTGCTGTGGCTTGCCAGGACAAGGTGCTCGTCCGCGTCCAGGATCCGCCGTCGGTCTCGATCCAGGAGCCCTCCGACGGGAGCGCCTTCTTCACCGGCGAGGCCATCACCTTCAAGGCGCTCGTCGTCTCAAACGATGGCACGGCGTTCGCCGACATGACCCACCAGTGGGTCAGCGGTGATCAGACCGTCTGCATCTCAGAGGCTGTGCCCGACGACGGCTACGCCCTGTGCCAGTGGTCCTACGACGAGACCGGTGACAAGAGCGTCACCGTCATGATCACCGACCCCTACCTGAACGCGGCGCAGTCGACCATCACCGTCTCCATCATCGAGAACACCGCGCCCTCCATCGCGATCACGAAGCCCACCGACAAGTCGCTGTTCGCCGTCGACGACCTCATCGTCTTCGAGGCGGCCGTCTCGGACGCCGAGGAGAGCACCGAGAACCTCTACATCGAGGTCACCTCGTCCGGCACCGCGGGCGTCTCTGCCGAGGGCTACGCCACCTCCGCCGGCCAGTTCTCTGGCGCCGGCACCCTCGACGCCGGCCCGCAGCTCGTCACGATGACCGTGACCGACTCTTACGGCAAGACCGCCCAGGACACCGTCACGCTGGAGGTCTACGAGCACGCGCCGCCCAGCGTCGACGCTGTCGGCGTGCTGCCCTCGCCGGCCACCACCGTCGACACCCTCCAGGCCGACGTGCAGGGCTGGTTCGACCTCGACGGCAGCAAGGAGCGCAGCCGCTACCGCTGGTTCAAGAGCGACGAGACCGGCAAGCTCACCGAGGACCTCACCGAGGCGACCAGCACCTTCCCGTCCGGCAAGACCACCAAGGGCGACCTCGTCCAGGTCGAGGTCACCCCGTTCAACGACTACGGCACCGGCGACCCGATGCTCTCGCCGACCATCGAGATCATGAACTCGGCGCCCACCGCGCCGCTGGTCTACATCGAGCCGACGAGCCCCGAGCCCAGCGACAACCTCTTCTGCTACGCCACGGACTCCGACGACGCCGACGCCGACACGATCACGTTCACCTACCAGTGGTACCAGAACGGAAAACTCACCGCGTTCACGACCAACGTCATCGAGGCCCAGTACACCCAGAACGGTGACAGCTGGGAGTGCTACGCCACGCCGTCTGACGGCGAGGACGACGGCTCGCCGGGCTCGGACTACGTCAGCGTCAACGACACGGTCGCGCCGGACGCGCCCGACATCAACACCCCCTCCGCCTACCGCAACGACGCCGAGGTCACGCTCGACGGCACCTGCGAGGCCGACTGCGCGATGGTGATGTACTGCGACGACGGCTCGACCTCGTGGACCGACACGCTCACCTGCGACAGCGACGGCACCTTCGAGTACACCACCGCGCTCACGAGCGGCCGGAGCACCGACTGCTACGCCGACTGCACCGACGGCGCCGGGAACGTGTCGACCTACTCGAACACGGTCGCCACCGAGGTCTGTGACCCCAAGGACGACTACGAAGACGCCAAGAGCTACGGCGACGACGGCGCAAACGCCATCGACGAGTGGTCCGCGGTCGCCGACGACGGCGGCACGACCATCACCGTCGAGGCCAACATCCTCGACGACGACGACGAAGACTGGTACCTGATCTCGTCGAGCGACGACGTCAGCGAGGACCGCTCTGATGGGCTGGACTACTACAACTTCGAAGTCGTGATGACAGATGGCACCTCGACCTACGAGATGGCAATCTACAAGGGCTCGTACGACACGACCGACCAGGACTGCGCCAGCGGGACCGAGTACAGCGACTCAATGGAAGACAAGGGCGAGGGCGTCCACACGATCCCCTCCGATGTGCGCTCCTGCGCACAGTCCTCGGAAGACTACAACGAATGCGAAGACAACAGCCAAGACTACTACATCCAGATCGTCCGCCTGTCCTCGAGCGTCAGCTCTTGCCAGGGCTACGAGCTGGAAGTAACCAACGGGGTGTGGTGATGAACTCCCGGCGTAACCTCCTCAAGATGATGGGCTTCGGCGCTGCCGCGAGCGCCGTCCCCACCGCCGCAGCGATCGCGAGCCCCGAGAGCCGGCGCGCGGCGATCGCTGCGCTGACCGGCAGCGGCAGCAGCACCGCGCCCTGGTGGCTGCTCGCGCCGCTGGCAGACGGCGGCCCGGTCGGCCTCGGCTGGCGGCTCGCCGCACTGTCCGACATCGACCGCGGCGCCGTGGTCCTGTCGCTGGCCCACCGCGACGGACGCACCGCGCGGGTGCACCTGTGTGCCCACGCCGGCAGCCCGCGCGGCCTGGCCCACTCGGCGCTGCTCGACCTGATCCTCATGGACGGCGGCCAGGGCGACCAGCAGACCGACGAAGACCTCGGCCGCACGCTGCTCAACCTCGCTGCCCGGATCCGCACCAACGAGATCTCGGATAAAGCGGACCTGCGGCCGCTGGCCCACATGATGACTCACGCCGAGCGCGTAGAACTGTATGGAGCAGAGACACTCGTATGACGACCGCTGATGCGCTGGAAGATGAGCTGGCCTACCTCGACGACGGACGTCGGGTCAGCTTCACCGTGGACGAGACGGTCTACCCGCTCGACGCGATCTATGGTGCCGCCTACCTCTTCGTAGAGCGGTGCTTCGTCTTCCTCGATCGCCCCGCCGACCAGAAGGTCGAGGTCCGCCTCAAGCCCAAGAGCACGCCCGCCGACGGCGAGCTGGACGCCCTGGCCGGAGAGTTCGCCAACGAGCTCCTCAACCAGGTCCTCCGCCAGCGCGTCAGCGAGTCGACCGCGCGGATCCGGGAGTACTACATGGCCCGCGCCTTCTTCTCGGCGCCGGCACAGGCCAGCATCGACCAGCTCCTCGCCGAGCTGGACGCCGAAGAGATGGAAGAGGACGACCTCGAGATCTCGGTCCCCTGGGAGACCAGCGACGCCGGAGGCGGCGGTGCCTGAGCGCATCTCCTTCTCCCGCTCGCTGTACCGCTCCGACGCCGTGACGGCCGTCGCGGGCGTCTACGCCGAGCTCGCCACGTTTGCCGTCGACGCCTCCGCCGAGCACGAGGTCGTGGTCACCATCACCGACCCCCACCCCTCGCTCGCCGACGAGCTCGCCGACGCCTTCAGCAACCACGTGCTCTTCGAGAGCATCCGCCGATTCCGCGAAGAGCAGGGGGGCGCAGTATGACCGCCACCCGCAAGACCATCTCGGTCCGCCGCAAGGCGCTCGACGCCGACAAGCTCGGCTACTTCCGGTACGGCACCCTGCGCGACGGCCGCACCATCGTCACCAACGACGCCGGCGAGTGGTCGGTGCTGTCTGACGACGAGTTCACGTCGCTGCTCGCTGGCGAGGTCACCTCGGAGCACCCGCGCTACCTGGAGTTCCAGGACAAGGGCTTCATCCGCCAGGAGCTCGACGCCGAGCTGATGGCCACCAAGGTCCGCCGCAAGAAGCGCTGGCTGGGCCAGGGCCCCCACCTGCACATCATCATCGCGACGCTGCGCTGCAACCAGAGCTGCAAGTACTGCCACGCCTCGCGGACCGACATGGCCCGGGTGGACCCCGACATGAGCATGGAGACCGCCAAGGGCGCGGTCGACCTCGCCATGAAGAGCCCCTCGCCCTACATCAACTTCGAGTTCACCGGCGGCGAGCCGACCGTCAACATGCCGGTGGTCAAGTTCGTCATCGAGTACAGCCGCGAGAAGAACCGCAACGAGAAGAAGGCGCTCGACCACTCCATCGTCACGAACATGACGTACATGACGGAGGAGACCGCGGAGTGGCTGCTGGCCAACGACGTCTGGGTCTGCACCAGCCTCGACGGCCCCGAAGACTTGCACAACTGGAACCGGGCCTGGCGCAAGGGCGGCAACGCCTACGACAACGTCATCAAGTGGATCAGCTACTTCAACCGCCGCTACGTGGAGATGGGCCGGGACCCCGAGCTGTACCACGTCGACGCGCTGATGACGACGACCCGCAAGACGCTCGATAACTGGAAGGAGCTCATCGACCTCTACGTCTCGATGGGCATCCGCAACATCCACATCCGGCCGCTCAACCCCTTCGGCTTCGCACAGAAGACCTGGCGGGTCATCGGCTACTCGATGGAAGAGTACCTCGACTTCTACAACAAGGCGCTCGACTACATCCTGGAGCTGAACAAGCAAGGCGTGCAGATCATGGAGGGCACCGCTGCGACCCTCCTCAAGAAGATCCTCACCCCCGACGACCCCAACTTCGTCGACATCCGCTCCCCGATCGGATCCGGCACCGGCCAGATCGCCTACAGCTACGACGGCAAGATCTACCCCTCTGACGAGGGCCGCATGGTCGCCGGCATGGGCGACGACTTCTTCCTGATCGGAAAGGTCGGCGAGTCCTCGTACGAGGAGATCGTCAACCACCCGACCAACCGGGCGCTGGCGCTGGCCTCGATCCTCGACGGACTGCCCCAGTGCAGCGACTGCTGGAACGCCCCCTTCTGCGGCGTCCGGCCCCTCCACAATTACATGAACCTCGGCGACCTCTTCGGCCAGCGCCCGCTGACACCGAAGTGCACCGAGCACATGACCCTGACCCGGACCCTCATCGATCGACTCGACCGCGACGCGGACGGCACGATCGAGACGACCTTCCGGCGCTGGGTTATTGATCGACCCAGACCGTCCTCCGACGAGTAGGAGCCCGCCATGTCCAATGACGACGATTCCAAGGGCACCGCCAAGAGCGCCCCGAAGCTCCCCAGCTTCAGCCGCTCGCCCGTAGACTACCTCCAGGCCGCCGAGCGAAACCAGGCGTGCAAGAAGGACCTCTCCGGCGAGCTGCTCCTCAAGGCTGACGCCCTGATGGCCGACCCCGCAAGCGCTGGCGTCGTCCAGGCATCCCACTGCTCCCACGGCAGCCACGGCTCCCACGGTAGCCACGGCTCCCACGGAAGCCACGGCTCTCATGGTTCCCACGGAAGCCACGGGTCGCACGGCTCTCACGGCTCCCACGGCTCCCACGGCTCTCATGGGTCGCACGGGTCGCACGGCAGCCACGGCTCGCACGGTCAGTGGTAGCACCACGGCCGGGATCGCTGATCCTGACCGTGACGCGGGCGTGCAACCTGCGCTGCTCGTACTGCCCGACCGCCAAAGACGGCTGGCCATCGCTGACCGCCGCGGACGCACGCGCGGCGGTTGACCTGTTTGCCGATCGCTACGGCGGCGGCGACATCAAGCTGTTTGGCGGAGAGCCGCTGCTGGTCCCCGACGTGGTCCGCGCGGCGATGGACCGCGCCGCGGCGCGCCCAGAGATCCGCCGGGTCTACCTCTCGACCAACGGCCTCGGGCTGGACGGCGACTGGCTCGACTACCTCGCGGGCTACCCCAAGGGCATCCTGACCATCTCGATGGACGGCAAGCCCGACGACCACCGGCGCTTCCGGCGCACGCTGTCGGGCGTGGCGGACACCTACGACCACCTGATGGGCCTGCTGCCGCGGCTGCTCCAGACGCCGCGGCTGGTCATCACCCAGACCATCGCGCCAGCCACCGCAGCCCGCGCGGCCGACAACTTCCGCCACCTCCTCGGGCTGGGGTTCCGGCGCTTCAACCTGCTGCCGGGCTACTACATCCCCTGGCGGACAGAGCAGATCGCATCCTTG
>Ga0316202_10001920_pt1 | contig 14612 bp, 10 predicted proteins | sample 3monrhotite_MG_FD_204934 | JGI IMG/M metagenome (GOLD analysis project Ga0316202, IMG submission 204934) | Microbial mat bacterial communities from mineral coupon in-situ incubated in ocean water Damariscotta River, Maine, United States -... | ecosystem: Environmental > Aquatic > Marine >... | reverse complement strand
CATAAGCGTAAATTTTTAATAAATAGTATGAAATTTTGGTACTTGTTCAATTAAATTTAAGGTTAGAAGAATAGAGATAAAAATTTTAATTGTGTTAGTTTAAACTAAGGGTGGACTATTCTGCTTTATTATTCAGCTAATCAGGGCATGATAGCCTGTCAGAGGTTAGGCTATAAAAATTAGTGTTTAAGTTTAATTTAAAGTCGTTTATTTCTGTAAATTAATATAATTAAAATTGTAGGATTAAAAAAATTTTGATTAGAAAATGTAAATTAGAATAAGTCAAGCAACCAATAACTAAGTATTTCTCAAATTTACAAAATTTAAATTTTAATATAAACTACGCCATCATTTTAAACAAAAAATATTTTTTCTTTGTAAAAGAAATGTATTAAATTATACTATGTTTAAATTTGTATTTCACTAAATGATTATGATCGTGTAACCATAAAGATATTGGAACTCTTTATTTATTGGCAGGAGCCTGGTCTGGAATAGTTGGGACAGGGTTAAGGATAATTATTCGGCTAGAGTTGGGCCAGCCGGGGTCTCTAATTGGAAGAGATCAGATTTATAATGTAGTAGTCACTGCTCATGCTTTTATTATAATTTTTTTTATAGTTATGCCCATTTTAATTGGGGGGTTTGGAAATTGATTAGTCCCTTTAATGCTAGGTTCTCCAGATATGGCTTTCCCTCGGCTTAATAACATGAGATTTTGGTTTTTAATCCCTGCGTTGATGTTGCTTTTAATGAGGTCTTTAGTGGAGTCCGGGGCAGGGACAGGATGAACAGTTTATCCCCCTTTAAGGTCTAATATTTCTCACTCCGGGGCGTCAGTAGATTTTGCAATTTTTTCTTTACATTTAGCCGGGGTGTCCTCTATTTTAGGGGCGGTTAATTTTATTTCTACTTTAGGAAATTTACGAGCTTTCGGGATATTACTTGATCGGATGCCTTTATTCCCTTGAGCAGTTTTAATCACAGCAATTTTATTATTACTTTCTTTACCTGTACTAGCAGGGGCGATTACTATGCTATTAACTGATCGAAATTTAAACACTTCTTTTTATGACCCTAGGGGAGGTGGGGATCCTGTTTTATACCAGCATCTATTTTGATTTTTTGGTCATCCAGAAGTGTATATTTTAATTTTGCCCGGCTTTGGTTTGATTTCTCATATTGTGAGTCAAGAAAGGGGTAAAAAAGAGCCTTTTGGAACTTTAGGAATGGTTTATGCCATAGGGTCTATTGGAATTTTAGGGTTTGTAGTGTGAGCTCACCATATATTCACCGTTGGAATAGACACGGATACTCGGGCCTATTTTACAACTGCAACTATAATTATTGCTGTCCCAACAGGAATTAAAATTTTTAGATGGGTCAGAACTATTCATGGATCTTGAATAAAATTTTCTCCTTCTAGAATTTGAGCGTTAGGATTTATTTTTTTATTTACTGTTGGAGGTCTTACTGGAGTGATTTTAGCTAACTCAAGGATTGATGTAGCGCTGCATGATACTTATTACGTGGTGGCCCATTTTCACTATGTATTAAGAATAGGGGCAGTTTTTGCTTTGATAGCAGGGTTTGTTCATTGATTTCCTTTAATAACTGGAGTCACAATAAACCCTACGTGATTAAAGGCACAATTTATTGTAATGTTTGTTGGAGTAAATTTAACTTTTTTCCCTATGCATTTTTTAGGGTTAGCAGGAATGCCTCGACGTTACTCTGACTATCCTGACGTATTTACTACTTGGAATACTTTGGCCAGGATTGGGTCTATTACCTCTTTAGTCTCAGTAATTATGTTTATTTTTATTTTATGAGAGGCTTTTGTTAGAATGCGACCAGTAATTTTCAGTAACCATACAAGAAGGTCTTTAGAAATAATACACTCTTGTCCCCCTATAACTCATAGTTACGCTTCAGGCCCTGTGATTTATTTATCTTTAAAGAATAAGCTAAAAAAAGCTGAAAGGCTCATAACCTTTTGATAATTAAAATTTTCTTTTTCAGTATAGTTTATATAAAATATTAATTTTGGAGATTAAAGAAATTCAATTTATTGAAAAATTAAAATTTAACGGAATTTAACCGCTATTAGACACGGTTAGAAGCCGGGCTATTGACAATAATTTTTAAAATGTTTATTAGTTAATTTGAAATTAATTGTTAGATTTGTCTACATTTTATAGGGGTAATAATTAATTTTAAAATTAATAACACCTAGTAATAATTAATTTTAATAAATTTTGAGTAACTTACGTTAGAGCCGGCTTATTCCTTTTATTGGCAAGTAGTTTATGCGTCTGTCTAAGAATTAGTAAGTTTACAAAGATTTTTTTTTCTTTAAAATTAACAAGAGTAAGAACGTTTAATTTTGATCTAGTAATTTTATTTGATTTTTATTGTGCTCTTTTTATTTTAACTGTTGCTTTAATTACTACAAGAGTTTTGTTATTTAGTAATGAGTATATAAGTAATGAAAAATTTTTTTCTCGATTCCATTTAATTTTAATAAGGTTTGTTTTATCCATATTATTATTAATTTTAAGGCCTAATATAATTTCAGCTCTTATTGGTTGAGACGGACTGGGGGTGTCTTCTTTTGTTTTAGTAATTTATTACTCTAGAATAAAGTCTTTTAATGCAGGGTTTATTACTGCTTTAACTAATCGTCTTGGGGACGGACTATTAATTTGGGCAGTTGTAATGCTTTTTCCTTTAGGAGATTTAAGAATTTTTTGGTATTCTTCTTTTTGAGAAAATAAAATAACAGCTATTTGTTTAATTTTAGGTTGTTTTACTAAAAGAGCTCAAGTCCCTTTTTGTGCTTGACTCCCTGCAGCCATAGCTGCTCCAACCCCTGTTTCTTCTTTAGTACATTCTTCTACTCTGGTAACAGCGGGGGTTTATTTATTAATTCGTCATGGAAATTGAGCTTTTAGGATAAATAATTTTTTAATTTTTAGGTTTGTTGGGGGGCTGACAACTTTAATAGCGAGGGCTTCTGCATTTTTTGAAAGAGACATAAAAAAAATAGTTGCGCTTTCCACTTTAAGTCAGTTAGGAGTTATAGTAGTTGCTTTAGGGGTGGGGAATTGAAATATAGCATTTTTTCACTTAATTGCTCATGCATTTTTTAAAGCTTTACTATTTATTTCTACTGGAAATTTAATTCACTCTAGGGGAGACTATCAAGCGCTAAAAATATCTGGGGCTTTGGGTAAAAGTTTACCGGTTTCTTACGCTGCTAATATGATTTGTAGATTAAGACTATGTGGTTTACCTTTTATATCTGCTTTTTTTTCAAAAGAGCCAGTGATTGAAATTTCTAATGAAAGTAGAATTGGAGGTTTAATTTATTTAATTCTATTTTTAGGGATTTTGATAACCGTAGCCTATAGAGTTCGTCTCACTGTGCTTACAGGGGTTTCAAGATTTCAAGGAGTTAAAGCGTTGTCTATAGAAGAAAATTTAAATTATACTAGTCAGGGGATGATTTTATTATTTCCAGGTGCCGTGTTTGGAGGAACTGTAGCTAGAAAGTGATTTTTTAAAAATCCTAGAATTTTTCATAATAGAGGAGAGATAAAATTATCTGCAACAGGGTTATTAGTTTTAGGTGTTATTATTGGAATTACTTTAGTCAACATTAAAAGGACGTCAAATAAATATTTAACCCAATTTTTTAGAATATGATCTTTACCCTGAATTAGAGCTCCTATTTTACTTGAAAAGGGGGTTACTTTGTCTGCTGGTAGTAAACGTCGGGAAAATTCTTGATTGTGAAGTTTAATAATTTTTAATTTTTTTTATGACAAGTCGTTGTTTAATTTAATAAATTTTCCTAATTGAAATTTATCTAAATTTATTAAATTTAGAAGATTATTAGGGCTTGGAATTTATTTTTGATAGCAATGAAACATTATAATTTCATAAATGTTTTGAATTAACGTCTGCAACATAAAGTCTTCTAAGGGTAGAAAAGACATAAGATTGAATTAAGGCTACAGCTCTCTCTAACACTATTATAAGAATTAAAGCAATTAGGACAAGAAAAACTATAATAATTGGGGCGTTAACCCTGGCTGAGTTACCGATTAAAGTCAAAAGTAAATGCCCAGCTACTATGTTAGCAGCCAACCGGACTGATAGTGTAATGGGGCGAATTATGTTTCTTACAATTTCAATTAAAACTATTAAAGGCATTAGGGGGTAGGGGGTACCAGCGGGGACTAAATGAGCTAACGTTGCATTTAAATCTTTAAGAACAGAAGAAATTACTACGCTTAATCAAATTAAGAGCCTAAAAGTTAGTGTAAAAGATAGATGTCTAGTAGAGGTAAAAATGTAGGGAATAAGTCCAAATAAGTTATTTAAGCAAATGAAAACAAATAGCGCGAGTAAGATATGAGTGACTCCTGGCCTTTTAATACTTCCTAAAGCGAGCCTAGCCTCAATGTGTAAATAATTTATAACTTTTCTAAGCACTAGACTAAACTGGTTTTTTCTGACTCAAAATAGGCTAGGAAGTACAAGTAGAGTAACTATAATTCTTCTTCTTCAATTTAAACTTAAATTGAATATTCTAACAGGGTCAAAAATTGAAAATAAATTATTCATTATTTTAAATAATAAATTTTTCTAAAAATTGTTAAATAACAAACTAAAAAATAAATTCTTAAGATTAATCAATATATAGGACTAATTTGAGGAATTTTTGTAACAAAGAAATTCTTTTTTTAATACCACAAATTAACGTTTTACATAAACTACAGCTACTTTAAAATAAACTTTTTCTGATAACTCATATTTAAATTCTAAATTTAATGCACTAATCTGCCAAGAAAAAGTTTTTCTAAGAGATTTTATAATTGGAAATTATATGTAATTATTATACTAAAAAACTATTCTACGTTGGAGTAAGAAAAAGACTCATATCAATTTGCAAAAAGACTTGCCGGGATTAGCTCCACTGCAATGGGTATTCTAGAATGCTGGGCCCCGCAAATTTCAGAACATTGCCCGTACAAAACCCCCGTTATTAGTCTAAAAAAATTTACTTGATTGAGTCGACCCGGGATAGCGTCCGCTTTAACCCCTAGCCCTGGGATTGTTCAAGCATGTAGCACGTCAGCCCTTGAAATTAAAACTCGAACGGGGATTATTGATGGAAGCACTAAGCGATTATCTACTTCTAATTGTCGAAATATTCCTTTTTCTAAGTCTCTTTCTGGAATTATATAAGAGTCAAATTTAACTCCTTGGGCTCTTTTAAAAGATCAGTGGTCAGAATATTCGTATTCTCAGTACCATTGGTGCCCGATAGCTTTTACTGTAATGGAAGCCTCTGGGCTGTCATCTAATAAATAAAGTAAAGTTAAAGAAGGCAATGCAATTTGGATTAAAATGATTCCCGGAATTAAAGTTCAAATACACTCAATTAATTGACCTTCGAGTAAATTTTTATTAATAATTACGTTGTTTAATATAGAAGCTATCATAAACCCCACAAATACTAAAATAAATATTAAAATAGAGTTAGTGAAATCATGAAAATAATGAAACTCCTCTATAATAGGAGAAAAAGCGTCTTGTAGCCCAAATTGAGTCCAAGACATCAATAAAATTAAATTTTCGAAAAAAGACTTTAAGCCATATAAAAATTTGAAATTTTTAAGTTTTTTTAACTTATTTTTTCAAAAAATGATAGCGATACACCTTTGAGCTCTTATAGCTCCTAAAATTAAGGGTAAAAAAGACTTTCACGCTAAAGATATTAATAAATCATAACGGTAACGAGGGTACGTTGCACGTACTCAAATTCAAAAAAATGCTAACCTTGTAGTGAAGAAAGAATGTAAAAAAGTAAAAAATGGAGTTCCTAAAAATATGGCAATAGTTAAACCTCTCAATAAAAGAATTATTCCGTATTCAGCTATAAAAATTAAAGCAAATCCAGGCCCTCCGTATTCAATGTTAAACCCTGAAACCAGTTCAGACTCTCCCTCAGCAAAGTCAAAGGGGGTTCGGTTAGTTTCTGCAATTATAGAAATTACTCATAAAATTAAAATTAATTTTCCTATTAAAATTAAATAAAATTGATTACTAACTCAGACAAAATCTTTTAGCCTAGTGTTATTTAAAATCCTTATTAAAGCAATAAAAATTAAAGCTAAACTAATTTCATATGAAATTGTTTGAGCAACGCCTCGAATTCTCCCTACCAAAGCGTATTTTCTAGAAGACGCTCAACCAGCTAGTAACAGGGGGTAAACTCCTAAGCTTATAATTATAATAAATAAAATAATAGATAAGTCTGAGTAAAATAAGTCTACAGTTCTTGGCACAATTAGTCACAGCATTAAAGTAATTACTATAGCAACCCTAGGGGATATAAGGTATAAAAAATTATTTCTTCTGACAGGTTTTTCTCATTGTTTTAAAAATAATTTAACAGCATCACTAAATGGTTGCAAAATTCCTTGAAGCCCTGCTTTATTAGGCCCTAAGCGTAATTGAGAAAGCCCTAAAATTTTTCGTTCCATTAAAGTTACAAAAGCTACATTTACTAAGACTGGAACCACTACAATTAAGTATTCTAAAATAAAATTTAATAAAACTATTGTCTGAGAAAAGTTACTTTTGTGGCTTCAACACAACGCTCTTACTTAAGCTACACAAACTTACAAAACTCTGAGTTAATAGAGAAAACAGAAATCAAAATTCTGTATTTTTTTGTAAAATAATTACTCTAATATTTAAAAAAATGAGAGTTATTAAACTTAAATAAATTTTTCATTTGTTTCTTATTTTTCTAGCAGCCAGAAATGTCGTTTCGTACCTTAAGGTTAATATTTTTATACAAAAAGATATGTATAAAAATATGAGTAAAACAGAAGCTAGTATTAATGTTAGACTTAAAACTGGAGCAATTTCTCTAGTTTTTCTAACAACTCATAGCTTTAAAAAAAAGACAGGAAAAGGGGGGAGTCCTATAATAGCTAGTAATAAAAAGATATTTATTAAACTAGCTGCGAGCCCTCTTCTTCTTAAAATAGATTTATTCCTTGTAGATTTAGGGTTAAAATTTATTATAATGACACATATTTTAATTACTCCATAAATAATAATAAATTTTATTCAAAATCTGGAACTTCTTACAAAACTAGTAATTATTCAATTAACTCTAAAAACTGAAGAGTAAGCTAATAATTTTTTAAAGTTAAACTGTTTATAGGCGGAGAGGCTAGCAACAACTACACTAAATACTATTAAATAGATTAAAATTCTTCTTAAATAATACGACAAGAATATTAAAGGAATAATTTTTTGGAAAGTAGAAATCCAAAAAAAATTATTTCAATTAATTTTTAAGGTGATTCTAATAAATCAGCCTTGAAAAGGAGCAGCTCCTAATTTTATTATTAGTAATAAAGGAATTACGTAAAAAAATGTAAATTCACTCATTTCTTTTAAAATCAAGATTAATAGTATTAATAAAGAAATTAAAGACTGGATAAAAAAATATTTTATCCTAACTACTCTTTGAAATTTACATTTATTTAAATTTAAAATTGCTACGAAAGTGAGAAAATTAACTTCTATAAAAAATCAAATAATAAACAGAGATTTTATGCTTAAACATAAAAAAATTCTTAAAACGTTAATTCTAAATAAACTTAGTTTAAAGAGTCAAGCTATTTAATTGAAAACTTTAATGTGTTAAACTGTAAATTTAAAAAAGAGGCCACTCTCAATTAAAATGAAATCAATTTTAGTAACACATCCTTTAATAAAAATTGTTAATTCTTCTATAGTCGACCTTCCTTGCCCTGCTAATATCACTTCTATGTGAAATTTTGGGTCTCTCTTGGGCGTGTGTTTAACTGCTCAACTAGGGACAGGGTTATTTTTAGCAATACATTACTCAGGGGATTTAAGTTTAGCTTTTCATAGAGTAAGCCACATTTCTCGAGATGTAAATATGGGTTGAGCCTTACGGGCTCTTCACGCGAATGGAGGGAGGGCATTTTTTATTTGTCTTTATTTACATGTTGGGCGAGGTTTGTATTTCGGTTCTTTTCACTATCACTTAACTTGAATAGTGGGAGTCACGCTTTTACTCTTAGTGATAGCCACCGCTTTTTTAGGTTATGTGTTACCTTGAGGGCAAATGTCTTTTTGAGGGGCTACAGTGATTACTAACTTATTTTCTGCACTTCCTTATATTGGAGAGGATTTAGTTTATTGAATGTGGGGAGGATTTGCTGTGGATAACGCTACTTTAACTCGATTTTTTTCATTACATTTTCTTTTACCTTTTGTTATTGCAGCCTTTTCTGCTGTTCACTTATTATTCTTACATCAAACAGGGTCTAACAACCCTCTGGGTGTGACTAGGGACATAGACAAAATTTCTTTTAACCCTTACTTCACAACAAAAGATTTATTTGGGATCTTTCTTCTTATTTGATTTTTATTTTTTTTAAGAATATCTAACCCTTGGTTATTAGGAGACCCTGAGAATTTTATTCCTGCAAATCCTTTAGTGACCCCTGTACACATTCAACCTGAGTGATACTTTTTATTCGCTTATGCTATTTTACGGTCAATTCCTAATAAACTAGGAGGGGTTCTAGCTTTATTTGCTTCAGTTTTAATTTTTTATTTTCTACCCCTTCTTTCTTCAAACAAAATAAAAAGATTTAGATTTTTACCCTTAAATAAATTTTTATTTTGAAGATTTATTGTTATTGTGGTTCTTTTAACTTGAATTGGAGCTCGTCCTGTTGAAGACCCGTATATCCTTGTAGGGCAAGTATTAACTATCCTTTACTTCTTATATTTTTTTACTTGATTTAAAATTAGTGAATTTTGAGTAAAAAGAATTTAAATTCTTTATTTAATTAATTAAGAGCTATATTCAATAATGATATTTTATTTGCAATAAAAAGGAAGCATCGCTTAGTTTTAAAATTTTATGCCTGAAAAAGGGCTACTATGATAAAGTAGATTATGCATTTTGCTAAAGTTAGACTTTATTGAGTATAGATTTCGACTCTATAAAAGAATTTTTTTCTAAAGTTTAAAGCTGAATAAGTTAAATTAGTATAATAGTACATTAATTTGCAAAATTAAAAGATTTATTTTAACTTTGTCATTAATTTTTGGAAGAGTAATTTTGTTAGGCTTTATTAAATTTTCAAAAAATTTAAATTTGACTTTACAGGCAATTTTATTTATTATTTTAAGAAGACTTGACTACAGGTCTAGGTCTATTAACAGGGCTATTCTTTTTTTTAGTTTGGACAGACTTACCTATTGACTAATCCTTATAGTATTAGTTTCAATAATTTTGGGACTTTTAGCCACAGAGGCCTGAGCTCCTCAATTAAAAATAATTAAAGTTATTCCTTTAATTTCATTAATTAGAAGTCTTAGATGTTTAATATTTTTATCCACTAATTTATTAATAATATATGTAATATTTGAAATTTCAGTAGTCCCTATTTTTTTAATTATTTTGGGCTGAGGTTATCAGCCTGAGCGTATTGCAGCAAGAACTGCAATATTTTTTTATACTGCTGCTTGTTCAGTCCCGCTGTTAGTAATGCTTTTAACTTTAAAAAAATTTTATGGTTCAATAAATTGAAACTATTTTTTTTCGTCTCTTTTTAATGGACAAGAGATAGACTTTATTTTAATTACTGTGATTTTATTTTTAGCATTTTTAGTAAAATTACCTATATTTAGTTTACACATCTGGCTCCCCAAGGCTCATGTCGAAGCACCAGTTTATGGCTCTATAATTTTAGCCGCTGTGATGTTAAAGCTAGGGGGGCTAGGATTAACCCGGGTCTTACCCCTAGCTCTTTCTCTGAGAGCAACAGTTCCTAGGGCCGTTAGAGCGTTTGGTCTTGTCACAATAAGACTACTTTGTGTATTTTTATTTGATTTAAAAATGATTGTTGCTTATTCTTCTGTAGCTCATATGGCTTTAGTAGTTTTAAGGGTATTTACTAGGCTTAAATTTGGTTTAATAGTTGGCTTATTAATAATGATTAGGCATGCTTTCACTTCTTCAATGCTTTTTTTTGGTGTTACTAAAATTTACGCTCAAACAAATAGACGAAGTATTTTACTAAACTCAGGTAATTTGATTAGAAATTTTAAATTTTCACTTTTATGGATACTAACTTTAATAGCTAGCATAGCAACTCCCCCGTTAATTAATTTTTTTAGGGAAGTAATATCTTTTATTGTAGTTGGCAGAGTTTACCCTTTAATATGGCCTTTAGTGATTTTGACTGTATTTTTCGGAGGAGTTTATTCTTTATTAATTTTTACTTCAACCCAACATGGAAAATTAAATTTTAAATATTCAAAAATTATTATTTTTAGAAAAATTGATTTTTTAAATAGGGCAGCTCACGGATTTCTTTACCTGCCTTCAATTTTTATGTTAATAATATTTTTTTAAATTATAATACTAATTATTGTAAGGGCTGTTTCATTAAGACTTAGACTATTAATTTTGGGAGCAGGAAGTAGATTAGCAAAAAAAAATTTTTTTGATCGAGAATTAATAAGTCCTTTTGAATGTGGGTTTTCTACTCTAAAAGAATCTCGAATACCTTTCTCATTGCGGTTTTTTATTTTAGCTTTAATTTTTGTAATTTTTGATGTAGAAATTATTATTTTGCTCCCTTTTATTCTTAGCCTAATAAATGTAATGAGTAGTTATTTTTTAAGATTTTATCTAATATTTATTAGAATTTTAACTTTGGGCCTATTAAATGAGTGAAACCAAATAATGCTAGAGTGGACTAAATTTTACTAGAAGCTATAAGCGTTTAATTGTTAATTAAAAGAAATCTTTGATCAGTAAATTTATAATGTCAAATTACGTTAACCACCCTTACCACTTAGTGGACGAGTCTCCTTGGCCTATTATAGCAGCTTTTGCTGGTCTTGGCTTGACATCTGGTCTTTTAATATGATTTCATGATAGAAGAGTCAGGCTATTTTTATTAAGTTTATTCTTGTTATTAAGGATTACTGCACAGTGATGACGAGACGTCTCTCGGGAAGCTAGCCTTCAGGGCCTTCATACTTTAATTGTTGAAAAAGGACTTCGATGGGGAATAGCTTTATTTATTATTTCAGAAGTAATATTTTTTTTATCTTTTTTTTGAGCTTTTTTTCATAGAAGGCTTGCTCCAAATGTGGAGATTGGGAGAAGTTGACCTCCTAAAGGCATTGAAGTTTTTAACCCTTTTAGTGTGCCTTTATTAAATACTATTATTTTACTTTCTTCAGGGGTGAGAGTGACTTGAAGGCACCACAGATTAATAGAAGGAGCTCACAGGCAAATAAATTTGTCTCTTTTGTTAACTATTGTTTTAGGCCTGTATTTTACTGCAGTACAAGCAATAGAATATGTCGAAGCCAGATTTTCTATTGCAGACTCTAGCTATGGGAGAACTTTTTTTATTGCTACAGGGTTTCATGGTCTTCATGTAATTGTTGGGACTGGATTTTTACTTGTATCTTTTTGTCGAAGAATAGCGGGGCTTTTTAGAAAAAGGCATCACTTTGGGTTTGAGGCTGCTGCCTGATATTGACACTTCGTAGATGTAGTTTGATTATTTTTATTCGTAGTTATTTACTGGTGAGGGGGGGCCTAATTATTATTTTCTAATGGCAGATTAGTGCGTGAGCTTTAAGAGCTTAATATGAATTTTTCTTAGAAAAATTTAAATGAAATTATTTTTATCTTATACTAAGTCCGTTAACTCTTATTTTAAACTTTTTATTTTTAAACAAAAAATACATTTCTCTTACAAAGAAAAAATATTTTTATTTTTAAGTAGTGTAATTAATATTAAAATTTAAATTTTATAAATTTAAAAATGCTTAACTACTAAGTTTAATAATAGCTATTTTGACCTTAAATAAGTAATTTCAAGAAAAGTTTTTTTATAATCTGTGAGTTTAATTATTTAAATTTTTAGTACTTTTTAAGTTCTGGTAAATTAGGTGCCAGCAGCCGCGGTTATTCCTAGAGAGCAGGTCTTAAAAATTTTAAATTTTTAAAAAAAGAATTGAGGTCTAATTTATTTTTTTTTTAAATTATTTTATTAAAATATTGTAAAAATTGGGCTAGAATCCAAGTATTTATTGATTTTTAGGTAATACTCTATAAACTTAAATTAAATGGCAGTTTCTTAATTTACTTAGAGAATTTTGAATTATAAAAGATAGTCCCCGTTTTTATTTTTTTGATATTAGCTTTTGTGTGGTTGTCTATAACAATGGCGTTAAACAAAGTTTATTTCAGATTATATAAAGCAGTTATTAAGTAAATTTGAAATGCATTAATAAGAATTTGTTAAGTTTAATGGCTATTTGGATTTAATAGTAAAATAATTTATTTTGAATTAATTTTAAGAAAGGCTCATATTGTCCGTCACTCTCTTTTAGAGATAAGTCGTAGCAAAGTAAAAGTTATAGAAATAGCTTTTAAATTAATTTACGAAATTATTTTATGTGTGTTAAGCCTAAGAGTAATTTTTATAAATAGAGTAAAAACCCCTCTTTTTTGTAGTCTCCTAATTGTTTTATTCGCAATAACTAGAAGGCTCTTAATGGGATCCTTTGGTTTAAATTGAATTTTTATGGCCGTTGTTATTATATTTTTAGGGGGGATAATAATTGTTTTTATCTACGCCTCAAGTCTTAGATTCAGAAAAAAAAATGTTTTACCTCTTTTTCCTAGAAAATTTCTTTTAGGGGGAGTGGGACTAAGCTTAGTCTTTAGCTTAAAATTAAATTTTTCTAAGAGAATAAATTTTGCCTCTTACAGCGTTTATTCTGCCCACAGAGCTAGCATACTAACTTTTATAGCAGTGTATCTTCTTTTAATTCTTTTAATACTAATTAAAATAACTCGATCTAGAGAGGGCCCCTTAAAAACTTATTTTTCTTAATATGTTATTAATATTTATTTTAAGTCTAACTTTGAGAAAAAATATTTTTACCAGGCTTCTATTACTGAGTGGGCTTGTTGTTTTAAAAAATTTTACAAGTTTAAAAAACCATATGATAATTTTGCTTTTAATATTAGAACTAATTTCTTTACTCGCCTTGTTCTTTTGATCTTTTTTTTTAGTTCAATTTGGCTTAAGGCTGAGTAGAATTTTTATATTGATAGTAATAATAGTGGCTGAAGCCACTCTTTCTCTGAGCCTTTTAATTTCCACAAGACGAGCCAAGGCCGGGGAGTTAGAACTCAGGTCTACAGTTTTGTAGCTTTATACTCCAATTAAACTTTTAATTTAACTAAGGAATTTTATTCCTAAAGCTATAGATAATTAAAAATTTTCCTTGTGAATTAGGATTTTTCAATTAATTTTGTCTTTTAAACCTCGAATAATTTTTATAAATTTTCCACTAATTTACATTGTTTAAAAAATGATTAAAAACTGTAAAATTGAAATTAAATATTTCAAAAAAATTAATTTAGACTAAAAAATTTTATATACTAAAAAAGGGTAAGCTTTTTTTAATTTTATAATAATTATTTAAATTTAAATAAATGAATAAAATTTTCTATAAAATTATTTTAAATCATAAAAATATTTATACTCTTTAATTTAATTTAACTCCCTTTGACAATGATTTAATCAGTAAAATTAATATTTTTTATGAATTAAACTTTTTTTAACACTTAGTTTTTATTTAAATAGACTAATTAAATTCAATTTTTAAAAACTGTTTGTCAAAAACATTGCTTGACGCCAAGTAACGTTTGCCCAGTGCTAAAAGTAAACGGCCATTATGTGTAAAGTAGCGTAATAATTTGTAATTTAATTGATTTTCTGGATGAAAAACATAATTTTAAAAAATTTTAATAACTCTAATAATTTAAATTAATATTTCTATGAAAAATTAGAAATTTTTTTATGGGACGAGAAGACCCTAAAACCTTGACACACATTAACTGGGGCAGTATTTAAATTTAACAAATTTGTATTTAAGAATTAACCAAAATTGATATTAAAGGTACTTTAGGGATAACAGCGTGCCTGTTAAAATAGTTCATATAAAAATAACAGATAACGACCTCGATGTTGAATTAAGTAATCCTAAAATAGAAAAAGATTTTAAGGAAGGGTCTGTTCGACCCATAGCTACTTACATGATTTGAGTTCAGATCGACGCAAGTCAGATTGGTTTCTATCTATAAGTTTTCATTTAACTAATAGTACGAAAGGAAACTCAGTTAATTTTAAGAAATTTAGTTTAGCAAAAATATAAAATTGTCAATTTTAAGACCCTTAGAGTTTCGAACTAATAGTATAACTAATAATACCTAATTTTTTCAAAATTAAAATTCATCTGATTATTTCTGGTTATCGAAATTTATCTAAAATTTTACGCTTATGTACCGCAAGAATTATAGTTTAGCGGCTCCTGGGCTGTCACGCTAGGGTTTATGCTCATTTATGACCCCATTGCTAAGATCTGATGAAGAGAGAATAGAGGGGGGGTAGCTAGGTCATGGGGGAAGTAATTTTTGTCAGGGCTACAATAGGCTT
>Ga0316202_10001919_pt1 | contig 14619 bp, 19 predicted proteins | sample 3monrhotite_MG_FD_204934 | JGI IMG/M metagenome (GOLD analysis project Ga0316202, IMG submission 204934) | Microbial mat bacterial communities from mineral coupon in-situ incubated in ocean water Damariscotta River, Maine, United States -... | ecosystem: Environmental > Aquatic > Marine >... | reverse complement strand
TTAAAGAATCTGCACCTATTGCTACTGTACGATAACCCGTAGTATTTGCATCTAAAGCACTTGTACCAACTGCCACATTATTATCACCTGTAGTGTTAGCTTTTAAAGCGCTTGTACCAACTGCTGTGTTGTTACTTGCTGTAGTGTTGTCATCTAACGCATCATAGCCGACAGCAACATTATTACTTCCTGTTGTATTAGCATCTAGAGCATCTCTACCAACAGCAGTATTTTGAGAACCTGTAGTATTAGCTGTAAGTGCAGTATGCCCCACTCCTGTATTGTAATCGCCAGTAGTAATTGAATCGACTGCGTTAGCACCTAGTCCTAGATTTTCAGTATCTGATATTAAGCCTACTGCTGAAGTTGTTCCGTTAATCGTTAATGCCATTATTTACTCTCCAATGCTGTTACTTTTGCTGATAGTTCTTGTATTGCTTTTACTAATGGCATCACAAACATTTCGTAAGAGATGCCTTGTAAATTATCACCACCATCATTAATTTGACTCCAACCTTCAAAGTCTGTTATGTTGTGAGTGTCCATTGCTGCTTTAACTTCTTGTGCAACAAAGCCATACATCTTTTTATTGTGACTTGGTGTGCTATTGTCAGCATCATATTCACTAAGAGAAGGATTTAACTCTGATGGTGCTTTAAATTTATAAGTTACTGTTCGTAAATCATTAATAAAAGCTAAACCACAATTGGTATTAGTTGTGATTTCTTTTTTAATTCTTTCGTCTGATGCACGAGTCCAAGTAGCATTAGAGGTATATGTATTGTAAACTCTATTAGAACTAGAAGCACCAAGAGTAATTGTATTTCCTCCAGCAGAAACTGTACCCAAACCTATAACAATTCTATAGTTTGCATCAACAGCTCCAGCAGAAGCATTTTCGCCAATAATAATATTTTTATAACCAGTTGTGATAGCGTCTCCAGCGTTATAACCTAATGCTGTATTATCAGTACCTGTAGTAACACCTTGTAAAGCACTATAACCTACTGCTGTGTTGTTATCAGCTGTAGTGTTGTTATATAAAGAAGAATAACCTATTGCTACATTCCTAGCACCTGTGGTATTACTATACAACGCCCTTCTTGAGAAAGCTGTATTACCATCTCCAGTAGTATTATTGTGCATAGCTGAGACTCCACTAGCTGTGTTATAACTACCAGTAGTATTTTGATTTAAAGCCTGTCTACCAATACCAGAGTTTTGAAGACCTGTAGTATTAGTTACTAAGGCATCAGTTCCAACTGCGGTATTTTCATTTCCTGTAGTATTAGCAAGCATTGCTCCTTGACCGATAGCTGTATTTAAACTAGCTGTTGTATTAGCATTAAGTGTGTAATCACCTACTGCAACATTTTGAACGCCTGAAGTGTTAGCAGTTAAACAATTACTACCAACTGCTGTATTATAATTTCCTGTGTTATTTTTTAAAGCCTCAAAGCCTACTGCTGTAAGCCTTGTGCCTGTAGTGTTTAATAGTAAAGCAGCCCTACCAACTGCTGTATTATTATTACCAGTTTCATTAGAAGCTAAAGCACCACTACCCAAACCTGTATTATATGCAGCTGTAGTATTAGCTGCTAAAGCTGATTCACCAACTGCGGTATTTTGAGAGCCTGTAGTAGTATTTGTACCAGCGTTAACACCTATACCTACATTATAGTCACCTGTAGTTATTGAGTTTACTGCATTAGTTCCTAGCCCTATATTCTCAGTAGCAGTCTGCTGTATTGGATAAGTAGTTATGTCACCAGTCGTTGCTAGTGTGCCTGTAGCATCAGGTAATGTTATAGTTCTGTCTGTTGAAGTATTTGGAGAGGTAATAGTTAAAACACCTGTTCCACTTGCATTACCTTGAAATTTAATTTTACTCATAATTCTCCTATGCTAATACCCATGTGCTTCCACTTGGTATTGTAACACTTACTCCACTTGCAACAGTCACAGGACTCGCTGAAATTAAGTTATTACCCGAAGCTACCGTATAGTTACTTGCTATTGTGTGTGCGTGTTCCCATCCACCATTAGTTGTGACACTCCCTGTTGAAATTGTAGTCCAAGAAGCAACTGAACCGTTTGTAGTTAAAAACTTACCACTATTGTTTGTTTGTGTAGGCAACGCATCAACAACTGCCCATGAAGCTACACTACCATTTGTTGTTAAGAACTTTCCACTATTTGATGACTGACTTGGTAAGGTTGTTATGCCTGTTAAAGCAGAGCCATCTCCTGCAAACGCTGTAGCTGTGGCAGTACCTGTTATTGTAACACCACCACTTGTTGTTTGCAATTTTACATTTGAGCCATCAAACAGCTTTTTGTTGGCATTGGATATAGTTATCTTTTTACTTGTACCACCATCATTGATTATCAGTTCTTCAGCACCATCTGAGGTAGTTAAGGCTGTTAGTTCACTAATCTTTTTATCTGCCATTATCCTGTCCTTTTCCAAAAGTAAACTACAATATAAGGCTGTACAGTAGAGTTTGTGTTTGTGTGGTTATGACCACTACCACCACCAGTATTTTTTGAATAAGATGTACCCCACGCATCATCTGTTGTACCACCACCGAAATTACTACCACCAACATTGCCACTAATACCACTAAAGCTATTTGGTCTACTTGAGCCACTTGCATGACCATGTATTGTTTCATGCCTGTGACTAGGAATTTGTGATTCTGTAAGTGATGTACTACTTACAGTAGTGCTATCAGTTTTTGCACCACCTGTTTCTTCTACAGAGTTAAAGTCAGCATCACCCGAGTCAAGACCAACTAAAGTCCTACCACTTCCAAATGATACCCATGTTGTACCACTCATTCCTGCTAAAAGCGTTGCAGGATTTGTACTCACAACAGAAGTAAACACACAGCCAATAGGGTAAATAGCAGTCATAACAACTCCAAGTTGTGTTGCTCCTGCTAATAAATTTAACTCTGTCGTTGTTGCTGTAACTCCATCTAGCTTGTTTAATTCTTCATCACTTGCAGTAACATTAGCATTTACATTTGGAAATCTTGTAGCTAACATTAATCCTAAGTTAGCACTTGCTAAAGCACCGACTTCAATCCATGCTGAGTTACCACCGTTTCTTATTTTTAAATTTCCACTTGTAGTATCTGCCCATAACTGATAAGCATAAGTTGTACTAGGAGCGTTTGCTCCACTATTAGCACCTGCAATCGCTGTAAGTGCTGAGTTAATGTCTGCTCTAACTGCCGAACCTGTACCATTGTCAATTATGTAATCGTGCTGACTCATACTGCTCTCCCAAATCCTGTAGCAATCCAGTTAATGTTTTTAGAAACATTTTGATTGTTGTTATTATCGTATATTATAATGCTAAAACCTGTCCTAGATTCATTTGATAGAGTCCAGTATTGATGGTCATCCATATTTTGTCCTGTAATTCCTAAGAATGGTGTTTCTTTAAATGCGTTTGTATAAGTAACATTTAAACCACTTGTAGGTACTGTAATATTTTGCGCTCTTTCGTTTCTGTCTGGCATATCAATTGAAACACCTAATGTAGAAATATCTAAGTTTCTTGATGGGTCACTTGTTGTAGCTATTACTTTAAATTGAAATGCTCTAGCTTTAAAGTCACCAATAATTAAAGGTTGCCATGCTGTATATGTTGGGTTGCTACTCGGATTGCCTTCAGTATGCCTCATATATAAATCAGCATTTACTTTATCCGAAGGTTCACCATCCCAATTACTCCATGTGTCTACTAATGATGTTCTGCTGTCTATTAAGTCAGATGCAACGAAACCAGAATATTGCAAATTAGCTGACACACGAGAAGTATAAACTGCACCTAAGTCTGGAGTCGTAGCAAAATAATACTCACCAAGAGAATCTGCTAATCCTGTTTGTCCGTTTTCTGTTTCAATATCAAACAAACCATCTTCTGTTACTAATTGGTCACTAGCTTCTGTTAAAACAAAGAACGGTGCTTCAGCAAGTCTTATTACATTACCAACTTTAACCATGTCATCTAAAACACCAGTAAAGTTTGGTGACTCTGTTTGTGTCAACACAACATTAAAATCTAAAATGTTTGGCACAGTTGTTACAGCGTTTGTTGAGTTTGTTGCAAAGTTACCTGCTGAGTCAACAGCTTTAATCATGTATGTACCCGATAACAATGGCAACACAGTATGCGTTGTTGTACCACTACTAGCCTTACCAATGTTTGAGCCACCTGCCCATACTGCTCCAGTTATCAAATTACTGTGTCTTACTCTAATAAATCCACCATGCAATACATCTAAATCCTCAGACCTATCCCATTGTAAGTGTGCTGAACCATCAATTGCCCTAACAGAAAAATTAGTTATTTGTGCAGGTGGTGTGGTCAATCCTGCTAATACGCTACTTGTTGTAGTGTATGCTGACCTGACTCCTACTGTGTTAACTGAACGAACTCTAAATGTAAATGAACCTGCTTGTAAGTTATTAACTTCTGCTGTTGTTTGTCTTGTTTGCGTTACAAATTGGAAACTACCTGACCCTTGCTGATATTCAACTTCATAAGAATCAATAAAAGCATCTGTTGGCTTTGTCCATGATAAATTTGCTCTTACTTGTGCGCCTTGACTTGTGTTAGTTACATAAAGTTCTTCCGTAACAACAAGGTTAACTGGTATTTTGGTTTGCGTTACATCAGGCAGGTTTGTGTTTGGTGCTGTGTCGCTTACAAAAATTGTACCAAAATCATAAGAGTCATCAGAATATTCAACTGCTGTAACTCTGACCTCATCATTATTCTGTAAAGCCAGTTTTATAATTCTAAATCTTTTACCTGCATTGGCATTTAGGAATTGCCAACCAACGGTAGAGTGCTTTATATAAACCACATCACCAACTTCTGCTCTTAACCCTTCAACGGTTGCTAAAAATTCACAGCTTATTTTTTGTCTTGATTGGTTTAAATTGACAGTTGTAATCATTTTTGCTCTGTCAATATCTGTTGTGTAAGGTAAGCTAATTGTTTTCTCTAACAATAAACCGTTGTCAATTGTTCTTAATGCTGATGATTCAACAACAGCAATGTCAGGTTGATAATTTTTATTTTCATTGATAAAGTTTGCTCTAATTCTGTTGTATTGATTGTTTTTAGTGCCAAGAGATATAGTCCATGCACCTAAAATATTATCTTCATCAAAAGTAAAATTAGCTGTTTCAGGCTTGTCAATAATCATCTTATACTTTCCACCACTAAACACAAGAAAGCCTCTACAAGATGTAAGCAGTTGCTTTAATATGGTCATTGAGCCTTGTGAAGTGTTAACTAAACCATTGGTCGTGTATCTTTTCTTAGTAACACCACCAATAGTAACAGTTGCATCACAATAATTAGCTGAAGCAATAAACGAAGCATCATCAATTAAAGATGTTTCAATACCACGACCATATCTTGTATCTGTTAAATAATCTCTAATACATAGAATTGGGTTATCACTCCAAGCAGTAGCACTATTTCTTGGGTCATAGACTTTTGTGCCTTTTATATCAGCAGTTATAGTTGGTAAACCACCTGAGTAAGCATCTTGGTCAAACTTTAATTTGCAGTAAACATATGCTGTGCCACGCAGTCTGTGGTTAGATGTCCAGTTTGGAACATCAGCAACAAGATTTGAGTCGGCAGTTTGATTATCTGCACCAGTGTGTGTATAGACATTTAAGACACCTGAAAATCTTGAGTCAGTTGATATTATGTCATTTAGATAAACATTCTCAAATGAGTTAATTTCGCCCTCTGTCATAGCAATAATGACATGAAGATACTCATTATCATTACCACTTGTTTCCATAAACACACGAGTACCACCAACTTTACGCAATCCGTAAACAACTGGAAGTGGCGCATTGTTTGAAGCCTTGTTTAATAATGCACTAGCTTGTTGTTGTGCAATCTGGTCTAATTCTTGCTCTTGTTGTTCTCGACCTGATAAAGCACCTGCAATAACTGTACCTACAACTGCGCCTACAATTTGTCCAGTTACACCACCAATTGCACCTGCAATATAAGTAGAGGCTACCGATGCACCTATTGATATAACACTTACTGCCATCTGACTACTCCCGTAACATTAGGTACTTCTCTTATATCGACTAATTGAACTCCATAATCTTCCGTAACGATAGCAACTTTAGAACCCATACAAACAGCAACACTTCTCCATTTTTTTGCATGTGCTAAATCTTGTGCCATGATAATGATGTCACCTATTTGAGTGAATTGTATGTTGACTCTTTTAAAACCCCATTTTAGTAAATGTTCATATATGTCACCATGTTTTTTTGCGTATTTCCACGCAGTTTTTTGGTCTTTCCATTTACCAACAAAGTCTTTTTTGTATTCGGTGTCGAGCATGATGTCAATTGCACCAAGCGTGAATAAAGGACAATCATTTACACCAAACTCAAAAGGCAACCCTATCTGAGATTCAACATAATTTTTTAGTTTAATTTCAACATTTGGGTTCAACCTGCCTTCCCCCAAACAATATCTTTTACAATTTCAGAAGCATACTCAAAGCCTTTATCTCCTGCAAAAAATATTTGCTGTTCTTCGTGGTTTGTGTGTCTACCTGTTTTGCGTGAAAAGTCTACCCAAGTGTTTGTAGCTGTTACTGATATTAAAGATTTGCCACCTACAGGGTCATCTGTAATTACTGGTGCATCCATTCTTCCTTCAAAAATTAAGACAGGGTTAGCAATAAGACTTTGAGAGTCATTTAAAAACGCTGTGTATATTTTGACTGTTCGGTCAATGTACTCTTTGTTAAGGAATCTTGAAATCATTGACTGGTCAACACCTGAAAGACTTAGTGTTACTTTACTTACAATCACTTGTACTTCTTCTTGGATGTTTGAAAAACCCATAAAATGACCAACTGCCACATAATTGTTACCACTATAGGTGATGTCCTTGTAACCATCGTTCATTCTAACGGTTTCATCATCAAAGATAACTTCTGCAAGGTGTACAGGTCTATTAGCTGACTTTACAACCTCTTGTTGAAACGCTGTGGTAGAGCCTCTGTCCATTAAACAACCTCAATTAATTTAATACCGTAATTAACAAAACCATTGACACCCACAGTCATATTTTGCGTGTCGGATGTAAATGCCATAGTAAACGGAACTGCATTGTATGTTATAGCCTCATTGTTTGCGACAGCCTCGTTTAAAGGTGGCTCAATAATTAAAGAAGTAGAACCATCTGCAACAACTGAGTAAACCTTGTCATGCCCTGCAAATTTAATAAAGTCACCTGCTTTAAGCGTTCCTGTAAGTCCATCTGCTGTAACTGTCGATGTGCCTGCTACATAACCACTACTATTATTTACTAACAATGTACCAGTTGCTGTGCCACTTGAATTTGAATAGACAGGTGGTGTGTATGCAAAGCTACCAAACTGACCTTTTTGTTTTTGAGCAAATGCCCATAGTGGTGCAAAGTCTGCTCTGCTTAGTGGTGGATAGGATGCCTCTATCTGCCAACGCTGACCACCTCTCGTTCTCACCTGTCGTTTTAATGAGTGAGTAACACTTGTGTAGGTTGGGTTTACACTTGTTATAGATATACTACTTGCTGTGGGGGATGTGGGAAAACTCATAAGGCTACCTGTTGACCGTTGCGTTCAAATGCCTGTCTTACAAGACCAACAATGGTAGGTGCATTTTCAGCGATAACTACCTGTGCTGTTCTTGGGTCTAAAGCATTAACCTGTGGTGCATATGTCACATTTATAGTTTGACCACCACCTAATTTGTTATTTGGAATAATTGTTCCTGCTGTGTCAGGTACAAACAACTCTGCACCTCTTTCACCAACAATAGATGGTACACCAACTGGTGGTCTGCCACCATTTGCAAACCCACCTGCTCTACCACTTGGTGGTGTTGTGCCAGTACCAATATTAGGACTAAACATTCCTGTCATTGAACTAGTTATAGCACCTGATAAAGCAGTTGCTAAAGGCTGTGCCACCTGCATTTTAAAGACTTGACCTGCAACATATTGGAATACATTTTTAACAACATCTTTAAAAGAAATCAATCCTTGACTCATTCTCATAATTGAGTTTTCTATATTGTTTGCCATACTGTCTGCAAAACTTTTTATTTGCGAATCTAAATCAGCCTGTCGCATTCTGTCTACAGCATCCATATAAGCCATAGCAACTTCCGTTGTTGAGTCTGCCATTTGCTTTTGATTTATAACACCTGTTATATATAGGTCATTAATTTGTGCTAAAACTTCTTTTTCATCTCGATACAAAAGCATCAATGGACTTAATTCAACACCAACATCTTTAATACTGTCAACATAATCATCAACAGTTCCAGTTAAATCTCGTGTTACTCTTTGTTGATTAAATAAAAAGCCTTGATATATAGATTTATACTGGTCAATTAAATCTTTATATTGTGAAACACCATGACCCATAACAATCTCATCTAACCCTTCAGAAGCATTTTCAGCATCTCTAGCTTCATAAGCTGCTCGAACTAACCCTGCTCGAATACCATCTTGCATAGAGTTTGCCCATTCTAATGCTTTTCTATTAGCTTCATCTGCGTTAAATGTAAGGTCTAAAAATCTGTTTAATTCCTCACTAAAAACTGCTAACGCACCGATAGCTACTTTAGCCTTTTTACCACCTAAAACTGCAAGAATAATACCTACATCTCTGACCTCTTTTGGTAAGGACATATATCCTGCTATCATATTGCCTAAAACAGTTCCAATAGTAGTTAGGCTTTCACCAAATTTTTTCATCATTGAAATTGTTTGTGGGTCTCGGAAAGCATTTGTTATTTTAATAACTGCTTTTGCTGTTGCTTCAAAAACTCCTGCTTCAGCCACTGCAAGTTTTAAATCTCGAAAAGCATCTTGCATCATTGACACTTGACCTTGAAATGTTTTTGCTAATTCGGCAGTAGCACCTTTAGCAGTAGTTGTTCCATCTTGGAACATATCCATTATTATTCTTTTTGTTTCTGCTCCAGTTTTAGAAACACCTGCTTCAAAACCTAAGAATGCAGTCGTTCCTGAATCTCTGAACATTTCAGCAGATGCTATACCTGAAGCAAAAGACCTTTGTAATTGTCTAGCTGTATCTTCAAATGAAAGACCTGAAACGGCTGCGATGTCACCTGTTATAGCTAATAATTCATTTAATTCGTCAACATCATTTGCAACTGTTAATAAAGAAGGAGTTGCTCTTTCTATTTCTTCAAGAGAAAAAGGTACTTTTTTAGCAAATTCGTTCATTGAATCAAACGCTTTACCTGCATCTTCAGCACTACCTGTTAAGAATTTTAATCTGACTTGCAGGCTTTCAACTTCTGAGGCTGTTGTTATGACTGATTTTATAAATGCTCCTGCACCAAGACCTAATAAAGCACCTTGTAAGGACATAATTCTGTTTTTAACATTACGAGCAGAATTACCAATACCAGTGATGGCTCGTTTTGCTCTTGAAGCACCTGTGATTGCACCTCTGGGGTCAACTTTAACTCCGAGGTTTGCTATTTGATTAATTGCCATCTTTATCCTTTAATTGGAAGTAGGCAATCCATCCGTTAAACTCCTCAACTGTTATTGCATCAATTTCTGCAACAGTCTTGTGTAAGCGATTCGCAAGTTCGTACTTTCCTTTTAACTCGGAATCGCTTGTTAGTTTCCCGACATTTCATCAATAGTGTCTGCTACCGATATTTCACCTACAACTCGTACTATTACATTTGGGTCTACATGATTCATTAATGTTATCTTATCTTCAATAGAAAACATTTTTGAGCCATCCTTATTTAAAGCCTTTAATATTAAGGTTCTTACCATAAACTCAATATCATCTTCTTTAGCGTGTTTCCAGAGTTTCTTTTTTTCGCCCATCGTAAATGGAGTAGCGTATATCACCGTACTCCATTCTTCCACCTCAATAGCTTTTGTTTCTAAGCTATCAAAATGGGATTTTGCGTTTTCAAGAACACTCATACACTACACAGTTCCCCAAGTAACAGCACCATTAGACTCCCAAGAAAAAGATGCCTCTACCATACCATCCATTGTAGCACTTGCATCTTGCGTAGTAATAATTGCCTGTACACTTGCAAAGTAATCTCCACTATCAGCACCTTCAGGATATAGCTTCAATGCAACTTCACTACCTGCTTGCATAGCAATTTGTCCAGTAGAATCTGTTTCATCCCACCAACAACTTAATGAACCACTTGCTGATGTCAAAGAGGGTTGCCTAGTTCTTGCAACATCGCCCATTGCTGTGTCATCAATTGTTTCAGCAGTTTCAGAAAGACTCCAATCTCTTACCTCTGCTACTGTGTTAGCACCTATTTTTACGAGTCCTTCTGACCCTTTATGATTCGCCATCTGATTTCTCCTTTGACTTTGATTTACTTACAGGTTTTTCAACCCACCCATTTGCTTTCATTTGCTCAACCTTACTAGGATGAGGTATTACATAGTCTTTACCACCATTAGGTGGATATAATTTTACATCGTTTTTACTCATGAATCTCTCCAATAAGGAACATCTACATTAATCTGATGCCATTTGTCATCAGTACCTACTGTTGTTAGACTTGCTACATCACAACAAACATCATTAAACTTTTCTGACTCAAAGATTGCTGAAATAGTGTCAGCGTAACCTCTTGCCACATTTGTACCAGTCTTAATTGGTACAAAAATTTGTATATTTATTATACCATTATAACGCTTTGCATAATTTATGGCTCTGTATTCAGTATCACCGTTGAGTATATTAAAGCGTACCCATGAAGCATTGTTTGGCTCATCAAAAGCAACATTACCCCATGCAATGGTTGTAGTTGTCCAATTAGAGTTAAATCTTCCCTCAATGTTAGTTCTTTCACTAGCGAATGACATTACTTATGCTCCTCTGTATGCTTGACATAGTTAAACGAACCATACCTGTAGGTGCTTGCTTACTAGAGCCATTTTCTAGTTTTCCAATGTAAGGTAAATTATTTGTAATATAAATAGGTCTTTTACCTGACCCTTTTGGTAGTGGTAACGCTGTAAAAGTAGTGTTTTCAGTTATTGAAGAATCAATTGCACCTAAACCAATGTTCCAGTTAGCTTTTGCTCTGCCAGTATCGACTGGTGTTTTCTGAGTGATACCTTTGTAAACATCAAAAGCAACTTTTCTAACCACTGTTTCTAATTCTAAATCAGTAGCTTTAGCAAATTTTTCTAAATCAGCGTTAAACGATGCAACACTCATCCTAACCTCACTAAATTGAGCGTATAAGACGCTTTAACTGAATCTGACTTAATGTTATTAATAGAGTATATTTCGCTGTCATATGATATGGTGTCGGCTGTATTAGGCTCTGTTGCACCTGAATTTAAATCTTTACTGGCAAACATAACCTGCAAATCGCCTGTAAAGTCTTTTTCTTTTGTATTGCCATCAACCTCACCACCTAAGAACTTTATTACAGCAGGAATTGTGTATGAAGTTTCAGAGTTAGCAACTGCACCTGTTCCTACATTGTAAGTGCTTGATGTTTTGTGTTTATATGTTATTGTTTCAGTAATGTCATCTAATGTGACAAAAGCTGACTCAACTAAATTTTGTATTGTAGTTCTGTAAGGCATTTATGACCTCACGACTGCAACCGAACCAAACTTGGCTCTAGCGTAAATTGTTCCCCAACCTCTTAGCATTTCTTGAACAATGTCAGGCATTACACCTGCTGTGTCTGATTTGTCGAAGTCTAACTCAATATCACCAACCTTAATAGAATTTAGACCTTTACCTTCAGCGTTGACTGTTAAATCTTTAGCAAGTAAGTGACCTGCAAATTCAGCAGTTGCGTTTGCTATTTGTACTGGGATTGTAGTAGATGAAACAGAAATACCATCATAGTAAACATCTGTTCTACCCCAACCTAATGCTTGTGTACTTGTTGCCCTAGTTCCTGACCATGCACATTTCTCGTCAAGAATCCTAGTAGCCATTTTTAATGCTTTTTCTTTATTAGCAGTTGAACCTGCATCCCAAGTTGATGAATATAAGTGATTTGAAAAGTAAGTGTCTGCTACTGCAACAGTTATAAAACTATCAGAGTTTGCACCATTTACTGTTGCATCTAATGACATAATTACTCCAGTAAAATCCCCCACCCGAAAGTAGGGGATAAGATAAAAACTCTCTTAGTCGAGAATACCTGTCATTAACGCTAATCCCTTGTCAGAGAATAGAGCAAGACCGTTGTACCACTTAACACGAGTAATTGTTTCATCTTTAGTTTCAGAAATACCTGCCTCTACGACTTGTATACCTGCTGAACCACTTGCAGTCAGTCCAGAGATACCGTGCATCATAGAACCATCATCCAAAGTACCCATAAGTACAGAAGTTGCTGCACTTGATGAACCCTGTGTTTGGTTTACTGGGATGTAGTCGTTACGGTAGATTGGAACACCTCTGTACGCAGGAAGTGTCTTTCCACTTGGCAAAGTAACTGTTTCACCGATACCTGCTCCACCTAATGCTCTAAGTAGTGCCATGTATGAACGAATAGTTCTAGAGTTCATCATGATGTAGTCGATTTCACCATCTTTGTCTGTAACTAAGTCCATGCACTCGTCCATTTTAGCAAATGAAAGGTTAGAACCGTTTGTTGCTGATGTTACTTTTTGACCTGCTGATGCTAGGTTAAGTAGACCATCTAGTTCATTACTTGAGCCTGTACCAGTAATCATTTTGTCTTGGTACGCACGACCCAAAGCCTTTGCTTTAGAAGCTACTTGTACAGCTTTTTGATTATTAATGTTAGAACGCGTTGCTTGAATCAATCCGTTTACTTCTGCATCACCTACAAGAGTAGTCAATGAAGTTGTAAGCTGAGTGAAAGTCGCAGCAGCTTTACCACCTGAAATTGCAGTACCAACAGTTGTCCACTGTGATGCTCCAAGTGCGTTCTCTCTGTTATAAGCTAAAGAATTACCTTCAATACCTGCAAATGGTAATACTTCATAAAATGGGTTTACAGTAATGATGTTTTCAATCACTCCTGCAACCAACATATCTTCCGATAGTTTTGCCGATTCGGCTAGTGTAACTGATGCCATAATTATGACTCCTATATAAAAATTATTGCCCAAGTATACAGGGCAGATTAAACAAATCTACTACTGTATGCCACAGGCAATAAAGTAGGGTCTAACTATCTCCGACAGCTAATATGCGTATTATAAACCTATTTTGCAAAGCCTTGTTCTAATTTTTGTATAGAGGTTAGATTTTGCTTGCCCATTCCATTAGGTCTTGCGTTGTGCTGAGAGCCTGAACCTGAAGAAGTCTTAAATAAATGTGGTGCTATATCCATCTGTGATTTAACCCACTCATTAACAGTCATAGGTTCGCTTGTTCCATGCCCAAATATAGTGTTTCCTTGTGCATCTGTTGGAACTGCTTTTCCATCTTGCAATGAAAACACTGACTTAGACCGAAGCAATATATCATCCATGCCAGTGTCAACAACTCCTGCCTTTACTGCTGAATCTCTCACAGCGTTGTCTATTACTAATTTAGCTAACTGGTCTTGAAGTGATGCGTTCACTTGGTTCGTTTTTTCCAATTCACCATTGTGTACCTCTCTCATCTGCTTTGTTTTCTCAGCAAGCAACTCATCAATCTTACCTGCATCAATAAGTTTCTTTTCTTTCATTGCTTCTTGCTTACTTTTCATATCGTTGTAAGCATCAACATCGATGCCATCAAACTTACTTGTTAAGGCTTCCATGTCTTTCATGAGTTTAACATTATTAGAACGAAACTCGTCTAACTTTGATTTAACTCCTGTGTATTCTTCTTCAGAATATGTTTTTACTTCTACTTCTTCGCTCATATATAACTCCGTTATATTAAAAAAATGACTCTGTCTTTACGCATTTTAGCACAACTTTTCTTTAGTGCAAAAAAAAGGGGGCAATCGCCCCCGTGTGATATTAGTTTGACTTATCTTTCTTCAGCCTTCATATCTTCTTCAGTCCAACCCCAATCATCATAACCATGAATTTTAACTGTGTCAGTTTCGATAAGTGTATCTACAAAAACTTTAAACTTGCCTTCAGTGGTAAAAAGAGTATATTTTTCTTTACCATCTAAATCTTTATATAATTCTCCAATTCCTGTTACTTTGTTAGATTGGAAAATTTGTGTTCCTTTAGCAATAAATGCCCAATCAGTAAATAGTGTGTGTGCTGTAATTGTTTTAAATTCTGTTTTCATTTAAATCTCCTTAGTTTTAGTCAAATTACAAGGTTTCTTAACCTCATGTAGAACATTATATACGAACTTTATTCGTATTGTCAACTATTTAACTAATTTAATTCACCTTCAGAGTTAATCCATATGCCCTCTAGTATCCAAGCGTATTTTTCTTGCTCAGTTATTAGTATATTTGTAGAGAGTTCTTTGATTCTTTCAAAGTCTTGCTTAGAAACAGATTGTTTCATAGATATTTCTAGTATTTCATCAAATGCTACACTTGTAAATTCAGCCATCAGTCAAACCTCAATTT
>Ga0316202_10001918_pt1 | contig 14623 bp, 12 predicted proteins | sample 3monrhotite_MG_FD_204934 | JGI IMG/M metagenome (GOLD analysis project Ga0316202, IMG submission 204934) | Microbial mat bacterial communities from mineral coupon in-situ incubated in ocean water Damariscotta River, Maine, United States -... | ecosystem: Environmental > Aquatic > Marine >... | reverse complement strand
CTTGAGTGAGATGTGTGTAGTTCATTTGTGTAATTTCGACTGGCCAGTCAAAAAGGCATGGATGCTACCGCATCCCGCTCATCTGAACCTGCGTTATTCAAAATTGCACTTCATTCCTGAATTCGCCCTGTTTGTTTAATGGCAGGGATGGTTTTTTTTGTTTAGGCGCAGCGTGTTAATATGCAATACGCCCTCATGAAATTACTTAAAGGAATAGCCAAATGACTAGGAAAGCATTAATTGTGGATGACTCGGCTTCTATGCGTAGCGTGGTTTCTCATTGTCTTGTTTCTTTAGGGATTGAGGTGGACGAGGCTTCTGGAGGTAGAGGTGGCTTGGAAAAAGCACGTAACAAACAGTATGACATCGTTGTGACAGATCAAAATATGCCAGGAATGGATGGGGTGGAGCTCGTTAAAAACCTTCGAAAAATTCCTTTATATGCAAAAACACCTATTATTGTATTGACCACAGAATCTTCAACTGAAATGAAGTTGGAGTTCAAGCAGGCGGGCGCAAACGGCTGGATGGGGAAGCCATTTACTGCTGAGAGAATGTCGGCTGCGATTGCAAAGCTGTTGTAAGTTATTGTGGTTTTAGGAGGCACTGATTTGTTCGTTTAGAATAAATCAGTGCCTCCTTATAAATTTGGCGCAGAGCAAAAGTCGTACTACGGCGGTGTCACCCTTACATTTGGCATGTCAAATGTAAGGGTGACACTCGGCTTTCCCGATAGAGTCAATAGAGGGAAATCAGTTTTTACGTGTACGGAAAAATTAGCCTAGAAAGTGCGGCTTTCCGTCGATTAAGCAACATCCAAGGCTGAATATCAGACGAGCCAACTGGGTGCCGAGGTGAACATCTGAAGGCGTGGATGAGTGGCGGGGGACAGGCCGATGGAATGTCAAGTGTAAGGCCTGACACTGAGCTTCGGATGCATTCGATATGCGGGAAGAATTCCTTGAAGCCACCAGCATTGTGGTCGATGTCGAACTCGTTCAACACCTTGCCGTCCGGCAGTTCAACCACCACACGGTGGAAGGTGCTGCCAACATCCACTGCAACTCTAATTGAGAGGGGGTGTATGATTTGCTCCTTACTTCAGACTCAAGCGAGACTTATTACCAAGTTCGCTGACCCCGCGAGCCGCACCCCCGTCAGGCAGATATGTTACGCTTCCAACTGACGGTCGTCACCTGCAAGTTTTATGGTAGACACTGAGCTTCATTTCAATCGCTACCGCCAACACTGGAAAGCAGACGATTTGCATCAGCTATGCTTTCAGTGCGCACCACCCTGCTTGTCGCCCATGTCGGTGTTTGCGGGATTAGGCTAAAACCTTTCTCACTCAGTTTTACCGTCCCCGAAATGGTCTCTTCTGCATTGCTGATCGACATCGTAAAATTTACAATGCGAGGCCAGTGTCCCCCTTGATAGGGCAGATACGGATCGAAATGAACGCGCATGCTTTCGCTGGGATTTTCACTGGTGGAAAATCGCTTGATTTCATGGAGGGCTAAGCCGTTTTCAAGCGACAAAAGTTCCAGTTCTTCCTGATCGGACTGCACGATGATGCGCTTGTCTGCGACCTGCTTAATCGTATAGCGCCGTGCGCCCGTTGCGGAATGGTAAACCCAGGCATTATCAGGGCTTAGGGAGTGCGGCAGCTCGATTGACGAATAGCTCACATCTTGTGCTGCGATAACGCCAATGCGAAACTGCTCGCTGTAGTATCCCTTCATCCCAGTGAAAAAAAATGGGATGTAGGTGTGCACTGGTATTTCGTACTGCTGGCCGTCAAAACGGATGGAGCTTGCTTCGTCTGCCAGCGAACTCCGCTGCCGTATCATGAGCGGCAACGCCGTTGTACCCGCATGCCCTTCTGGGTCGGTCATGCCGCCGTACTTGGCAGACGGTTTGCTGGCAGCGATCAAGTTGAACGATACCTTCACCTTATCTGTAGTCGTAAAGCTTATATTGACAAGCGGACGTTGCTCATACTGGTTCGAACTATAGGCGATGGTCGCAGCATATGACTCACGCTGTGGAATATCTGACCGGAACTTCTGGAGAAGTTTCTCGTTACTAAAATAATCGAGCTGCGTTTGGTTGTGCCGGGTAAGGACTATCCTGATGTCAGGAGCGGAAGCGGATCGATCAGAAATCATCGCCTCCATCGCCTCATAGCGGGGATGCCCTTCAAAGTAGAGCATGACATGTTTATCAAAATATGAATAGGCAATGGCAAGCGGCTGTACAAACATTGGCATTTCGACCGCTTGAACTTGATTGGCTGTGCCAAACAGTGTAAGGATGCTGAGCAGCTTGGCGACAACTATATTTGTCTTCGACATGGTTTCTCTCGTTTGGCTGAAGTTGACCTGATACCCAAAAATATCATGAATTATATATTGATGTGCTAACTATGCATTCGCGAGAGTTTTTTAGGTTACCCGCGGCTTGCCGTACACAGCCTCTAGCTAACCCGTTGCGGTCATTCGGCTGAACAGTCCTGAGTTTGTAAGTGCCATTCGGGTCAGATCTGAATGGCACTTAGCTCATATATTTCTATAGATACCTATTGTCGCAATAGAAATATCACAGGCACAACACATGCCTAGGCCATGGCAGACGAACATGAATCCTATATTAGGAGCGCATGTCACCAAGAAGGTAACAGATATATATCTTCTATTCGGCTGATTTCAATGAATATTGTTGGTTTTGTAAGTGCCATTCTGGCCTGCGCTTACGCTTTCTAAGAGCGCAATTCCTCCTAACCCCCACTCACTTGCGATAAATACTCTGCTTTCTTCTGTATGTCGCTGTCGCTATCTGCAAAACGTGCTGCAATTGCTTGAAACTCTTCGGTAATGTCTAGGAAGGCGTCAACCATGTCTGGGTCGAAGTGTTGGCCTTTTCCTTCGCTGATGATTTGTACTGCTTTTGCGTGCGACATGCCTTCTTTGTAGACGCGGCGGCTGATTAGTGCATCGTATACGTCGGCGACAGCCATTAGTCGTGCTGGAATAGGGATGTTGTCGCCTGTTAGGCCTACTGGGTAGCCGCTGCCGTCCCATTTTTCCTGATGGCCTACGGCGATTTCCTTGGCCATTTTGAGAAATTCAACTTCTGTGCCTAGTGCTTGTTCGGCATGTTCGATGGCATCTTTGCCTAGCGTGGTGTGAGTCTTCATGATTTCCATTTCATGTGGCTCGAAACGTCCGGGTTTGAGTAGAATGCGATCAGGGATGCCGACTTTGCCGATGTCGTGCAAGGGGGCAGATTTGAACAACATTTCTATCGTGTGCTCGTCCAGAAAGTGTGCGAAACGTGGATGGGTTTGTAGTTTTAGTGCTAGGGCTTTGACGTAAAACTGGGTGCGACGGATGTGGTTGCCGGTGTCAGAATCGCGCGTCTCTGCCAGCGAAGCCATTGCCAGAATGGTGACATCTTGAATCGCCATGACTTCGCGAGTGCGTTTTGCGACTTCTTGTTCGAGGAAGCTGGCTTTGTCTTTTAAAAAATCTGCTGCGGTTTTGAGTTGCAGCTGTGATTGGACGCGCGCCATTACGATGGGCGGGCTGATGGGTTTGGTGATGTAGTCTACTGCGCCGCATTCGAAGCCTTTTTTTTCGTCATCTATTTCATTTTTTGCAGTGAGAAATAACACCGGAATATCTTTGGTTTTTTCATCCTGTTTTAAGCGGCGGCAAACTTCGTAGCCGTCCATTTCCGGCATCATGATGTCGAGCAAGATGATGTCTGGCGGAACTTCGGCCTGGGCAATTTTCAGTGCTCGTTCGCCGTTATTGGCGACTTTGACTTTGTAAGTGTCTTTCAGCAAGGCATTCATCAGTGTCAGATTATCTGGTGTGTCATCAACGACCAATACGATAGCTTTGCTTAAATATACGGAATGTTCCATGTTGCCTCCTATTTGGACGTGTTCATTGCTTGTTCAAGTGCCTCTAACGCCGCCTCAAAGTCGAAATTGTGTACGTTGGACTCGATGTCTCGATAGTGCTTGCTGTAAGCTGTTTTCAGTAGGGCACTATTTTTTTCAAGTAATTCGGCGGCTTCGGAGTCGTCTTCGTCCAGTAAACGGGCGAGTTGCCGACTAACCGTTTTTAGCCGTTCTGGATCAAATTGCGCCGTTTGGGCGGTTTCGTTAGCGGGTAATTGTGCTTCAAGTCCAGTGATAATGTCGTTCAGCAAAGGAGTCAAGAGAGCCAGCAATTCATCTAGGTTGCTGCGCGCTTGTTTTTCGCGACAGGCAGTCTCAAGTTTATCGGCTGCGCTCTGCAATTCGCTTGCGCCAATATTGCCTGCTACGCCCTTCAGTGTGTGTGCCAGTCGCTCGGCGGTTTCCCAATCTTCGGCATTCAGCGCGGCCTCGGTACTCGTCGTAAAATCTTTCTGTCCAGCAAGGAATTTGTGCAGCATAGATAGGTACAAGCTGGTTTTACCCAGTCCGCGCCTCAATCCTAGCTTGGTGTCCAGCCCTGCAATATTTTTGGGTATGGATGCGCTGTCATCCTTAACAAGCTGAGTCACAGTAGTTGGTGCAGCAGAAAGGTATTGTGGTTTGACCCAAGCTAAAAGCGCACGCCACAACTCGTTAGGGTCTATCGGTTTGCTAACGAAGTCCACCATGCCTGCCGCTAAACAGTTTTCCTTATCGGCTTGCATGGCATTGGCGGTCATGGCGACGATGGGGATATGATCGTATTGTTGCAGTTTGCGGATCTCTGTTGTTGCTGTCATGCCGTCCATGACTGGCATCTGCATGTCCATTAGCACGATGTCATAAAGCGATTGCTGAATCATATCAACTGCAATTTGGCCGTTGTCGGCAATGTCTACGACGAAACCGGCATCACGTAGTAGTTCGGAGGCTACTTCTTGGTTTAGATCGTTATCCTCGACCAGCAAAATGCGCGCGCCGCGTAGCATGGCTAAATTGTCTTGCGCAGACGAGGCGGGCATGGGGCTACGAGTCGATAAGCTGTTGGCACCTTCGCCCAGTATGTGCATTACGCTGTCAAACAAGATGGAATGATTGACTGGTTTAGTTAGTACATCCGCAATGCCAGCTTGGTGAGCGCCTGCGATCACTTCTTCGCGCCCATGGGCTGTGACCATCATGCATTGCGAAGTATGCGCTAGCCCAAGCTCAGCTATTTTTTGCGCGGTTTCAATGCCGTCCATGCCTGGCATTTGCCAGTCGAGGAAGACAATATCGAATGGAGCGCCGGCTTGCTTGGCTGTTTCGATCTCAGTGATCGCCTCCTGACCGGAATTGGCAGTAAGCACCTTGAAGGACATGGATTTTAGAATGTCCGCCATGACCATGCGCGCACTCTCATTGTCATCGACAACGAGCATCTTGCGACCGCGCAGGTCTTGGCGTGGCATTAATGCGTCATGTTTAAGGCCTTTACCCAAGCGCGCGGTGAACCAGAATGTGGAACCTTGCGCTGGAATGCTGTCTACGCCAACTTGCCCCCCCATTAATTCGGCGAGACTCTTGCTAATTGCTAAGCCCAAGCCTGTTCCACCGTATTTGCGGGTAGTCGAAGCATCTGCCTGTTGGAAGCTTTGGAATAAACGCCCTTTCTGCTCCTCAGTTAATCCGATGCCCGTGTCACGTACCGCTAAGCGTAATAGGATATTGTCTTCGTCTTCCTCTACCATGCGCACAACAATCGCAATCTCGCCCTTCTCGGTAAATTTGACGGCATTGTTGGCATAGTTGATAAGAATTTGTCCTAGGCGTAGCGGGTCTCCGATCAGGCCCATAGGGACATCAGGCGTAATGTCGAATAGCAACTCCAGTCCCTTTGCGTCGGTTTTTTCTGAAATTAAGTTGGCGACATTGTTCAATACCTTTTCCAGATTCATAGCGATATGCTCGACGGTGAGTTTGCCCGCTTCCACCTTTGAAAAATCGAGAATATCGTTGATGATGCCCAGCAAGTGTTGCGCTGATTGCTGAATCTTGTCGAGGTAATTGCGCTGTTTTGTGTCGAGTTCAGTTTTTAATGCCAGATGAGACATGCCGATAATAGCGTTCATCGGCGTGCGTATCTCGTGGCTCATATTGGCGAGGAAATTACTTTTGGTGCGGCTGGCGCCTAGTGCGACTTCTGTTGCTTCAGATAGTGCGACTTCCATTTTCTTTTGCTGGGTGATTTCAATCCAGTAGCCACTCCAAATCATGGATCCATATAGAGTGAGATTGCTCATTTCCATTTGGCGCACAGGCACGGCAGCCCCTCTAAGCCAGTGAATATCTCCATTGCTATGCCGAATGCGGCACTCGGCTTCCCAAGGGTGTTGGATTTCTTCAGCGGCAGCGATGATGGCACGCAGGGCATCTCGATCATCCTCAACGACGGCATCATGCAAGCGACTAGCATCATCCTGAACCGTTTCAGCATCAATACAGAACAAGTCTTGCACTTGCTTGCTGATAAAGTTATAGCGTCCGCCTCCAGTGCCGAAAGAAATGTATTCATATACGACACCTGGTAGATTATTCGACATTTCACGCAGCATGTTTTCTGCATCTCGCAGCATGGATTCCGCCGCTTTGCGTTGGGTGATGTCGCGCACCGAGGCGATCACTGATACCCCATCTTCAGTTTGCAGCGGATTTAGGCTGATCTCAATTGCAATTTGCTCTCCATCGCGGCGCAGCCCAAAAAAATCTCGACCGGGACGCATTTGACGCTCTTCCTGCTCTTTGAAATATCCATCGCGCTTCTGAATATGTGCATCGCGTAGACTTTCCGGCATCAGCATTTCAACTGGCTGACCGAGCATTTCTTCGCGTTGGTAACCAAACAGTTGTTCGGTCTGAGTATTTACCAGTGTGATTAAGCCAGCTCGGTTGACGATAATAAGTCCATCTGGATTGTATTCGAGCAGTCCTTTGGTTTCGGCTTCACGATGGCGTCGCTCTGTTACATCTATCCAATAGCCGTTCCACACAGGCTCTCCTTGTGCGTCAACTCCCGGTGTGGCGTTGCCCTGAATCCAGCGTGCTCCATTGTCCGGATGATTGATGCGGAATTCATTTTGCCAAGGAATTTGCTGTGCAACAGCTTGTTTAATAGTCGCGAATAGCTTTGGTTTGTCTTCATCTCTGACCTGTTTAAGCCAAGCACGAGGATTGTCCAGCATGGCTTTAGGTGTAATGCCTATTAGCTGCTGAACATATGTGTTTACGTAGGCGAAATACCCGCTGTCCCAATTGCCTTGGAAGCGGAAGATGACGGCGGGAATGTTGTCAGTCATTTCGCGCAACAGTGTTTCTGCGTCGCTTAGGCGAGCCAATGCTGCTGAGTTTTGATTGCTCATGCGTCGATCAAACAGGCTGGCGATTAGGCCGCCGCCAAACAGCATGAATACGCCTATTGTTACTGCTACGGCAAGCACTGATGCGGGGATATGCGAAGTCCCTGCCATGCTCATGCCAGAGGCTGGAATTTCCACTCCTATCATGGCTGTGTAATGCATACCGCTAATGGCGCAGGCCATAATGACAGAGCTGAATAATTGATATAGCAAGGGATGTAGTCGACTATTTTCGCTCGCATACACGATAAATAGAGCGCCTATTGAAGCAATAATGGCGATAGCGATGGATAGGGTGACAATCGTTGGCGAGTAAGTGATAGCTGGCTGCATTTTGATTGCAGCCATGCCGATATAATGCATGGCTGCAATTCCAAGCCCCATCAATACACCACCGCCGATGATGCGTCCGATTTGCATTTTTTTGCTGCGTAGGAGGTAAAAGCCCAATAATGCAGCTGCAATGGCGGGTAGGACGGACAAGACTGTCAGCGAAAGATCGTAAGAAAGTTGAATTGGCAGGTGGAATGCCAGCATGCCGATGAAGTGCATAGACCAGATTGCCATGCCTAGCGTGATACCGCCGGCGATAAGCCAATGCCAACTTGAGCGGCCTGATGAATCTCGCATGCGTTGAGCATGCGCAAGCGCGGTGAATGAACCGAACATAGCCACTAAGAGTGACAAAATAATTAGAGTAGTATCCCAATGAATTTGCATAGGGCGTTCCTTAGATGGCAATTGTTGCATGAGTTTCTCCCTATACTTTACAACACTAGGGCAGAAGATGGATGTGATTGTCACCTTGCTTGATGATTTTTTGGCGTTAGTATTGACAAGTGAGAGTCATTCGCTTTTGTTGTTTACGATCCCGTTCAGCGAAGCGCTTAGAATAGGCTAGCTGCGTTATAATCACAGCAGTGATGTATACACAGGATCAAGAGGAAGTAATGGACAAGCAATTGCGCGAAGCCGCGCTGCAATATCATCGGCTAGCACCAGCAGGTAAAATAACTGTCACTCCCAGCAAACCAATGCAGACACAACGCGATCTGGCTTTAGCCTATTCGCCCGGCGTGGCGGCGGCATGTGAAGAGATTGTGCGCGATCCCAGTGAGGCGCGTAATCTGACAGCGCGCGGCAATTTGGTGGCGGTCATTAGCAATGGTACTGCGGTACTCGGTCTGGGTAATATCGGTCCACTGGCGAGTAAACCAGTTATGGAAGGCAAGGGGATGTTGTTTAAGAAGTTCGCAGGTATCGACGTATTCGATATTGAGATCGCAGAAAACGACCCTGACAAACTGGTGGAGATTATTGCGTCGCTGGAGCCGACTTTTGGTGGTATCAATCTAGAAGATATCAAAGCGCCAGAGTGTTTTTATATCGAACGCAAGTTGCGCGAACGCATGAGTATTCCGGTGTTTCATGACGATCAGCATGGCACTTCAATTATCGTTGGTGCGGCATTGATCAACGGTTTGAAGGTGGTGGGTAAAGATATTGCTCAGATCAAGCTGGTGGTGAGTGGTGCGGGTGCTGCGGCTTTGGCTTGTTTGGATATGCTGGTTGGTTTGGGCGTGAAGATGGGCAATATCGTTGTCACTGATATCAAAGGCGTAGTCTATCAAGGCCGCGTCGACGAGATGGATGAAAACAAAGCCCGTTATGCGGTGGATACCAGCGCACGTACTTTGGGTGATGTGATTGCAGACGCAGATGTGTTTCTCGGTCTTTCGGCAGGTGGCGTGCTGAAACAGGATATGGTTAAGCAAATGGCGCCGCGTCCGCTGATCTTTGCTTTGGCAAATCCCAATCCAGAGATATTGCCGCATCTTGCCAAGGAGGTTCGTCCCGATGCGATTTTGGCGACCGGACGTTCCGATTATCCGAATCAGGTAAATAATGCACTGTGTTTTCCATACATGTTCCGTGGCGCGCTAGATGTCGGTGCGACCACGATCAATGAAGAGATGAAGCGCGCTGCAGTGTATGCCATTGCGGAACTGGCGCGAGCTGAACAGTCTCATTCGGTAGCCGAAGTGTATGCAAAAGAAGAGTTGCGTTTCGGAGAGCATTATCTTATTCCTAAGCCTTTTGATCCGCGTCTTATTAAACGTGTAGCGCCTGCGGTGGCTCAGGCCGCGATGGACAGCGGCGTGGCGACGCGCCCGATCGTGGATATGCTTGCCTACCGTGAGCAAATATCGAACTTTGTCTATCAGTCCGGCTTGTTGATGCGGCCTGTATTTGATACAGCGAAGAGACAGTCGAAGCGTTTAGTCTATGCCGAAGGTGAAGAAGCTAATGTCTTGTATGCTGTGCAAGTCGTGGTGGATGAGGGTTTGGCAAAGCCAATCCTAGTTGGGGATTCGAGTGTTATTGCGCAGCGTATCGACGAACTGGGTTTACGCTTGCGAGAGGGTGAGCACTTTGAAGCTGTGGCATGCGGTGAGTTTCATTCATCTTTGATTGCCGCTATGTTGGTGAGTGAAGGTAAGGCTGATGCCATGTTATGCGGCAGTACGGGAAAACCGCATGAGCATCTAAGCCATGTAAAAGAAAAAATCGGGCTACGTGCAGGTGCTACGGTCTTTGCGGCGATGAATATTCTGATGTTGCGCCAGCACACCTTGTTTATTTGCGATACACATGTGAATCTTGATCCCACAGCGGAACAAATCGCTGAAATGACTTTGTTGGCAGCGGATGAAGTGCGTCGTTTTGGTATCAAGCCAAGAGTTGCATTGTTGTCTCACTCTAATTTCGGTAGCTTTGATGATGCATCTGCACGCAAAATGAGCCGTGCGCGCGAACTGCTGGAAAAACTTGCACCGGATTTGGAGGTGGAAGGTGAAATACACGGTGATGCTGCGGTGTCATCAGTGATTCGCGGGCAGATGTTCCCAGACTCGCGTTTGAAAGAAGATGCCAATCTGCTGGTGATGCCAAATCTTGATGCGGCAAACATCGCTTTTAATTTACTCAAGGTTTTGGCGGGAGACGGTATTACTATCGGCCCTTTGTTGCTGGGTGCCGCAAAATCGGTACATATCATGACGAACACCACGACAGTGAGGCGCATTGTCAATATGAGTGCGCTGGCAATTGTCGGGGTTGAAACGCACTAAGGAGAAGAAATGAATAAGCAGGAAGTGGAATTGCTGAGTAAAGAAGTCGAAATATTGATGGGCGAACGTGCTGCCTTGTTGAATGTGGCTGGTGCGGCTGCCGTGCTGGTGGCAAACACCAATGCGAGTGAGTTGCCGAAGGAGGCCGCAGAAGCGGCAGATTTGCTCTCAAAATTCGTCAATGATCTTTCCGAGGAAACGCTGAAAGATGCCTTGGAAGCGGTTCATGCGCTTAACACTTCAGATAATTAGTCTTAAGAAGTCATAATAAAAGCGCTATGCAGCCGAAAAAAATCGGACTTATTCTAACCGGAGGGGGATCGCGTGCCGCCTATCAAGTAGGGGTGCTAAAAGCGATTGCTGAACTTTCTCCGCGTGGCTCACCAAGTCCTTTCGCTATCATTTGTGGTACTTCAGCAGGGGCTTTGAACGCCGTGACTTTGGCTGTTAACGCCAAGCACTTTCGCAAGGGCGTGAACTATCTGCTCAATGTCTGGAAAAATTTTCATGTGGACGAGGTATACCGCACCGATGTTGTCGGTGTTCTGGTTAATAGTTCGCGCTGGTTAGCCGGATTGATATTGAGTAGTTTTGGTATAGATAAACTCAATCATGTCTCTCTTTTGGATAACACGCCTTTGGTGGAGTTGTTGGAAGAGACGCTACCCTGTGAAAAAATACAGGAAAGTATTAATAGCGGTGTGTTGCATGCTTTGAGTATCACCGCTTCTGGCTATGGTTCGGGTCAATCGGTCACCTTTTATCAGGGTGTAGACGAGATAAAACCTTGGAAACGTGCACGTCGTGTGGGTGTTCCTACGCAGATAGGCATACAGCATCTGCTCGCATCAGCGGCAATTCCGTTTATTTTCCCAGCAGTCCATATTCATCGCGAACACTTCGGCGACGGCTCTATGCGTCAGCTTGCTCCTATCAGTTCAGCTCTACATCTTGGAGCGGATCGTATACTCGTGGTGGGTATGGGGCATGGTAGTGAAGAAGATGAGGATGATGAATCAAAGCGCAGCAAGATCAATGAATATCCTTCCTTGGCACAAATAGCAGGGCATGCACTCGACAGTATCTTTCTGGATAGCATGGAAGTTGACCTAGAAAGATTGAAACGCATCAACCAGACGGTGAGCCACATTCCCGATGAGTTGCGCTCTAGCATTAATTTGCGCCATGTTGATGTGTTGGTGATTTTTCCTAGTCAAGCGTTGGAAAAAATTGCTGAGCAACACTTGCAGGGTCTGCCTTGGACGATACGCATTTTGCTGCGCATGGTGGGTGTGATGCGGCGGCGTGGAGCAAATCTGGTTAGTTATCTGTTATTTGATAAAGTCTATTGTCGTGCCTTGATTGAGTTGGGATATCAGGATGCCATGCATCGTAAAACCGAGCTTATGGCCTTTCTGAGTCAAGAGCCTATAAAACGTGATGATACTTTTTTGGAATGAATTTTATGTTCACGGTATGTTGTAAAATTTCACGGATAAATGCTGATAATACATTGAATTGCATAATTCTTGAGTCGCTCTAGAATGAGCGTATCTAACATCGCTATGCCGAAACCGCTGACTTTCTCTTTGCTGCGACTGTTGGCTGATGGAGAATTTCATTCTGGACAGGTCTTAGCGCGACAACTCAATATTTCACGCGCCAGCGTCAATAATGTGATGCAAAGTGTTGGGCAGTTAGGGCTTGCTTTGTATAGCGTGCGTGGTCGCGGTTATCGCTTACCTGAGCCGCCGCAATGGTTGGATGTGGAGAAAGTGCAAGTTTCGCTCAGAACCCCAGCTAGTTTTCACCTTGATGTGCTGGATGCGGCGACATCCAGTAATACGCTGCTATTGCAACGTGCTTCGCAAGGCGCAGCTAGTGGCAGTATGTTGGCGCTGGAGTGGCAGAGTGCCGGGCGTGGGCGTTTGGGAAGGGTATGGCATTCTGGTCTGGGGAATGCACTCACTTTTTCTTTGTTGTGGCGTTTTGAAACCGGTATTGCCGCTTTGTCCGGCTTGAGTTTGGCTGTCGGACTTGCGATGATGCGTGCGCTACGTAAACTTAATGTGCAAGGTGTCGGATTGAAGTGGCCGAACGATTTGCTAAATGAGCAAGGTAAGTTGGCTGGAATATTGATTGAGGCGCATGGCGATATGTTGGGGCCAAGTTTGGTGGTGATTGGTATTGGTTTAAATTTGCGTCTGTCCGCCTTTGTTGCACAGCATATTGACCAGCCAGTGAGTGATTTGGCGCATTCTGTCGGCACGCTGCCGGAACGTAATCACTTACTAGCGATGCTGCTGCAAGAATTAGCAGACATGTTGAATGTGTTCGCAGCGCAAGGGTTTTCAGCTTTGCGCGCCGAGTGGGAAAGCTATCATATGTATCAAAATCGTCAGGTGAAACTGCTGCTACCGGATGGTGTTAAAGTTGTCGGCATTGTGCGCGGAGTGACGGATGAAGGCGTGCTACGTGTGGAAACGGAACTAGGCTTGCAAGTGTTTAATGCGGGCGAGATTAGCTTGCGGGAGATTTGATGTTATTGCTCGATGTCGGGAATAGTCGCTGTAAATGGGCGCGCATCGAGAACGGCGTGTGGACACATCAAGGTGTGCAAGACAACGCTGAACTTGAAGCCTTGGATGCCGCATTTGCCGCATTGCCAGCCCCAGCTCGCATCATCGTTTCCAATGTGGGCGGGGCTATATTGGAGCAGCAAATACGTAAGCTATGTAGTCAGTGGGCTGTGATTATTGAATTTATTGTTAGCCAAGGTGAGCAATGTGGTGTGAGTAATTGCTATAAGCATCCAGCGCGCTTAGGAAGTGATAGATGGGCCGCACTTATTGCGGCATGGCAGCGTAAACAGAAAGCTTGCCTAGTGGTGAATTGCGGCACGGCGACTACGATTGATGCTCTGTCGAATTCAGGTGAGTTTTTGGGAGGTTTGATTCTTCCGGGCATCGCTTTGATGCAGCAAAGTCTGTTGCGTAATACTGCTCAGTTGCAGGAGGAGGTGGGTAGCGTGCAAGACTTTCCACATAACACGGCGGATGCAATTTACAGCGGCGTTATTCGCGCAAGCGTCGGAGCGATTGAGCATCAAGGAGCATTATTGAGCAAGAATGGCGAAGTGGGATGCGTATTGAGCGGTGGCGCGGCAAGTGAGATAAAAATGCAACTTGGCATAGCACATCAAGGTGTAGATAATCTTGTGCTGGAAGGGTTGCAAATCATTGGAGAAGCGAGCGCATGAGGAAGTGGATATTTGGTCTGTTGTTGTTAGGGAATGTGGTGTTTTTTTCTGTAATGTATTGGGGCGATGCATTAACGGAAGATGTCTATAACCCACCCGTGCAAGCGGCACTCAATGCCGACAAGATGAAGCTGTTGCCACTAGGTTCCAATATTATGCCTGTGCAGGCGGTGAGTTCAGTTGCGGCTTTAAGCCCAATCTCCGCATCTTCAGTTCTTGCTGCTGTGTCAGGCGTGCAGCTAACTGCCGAGCCAAGCAAGAAACGAGTTGAAAATGCTAAATTAAGCTGTATGGCATGGGGGGAATTCTCTGGTGTTGCTTTGCAGCATGTGCAAAGCAAATTGCATGATATGAATCTGGGTAAGCACTTGAAGGTGCGCGCAGTTGAGCATGCTAGTGTTTATTGGGTGTTCATGGGGCCATTGAAGACGCAAGCGGGAGTTGATAGAAAGATTTCGCAACTAGATGCTCTTGGAGTCGAGGATCATTATGTTATACGGGAAGCAGGGGTGTGGAAAAACACGATTTCACTAGGGGTGTTTAAGACTAAATTGGCGGCAAAAAAATATTTAGCGAAACTTCGCAGTCAAGGTGTAAGGTCAGCTTCATTGGGTAAGCGAGAGAGTAAATTGAAATTTTCAGTTTTTGAATTCGACCGCATAGATGATTCGATGCTCTCGAATATCAGCAGCTTAGCTAAAAATTTCCCCAAGGTTGAGCTAAAGGTGGTTCCTTGCGAATAAACCCAAAAACCTCAGTTCAGCCCACAGATTAACGCAGCTTTTCAAACGCTTGTAGATATGCGCATTTACACCCTTGTATTATTCCCGCACAAAGAACTTGATGGAATTGATACCATCAAAACCGAGTA
>Ga0316202_10001917_pt1 | contig 14637 bp, 17 predicted proteins | sample 3monrhotite_MG_FD_204934 | JGI IMG/M metagenome (GOLD analysis project Ga0316202, IMG submission 204934) | Microbial mat bacterial communities from mineral coupon in-situ incubated in ocean water Damariscotta River, Maine, United States -... | ecosystem: Environmental > Aquatic > Marine >... | reverse complement strand
AAGCGGCAGCAGACCGAGCAGCACAAACGCTTGCAGCAGCGATATGCCGGGTATGGGAATGCCGCGCTTGCTGCTTAGCAATCGCCGCCTTCCCGCGGTCAATCGCGCGGCAAAGAAAGCAAGTCCCGGCATCATCGCAAGAAACACGACATTCCATTTGGACGCCATCGCAAGCCCGATCGCGACCCCTGCAATGGCTAGGCGTTTTAGCCCCGTTTCTGGTTCTCTGATCGCCGCTGCACATTGCCACAGAGCCACCGCAAAGAATGCGGCCATAAATATATCGAGCATGGCTATTCGTGACTGGACGAACAGGAAAAAGCCGGTCGCAAGCAGAATGCCATAGGCAATGCTGGCGAAGCGCGAGAGGCTGGCGAACCACAGCGCGCGCATCGATGCGAACAGCGCGAGTGTACCGAAGAGCAGCGGCATTATCCGCCATCCGAATGGCGTGTCGCCAAAAATCGCAATGCCGAGCGCAATCAACTCCTTGCCCAGGATAGGATGCTCGCGGTTGAGCCATTCGCTCCCGTCGAGCAGTGCGCGCGCAGCGGGCAGATAATGGATCTCGTCAAAATTGGGCGTTTCGGGAATGGTGAGACGGATCAGGCACAATCCCAGGAACGCCAGCGAGATCAGCCATGTCCAACCAAGTGGATCACCGATAATGTCGCTGCGCCTGAACATCTCTGGCTGATTACTGCGCCGTTTCGGCGGCTGCAATGAAATAGTAATACTATCTAATCATGCTGCGAAACGACGGATTTGTCCTATGATTCTAGGATTCTGGCTCATAGGATTCGGAAAATTTTCTCCAACACGCTGACGAGGACTAGGCATGTTGAAACCACTACGCTGCATGGCGTCCGGTCATAAGATCAACCGCCGCCGCGTTTGGGAGGACGGTTTGAACTATCGCACGCGCTGCGAACGGTGCGGCGTTCCGCTGATCAAGGGCCGCGATGGATGGCGCAAGTTTGACTTAGAAGCAGACGCGAACGAGGCTCGCCTGCCGCATCCTACAACCGGTGAACCTACTTAGCGCTTAGGCCTCGCCAGCTGCGCTGCGCTCCAACCAGAAAACTCGCGCGACCATCGCCAGAAGACCGATGCTTGCGGTTGAACCAACGAACAGTGCCCATAGCGGTATCGACATGCCAACTTTGCGAGCTCTGGGTGCGATAAAGAACAATGCGATGCCAACCGAGAGAAGCAAGTCCCACCAGACCTGAATGCCCCACAGATTGTTGGTGTGGTTCACCCACACAGGCATCACTCCTTCGCGTGCAATCGTGACCGCTGTGTAAGCGCTAAATCCGCCAAACAATGCCAATGCCAGCGGGACATTGCCCGTCTTCACATCATTGGTGATGATATAGAGAATGACTGCAACAGCGGCGACGACGCCTGCAATGGCGAGAATTTCGAGGGGAGTCATAGGAAATCTCCGATTCGTTGTAGCAACTGCTACACTTGTAGCTCAATGTAGCACTCGCTACAAGCCTCTCATGGCAAAACCCAAAATGTCTCGTGAAACGCTGCTGCCGCAACTGGCGGCTTACGCCCTGTCCAACGGTTTTTCTGACGCCAGCCTGCGGCCAATGGCAAAAGCCGTCGGGACCAGCGACCGGATGCTGCTGTATCATTTCAAGTCGAAGCAAAATCTGATGGACGAGCTGCTTGCCCATCTTGCGAACATTTATGCAGCCGCGCTTGACGCTGCCTTTCCGCAAGGGCGGACCGCGACTTTGCGCGAGTGCATCGATCAGGTCATCCTGGCCATTAGAAGCGAACCGTTTCAGCCATTCATGCGGCTATGGTGGCAATCGGTTGCCGGCGGTGTTTCGGGTGAGACGGCTTGGGTGAACAGCTCGGGCCGCATCATGGGGACTATGCTCAGCTGGTTGATCGAACATCTGCCCGAGGGGCTGGATGATCCGCATGGCACGGCAGCGCGTATGCTTGCAGTGATAGAGGGTGCATCGATGCTCGACGCTGTTGGTCGGCGCGATATAGCTGATCTTGCCATCGCCAACGCATTTCCTGAGTAGCTGTGTCTTGCCGGGTAGGGACGCGCGCCCTAAACCGCAGTCCATATGAAGAAGACAACCGGAACCGATCGCGCAATCACGCAGAAATGGCGACCCGCTACGCAAGCGGTTCGGGGTGGCACCTGGCGCAGCGAGCATGGCGAAACGAGCGAGGCATTGTTCCTCACCTCGGGCTACACTTATGATGACGCCGCGACTGTCGCTGCGCGCTTTGCCGGCGATGAAGCGGGTATGACCTATTCGCGCCTGCAGAACCCGACCGTGGCAATGCTGGAAGAACGCATCGCGCTGATGGAAGGGGCCGAGGCGTGCCGCGCGCAGGCGAGCGGGATGGCGGCGATGACCGCGGCTTTGCTGTGCCAACTTTCGGCGGGAGACCACTGTGTCGCAGCGCGTGCTGCGTTTGGATCCTGCCGCTGGTTGGTCGATCATCTGCTCCCGCGCTTCGGGATCGAGACCACCGTGATCGACAGCGCCGACAATGTCGCATGGGAGGCCGCGATCCGGCCTAACACCAAAGTGTTCTTTTTCGAAAGTCCCGCAAACCCCACGCTCGATGTGGTTGATCTGGAATATGTCTGCGGGCTTGCAACGGCGCATGGCATAATCAGCGTCGTCGACAATGCCTTCTGCTCGCCCGCGCTCCAGCGGCCGATGGAGTTCGGCGCGGATGTGGTGGCCTATTCGGCGACAAAGCTGATGGATGGTCAGGGCAGAGTGCTTGCCGGAGCGGTGTGCGGAACCGAGGAATTCATCAACCAAAGCCTGCTTCCCTTCCAACGCAACACCGGGCCCAATCTTGCTCCGTTCAATGCTTGGGTGGTTCACAAAGGCCTCGAGACCCTAAGCCTGCGCGCACACAAGCAAAGCGAGAATGCCCTGGAACTGGGCCGCTTCATGGAAGAGCGGCTGGCGAAAGCTGGTGTGACAATGCTTCACCCCGGTCTGCCAAGCCATCCCGGCTACGAGCTGGCCCAGAAACAGATGGACGCTTGCGGTCCGATCTTCAGTTTTGTGGTCGAAGGACGGAGCCAGGCGCATGCCATTCTCGACGCGCTGGAACTCATCGATATTTCCAACAATATCGGCGATTCGCGCAGCCTGATGTGTCACCCGGCCAGCACCACCCATGCCAGCATGACGGCGGAAGACCGCGCTGAAATGGGCGTCCACGAGGGCATGCTGCGGATCAATGTCGGGCTGGAAGATGTGCAAGACATTATTGAAGATATGGACCAGGCGCTGAAAGCAGCTGGGATTTAGGGAGAATTGCCGTGACCAAGACCATTGAGATCATTTTCGATTTCGTCAGTCCGAACGCCTATTTTGCGTATTATCCGCTGAAGGAAATCGCTGCGAAACATGGGGCGAGCATCGAGATTACGCCGGTGTTTCTCGGCGGAATGCACAAGCTGACCGGCAATGCTCCGCCCTTCTTGCGCGATGCGGATGTGAAGGGGAAGGTTGAGTATGCCATGCTCGAGATGAACCGCTTCATCGCCAAGCATGAATATACTCAATGGAAGATGAACCCCAATTTTCCTTTTAATACAATTACTTTGCAGCGCGCCTTATGCGCGCTCGATAACAGCCAGCGATTGCAGCTGATCGAGGCGGTGCTTCCCGCGATTTGGCATGATTCTCTCGACGCTACCGATGTCGAGGCGGTGAGCGCTGTGCTTAACGGAGCCGGACTGGATGCAGCCGATTTGCTCGCAAAGACACAGGATCCGGCGGTCAAGCAGATGCTGATGGACAATACGGACAAGGCCGTCGAACGCGGAGCTTTCGGTATCCCGACATTCTACGTCAATGTCGGCGGCGATGACGAAATGTTCTTCGGCAAAGAACGTTTGGGCCAGATTGAAGAGCTGTTGGCCGGCTAGGCCTCAGTCATATTCAACCCCGTCCAGTCCCTGGCCGCCATCGGCGATGAAACTCTCGATACGGTCCTGAAGCACGGGCAGCGGAACCGATCCCAATGCCAGGATGATATCGTGGAATTTGCGGATATCGAATTTCTCGCCCAGCTGCTCTTCGGCATTGATCCGTAATTCGCGGATCTGCATTTCGCCGAGCTTGTATGCGAGCGCCTGGCCCGGCCAGCTGATATAGCGGTCGATCTCGGTCCCGACCTCATGACGCGACAGGGCTGTGCGGTCGGCGAGATAGGATATGGCGCGGTCGCGGCTCCATCCCTGCGAATGAATGCCCGTGTCGATCACCAGCCGTGCGGCGCGCCACATCTCGTATGACAAGCGGCCGAAGCGTTCATAGGGCGTGCGGTAAATACCCATCTCCTCGCCGAGAAATTCGGTGTAGAGACCCCACCCTTCGCCCATGCCCGAGAAGTAGATGTTGCGACGGAAGCGCGGCGCCTCGCCTTGCTCGCGTTGGAAGGCCGCTTGAAAACTATGCCCCGGGGCACATTCGTGCAGGGTCAATGCGGGGATGTTGTAGAGCGGGCGCGAGGGCAGATCATAAGTGTTCATTTGGCAATATTCATACCCGCCGCGACCGGCAGTGTAGAATGGCGCAATGTCGGGAGCGACCGGCCGGATCGAAAAGCGATGCCGCGGCAAAAAGCCGAAATAGTCGCCCAGTTTCCCGTCGACACGCTTGGCGACATAGGATGAAACGCCCATCAATTCGTCACCGGTACGGGCGACAAATTGCGGATCGGTGCGCAGACTTTCGTTAAACTCGGCAATGGTGCCTTCAAAGCCGACCTCGGACATGATCGCGCGCATTGCGGCCTCGATCCGGGCGACTTCTTCTAGACCGATTGCGTGAATTTCATCCGCGCTCAGATCCAATGTCGTATATTGGCGGATCTGCTGCGCATAATAAGCTTCGCCATCGGGCATGTCTTCAGCGGCGAGGGTGGTGCGCGTCTGCGGAACATATTCTTCGCGCATAAAGCTCAAGAGCTCGCGATAGGCAGGGATTATGCTGGACGCGATTTCACTGCGGCCCGCCGCCAGCAGTCTCTCGCGGTCGGCTTGCGAGAATCGCTCGGGCATTTGCTCGAAGGGTTTCCAGAACGGGTTCTGCTCTGCATCGTCACCCGCATAGGCTTGCAGCGACACATCGCGGCCCTCCAGCGTTACCTGAGGAACGCTGAAGCCGCGTGCCTGGCCGGCGCGCATATTGGCGCTGTGTTCGGCGAAATAGCGCGGCAGGCTGGCCATCCGGGCGATGTAAGTGTCGTATTCCTCTACGGTCTGAAAGCCCGAGCTTGCGGCGAGGTAGCTCCAGAAATTGCTGTCGCTATCCAGCGGCATTTCCCATTCGCGAAATTTTGCGTCTTCGATTTGCTCGGTCAAAACGCTGTTCAAGACCGCAGCATTGACCCGCTCATCGGGCGATAGGGCATCGGCGTCGATGGCATTGAGCCGGTTGCGAAACTCCGCGGCTTCGGTTGCTAGAAGTTGCTGAGTTTCGGCTTTTACAGACGGCAACGCTGGACCTTGCTTAAATTCACCAGCATCGGATTCGACGCTGCCGAATGACCGCATTCGCCAGCCGTAATATTCTTCATACAAAGCGATCAGCGAATCCTCAGCCTCTGATGCTTCTTCGCTCACGTCGGGCGGGTCAGATTGAGCATTCGCGAAGGCGGGCGCAATGGCTCCGGCGAGCAAAGCCGCGACTAAGCCGCTGGTAATAATACGCTTGGACATGGGTTCTCCCTTGATCCGAGCGATGTATCGCGGCGTCGTGGAGTGTGAAAGTGAAAAGCGCCGGGCGGGCCTTTGGACCGCTTGTGGCTCTTTTGCGCAAGTTCGGCGGGTTAAGTCCGACGTTCTGCTGTGCGCCCAAAACGAACTTAGCTGTATGAAAATCAGAGGCGGGCGCATAGACTTCCCTCCGCGTCAGGCGCCTGGTGACAAGTTGGCTCGGAAGGACTGCAGTGGACAAGAGTGAGGTTTTGGACCGCGTAAATCGCTGGCTGGTTTTGTTTGCCAACATCGGTGTGCTCACCGGCATTCTTTTTCTTGCATATGAGTTACGGCAAAACACAGTGGCGACACAAATGGAGGCCGCCAGCAATTTTCAGGACAGTTTCAGTGAGATTGAGTTTTTTATCTCCCGGAATCCCGAATTTGCCGAATTGTTGGATGCAGGGCGGCGCGGCGAAGAGCTGCCCGACGTATCTGCGATGAGACTATCGGTCTTTTATGGTAATGTGCTGAGGACGTGGCAGAATGCCCACCTTCAGTATCTCGCCGGAACGCTCGACGAAGGAGTATGGCTCGGAAGCCGTGCAAGATTAGCCACTGTGCTCGAGCAGGATCGCGGTCTGGTGGTTCATTGGCAAAACAACAAAGATCACTTCAGCCCTGCCTATAACGAGATGATATCGTCGCTTCTTAAAGACAGTTCGGCGACCGGAGATTGAACTCAATTGCATCCGATTAAGAACTGTCAGCCTGCTTTCCAAACCAATTTCCACCGCTCGGTTGTGCATTGCAGCATAAACCCCTAGGTGGGCGGCATATCCGGGCGCTTGGCAGTGCCTGAACTCTCTGAATGGACACAATTATGACCGTAGATCGCTCTTTCGCGGCAACCTTTCGGCGCGACTGGCTGGCGCAGCCGCGCAAGGATATCCTCGCCGGTATCGTCGTAGCATTGGCGTTGATCCCCGAAGCGATTGGCTTCTCCTTAATTGCAGGCGTTGACCCCAGCGTGGGTCTCTACGCCTCGGTCGCAATCGCGATGGTGATTGCATTGGTCGGCGGCCGCCCGGGAATGATCTCTGCCGCGACAGCGGCGGTCGCAGTGGTGGTGATCCCGTTGGTCAAGGACCACGGGGTCGAATATCTGTTCGCTGCGACGATCCTGATGGGAATCATTCAGGGCATCGCGGCGCTTCTGCGTCTCGACCTGTTGATGCAATTTGTCAGCCGCTCGGTGATCACCGGTTTCGTCAACGCGCTCGCGATCTTGATTTTCATGGCGCAGATCCCTCAGCTGACCAATGTCGGGTGGGAGACCTATGCCATGGTCGCTGCCGGTCTGGCGATCATCTATGGCTTTCCGCGCATAAGCAAAGCCGTGCCAAGCCCGCTGGTCGCTATCGTGCTGCTGACCGCAGCCGCTGTGTTTTGGAACCTGCCGGTCAACAATGTCGCGGGGGAAGGTACTTTGCCTGACGGACTTCCGGTTTTCGCGATACCCGACGTTCCTTTCACTTGGGAAACGCTGCAGATCATCTTGCCTTACTCGCTGACCATGGCGGCGGTCGGGCTGCTCGAGAGCCTTCTGACTGCACAGATCGTCGACGATATGACGCATACCGATAGCGACAAGAAGCGCGAGAGCGGTGGACAGGGCATCGCCAATATCGTCGCCGCATTCTTCGGCGGCATGGGCGGCTGCGCAATGATCGGTCAGTCGGTGATCAATGTCGCTTCGGGTGGACGAGGGCGACTATCGACCTTCACCGCCGGCGCGTTTTTGCTGTTTCTGCTGACCGTGCTCGGGCCCTATGTGGGCAGCGTACCAATGCCCGCGCTGGTCGCGGTGATGATCATGGTTTCGATCGGCACGTTCAGCTGGAACTCCATCGCCAATCTTCGCCGTCACCCGCCGTCATCATCGGCGGTGATGCTGGCGACCGTAGTGGTGGTCGTGTGGACGCATGATCTGGCAATGGGCGTGTTGGTGGGTGTGCTGCTGTCGGGGATATTCTTCACCGCCAAAATCCGTACCATGTTCGAAGTCGTGCGAACCCGGCGTGAGCATAGCGCGGTCTACAAAGTCACCGGCCAGATATTCTTCGCCAGCGTCGATCGTTTCAAAGACGCGCTTGGTCCTGAAAGCTCTTATGAGGATGCCGCACATCACGTTGTGATCGACGTATCATCGGCGCATTTCTGGGATATTTCCGCGATTGAGGCGCTAGAAAAAGCGGTAGACAGGATGCGCCGCAACGGTCGCCATACCCGCATCGTCGGCCTCAACGCCGCCAGCGCTGACCTGTTCGACAGGTTTGCTCTGGAGGACCGTACCGGGTTGGAAACGGGTCTTGCGCCGCACTAGCCAAGGCGGGCGGTCTGACTAGGCCGGAATATAGGCTTGCTTTTCCTCGGTCAGCGTAATCGCCGGGACCGGTAGCAGCTGGATGACTGGATCAACCCGGTATTGGAGCCGTATTCTGCCAAATGCTACGCCGTTGCTGGTGCCGCGAGTGACCTCCAGTGTAACGATCTTGTCGAGATCCAGCGCGGTCATTTCGTCTTTCACTTCGGCCTCTATATCGGCTTGCGAAGCGGTGGGATCAACTTTAGCCAAACGGATGCCTTCACCGACTGCATGACGCATTGCACCAGAAGCATGCAGCGTCAGTCCCATCTGCATAATGCCAATCATCATCACAACCAGAACGGGCAGGGCGAAAGCGAAATCGACAGTGCTGGAGCCGCCGGTTGAGCGCAGAATATTGCGCTTCATTGGAACCTCACCGAACTGTCGCCGCTAACCGGGACTTTCGCACCGAAAGTCTGGACCCCGACGATGCTGGCCAGCGATCCCCAGTCAAACTCGGTCTCGACATCGCTGGTGATGTTGACATTGACAAACCGCGCGGGTGTCTCGCCGCTGGGGCAAAGGGCATTGAAGTCGTTTTGCTTAAGGCCGTTGCATTCCAGCCAGATGCTTACGGTGACATCCTGTTCGGAAACATTGGCGGCGCTTGCAGCCTCTGCCTGGAGATAGCTGCCGTTCGATCCGTTGGGACGTTTAGCGAGCGCAAAATCGGTGGTTCGCTGCGCCGCCTGTTCGAGATCCAGCTTGGTTCCGATCAGCATCGAAGCATCGACTGTGCCCAGGCCCAGTAGCATCAAGAACGGCAGTGCCAGGCCAAGTTCCATTGCGCCAGCGGCGGTGCGGTCGGCGAGAATATGGCGGAGAATATTGCGCAAAACCATGTCGATCTACTCCACCACCCGAACGATACGGCTGGTGGTAACCACATCGTCGTAATCGGTGCTGCAATCATTATCGAGCGAGCTGTCGCCCGAAAATTTGACCCGTTGGGCAACCAGCAACAGGCAATCGGCATGTTGGCCCGCATTGCCATTGAAGCGGACGTCTCCGTTGGGGAAATAGACGATCCCCTCGAATGTTAGATCCGATCCGCCATTGATGATGTTATCGACATCCGCGCCGATCGGATCCTGAAAGAACAGGATGTTGTACCAATCGGCATCTTCTGCCTTGGTCGGCGCCCGAAGATCGAGCTCTGCGCCGCCGTTGATCTTGATTTCCGCGATGTTCGAGGTGGTCGTGCCGGTCAGCACAATGGTCACCCCTTCGCCAACGACATCGGCTTGGCTGGTTACGTCAAAAGCGCCGCGGTCGATAATATAGACTCCGGGGTCCATTGTGACGTTGCCTTTGAGCGTCAGCCCATTGCAATAGCGCCCCGGCGAGATCGTTTCGGTACGGTTTGGCCTGACAGTGTAATTGTTGTGCGAGCAGCCCGATGGCGAGCTGGGCGGTGTCAGATTGCGCGATGCCAGCGGGTCTTCGACCGGTAAACCATAGGGCAACAAGCTCGTGTCATCGGGAATGTTGCGGTCGGCATATTCGATCCCGCCAACCGCGCTGATTGGATTTGCGTCAAGCAGGCTGCTGCCGGTCAGATCGACCGCGCTGGCCACATGCGAGTTCGCCGCAGCACCGCAGCCCAGAATTACATTCGCGCTGCCCTGCACGTAAATACCCGTGCCACTCTCCGCCAATGCGATCACGCAATGCTCACCGCCGGCGACCGTTGCCGCGACCGACCGGACCTGAATTGTCGGAGCATTGGCAATGAACATGCTGGAGAAGGGCAATGTTCGGGTGGTCGTAGCGATAACCTCCACCGCCGCATTGTCGCCTAGATACGCGCCCTGCGCCGGGGGATTTGCGATGCTGACAACATTGAAACTATCGACGAAATTGCGGTCGATCTCATTGGTTGCAGGCGCGGTGATCGAATTGCCATATTGCAGGGCAAAGGCGCCCGCCGTTGCGCCTGAATCAACCGCCTGTTGGAGCTGGCGCTTCATCAAGAACCATTGAACCGTGTCGACGCCCATGCCGGCTGCACCGACCAATGAAGTTGCCCCCAATGCCGAGACCATCAACACATTGGCTGATTTGTCCCGCGCAAGATTTTTGATCCATGTGAACATCAAATTGCCCCCGACGAAGCCCACTGATCGCGGGCGGTTTTCGACTACGAGGGATAAATGCGGCTCTAATAACTAAGAAAGTCGCACCAGGAACAGTTTACCCGATATTCACCATGACCGATTGCTGCCGGATGGAGCGAAGTCTGATCGGCGACAGCTATGAGCAATAGGGGAAAGTTGTAAATATTCCGTTGCTTTAACCACGTCAGGCAATCGAGCGGGAATGGCACCGATCCCGTGCCTGAATCCGACGAACCGAGCGAAAAATCAAAGAAACCGTGGAAATGCGGTCAAACGCATTATTGCAGAGCGCCATTTCGCTCGTTAGGCTGTGACTTACTATGAAGGAATTGTTCCAACACTCCGCCACTACCGACGGCATTACCGTGCGCGTCGCGGTGAATTTTCTGCCCGAACAATCGCAGCCTGAGTCGGGCAAGTGGTTCTGGGTCTATCACATAAGGCTGGAGAACCATTCGCATCAGACGGTCCAGCTGCAATCGCGCCACTGGCGGATCACCGACGCACGCGGGATGGTCAATCATGTCGATGGCGAAGGAGTGGTGGGCGAGACTCCGGTGCTCGAAAGCGGCCAGTCGCATGATTATGTCTCGGGCTGTCCGCTGACCACGCCAAGCGGTTCGATGGAAGGGTTTTACACTTTCACCACAGTTGATCCGGTTGGGGGCGGCGACCAGCTGGAAATCCGCATTCCCTATTTCCCGCTTGCGGCCCCCGCGACCGCGGACTGAAATCGCAAAGCTTGTGCTGCGATGCGGCACTGCCTAATTAGCCCGATATGAAGCGGACCCATCTCCCCTTGAACGCGCTGCGTGTTTACGACGCGGCGGCGCGGCATCTCAGCTTTACCCGCGCTGCGGACGAGCTGGCGGTGACCCCGGCGGCCGTCGGGCAACAGATTCGCGCGCTGGAGGATCATCTGGGCACGGTGCTGTTCCGCCGCACGAGTAAGGGTTTGGAGCTGACAACCGAAGGATGCGCCGGTCTCGACGCGCTGCGCGAAGGCTTCCTCAAATTCGAGGAAAGCGTGCAAGCGATGCAGGCTGGTCAAGCGAGCGACAGCTACACCATCGCCGCGCCGCGCGAATTCTATGCGCAATGGCTCGCCCCGCGGCTGGCCGAATTCCGCAAAGAAAATCCGGAAATCAAATTCCATTTCGTCGCTGACGAGCATGCCGATTTTACCGAGGCCAATCTCGATTTCGCAATCCGGCTGATCGACGGGCCCGGCGATCTCAACGGCGCCGAGCTTGCCCCAGCGCGCCGCGTTGTTGTGGCCGCTGAGGGCGCGCCCGACGAATGGATCGACTGGCCCGGCGCTCCTTTGCCCGAAGGCGCAGAGCCGACCATCGAAGTGGGCAATGCCGGGCAAGCGCTGAGCAGCGCAATGGCGGGAATGGGCAAAGCAATTCTGCCCTATCTGCTGGCCGAAGAAGCGGTCGATGCCGGCCATATCGCAATTCTCGAAGGGCCCGATGAAGGCCGCCGCGCCTATTGGCTGGTCGCTCCCGCGCCGCAATGGCGGCAAAAGAAGGTCAAGACGCTGGTCGCGTTCCTGACGGCCTGATGGCCGCTTCAAAGGGCAGCGAGCTAACTACGCCAACTCTGGAAACCCAGCGCTTCACTTTGCGCAAATTTGCGCCTGGCGATGGCGAAGCGCTGTTTCCGACGCTCTCCTCCGAAAAACATTGCCGCTATCTGACGCGCGCGCCATTCGCCACTTTGGAAGATCTAAATGACTGGCTGTTCGATCCCGAGTGGGACGGGCGCACATGGGCGGCGATCGACAAGGCCAATGGCGAAGTCGTCGCGCGGCTGGTCGCGGTGCCTGCAGGCGGGGAAATTTCCGAGATCGGCTATATCACCGTGCACCACCGCCATGGAGAGGGGATCGCCGGCGAATGCGCCCGCGCGCTGGTCGACCATCTGTTTGGCGCCGAAAGCTACCACCGTGTCACTGCCGGAACCGACCCGCGCAATGCAGCCTCCAACGCGCTGCTGACAAGCCTCGGCTTCACTCGCGAGGCCCATCTGCGGCAAAGCGTCAAAACGCATCTCGGCTGGTGCGACGAATATCTCTGGGGATTGCTCGCCAGCGAGCGGTGAAGGGGGCGGGGAGTGCTTTTCGTACATCCTCCGGCGCGCGATTTCCTTGCTTTCGCTCCCTGACGGTCGCTCCGCGGCAGCCATAGGGCGGAGTCGAAGCCGAAGGCGCAGACGTGCGAAGCACACCTGCACGCCCGCCCGCAGGTGCCCCGCAGCCCGACATGGTCGGAGCGGAGGGATCAGCACCGAGGACGCAAGCGCGGAGGCGCTTGCGAAAAACAAAATCACCCTTCGAGCCCACTTAGCTTGGGCTGGTCGTGCTCCATCTGCTCGAGGATCTTCTCCGCCGCCTCATAATCCTTATTATGCGAGTCTCCCAAGTGCGGTATTTGCGGCAGGCCGTCTGCATCATCCTGATCCCACGCATCTTCAAAGGCAGCATTGTCCGGCGAAGCAGCATCGCCCTGCCGCTGCTGCGCGCGCCATAGCCTGCGCCGCCGCCATGTATGCAGCGCCATCGCCCGCGCCTGAACCTGCGAATAGGCTTCCTTGCGGATAGCGGCGACTTCCTCACGCGCCTGCGCGGCCAGCTCCTCATAGGCGGGATGACCGGGCCCGATCTCTTCAGAAGCAGGCCCATATTTCTGCGGCAGGCGATAGCGCAGCAGGAAGCGGAGCAGGGCATTGTCGGGCTTGTCCCACCAGCCGAGAATCTCTCCGCCGGAGACGATCGGCGTGGACGTGCCCACCATCGCGCGTTCGAGCGCACAATCCTCCAGCCGCTGGACACCCCGATCAAGCGCCGCATCCCAAGCCGCCGAAAAGCCCTCCGCGCCCGGCCGATGCCGCAATCTGTAAAGCGCCTCCAAAGATTTGCCGATGCTCTTGGCCGCCTGCTTGACGATGCCCGTGGCGGAGAGCGTGGCGACAAAGCGCCGCTGAAGATCAGGCGTGATCGAGTTCGCCCGCGGAGCCTTATGCACATAGGGGGCGAATTGCAGCAGCGGATCATCCTCCTCAGGCAGCGGCGCAATATGCGCAGCCGAAGAGGTCGCCTGGCGGGCCGTGGAGCGGGTTGGGGTGGGGTGGTCGGATTTGGTCATGACCACGCATAGAATGCACAATTTTGGCGAGTAGGAAAATGGAATATCGATTTCTGAAAACGTGAACGCTTTGCTTGGAAATCTGAATTACTCGCAGCAGGGTTCATCGAGGAAGTAAGCGGTAGAAGATTACCCCAAGTGTGAACGAGATCATCGTGCTCGTCACCCAGCTTTTCTTTCCATTGCTTGCTCTATCGGACTGAAAGTAATCACCCTTGACCCTTGTAGGATTCGCCCCTAAAGGCGCGCTCATCCGATGCGGGCTTTCTTCACCGAGTGAGCCTGTATCTGGTAGATAGAGCTGAACATTGCCGGTTTAGTCCTGGGGGCCTTTCGCATCTGCGACAGGCTCTTTTCTATTGAGCGGATATTGCTTTCGGGCAGTCATTCGCGTCGGGGCGGCCGTCAAAGTAACCCGGAGCCTATGGCCCAGGTGGAGTGTTTTCAGCTCGCGCAGATATTCGCGCCCTCCTGTATGGAGCGCGCGCGATGTGCGCGGGTTTTGCATTCCTCACCCGGTCCTGACGGTTCCACCTAATTAGGTGAAGAGTACTTCATGCCGACTATTAACCAGCTGGTCCGCAAGGGCCGCGTTCCGCAGAAGGCCAAATCTAAGGTCCCTGCGATGGAAGCGAACCCGCAAAAGCGCGGCGTTTGCACCCGTGTCTATACGACTACGCCAAAGAAGCCGAACTCTGCGCTTCGTAAAGTTGCCAAGGTTCGCCTGACCAACCAGCGCGAAGTCATCTCCTACATCCCGGGCGAGGGCCACAACCTCCAGGAACACAGCGTTGTGCTGATCCGCGGCGGCCGTGTGCGCGACCTTCCCGGTGTGCGTTACCACGTCCTGCGCGGCGTGCTCGACACGCAAGGGGTCAAGGACCGCAAGCAGAGCCGTAGTAAATATGGTGCTAAACGTCCGAAGTAAGAAATAGGCGCGGATCTGGACCGTTCCCCCACCCGGCTACCCCTACGATGTAGAATTTGGGTGGCCGGGTGGGGGAGCGGGCCGGAGCCGCAGGACGCTCACGGAGGTGAGCGGCCACTCCGAAGGAGTTATCAAATATGTCACGTCGTCGTCGTCCCGAAAAGCGGGTCATTCTGCCCGATCCCAAATTTAAGGATCTGGTGCTGTCGAAATTCATGAACAACCTCATGCTCGACGGAAAGAAATCCACTGCCGAACGCATCGTTTACGGTGCGCTTGATACGGTTGAAGCCAAGGCG